>Ga0315285_10000985_pt1 | contig 29628 bp, 32 predicted proteins | sample YL17G09_36_MG_FD_203698 | JGI IMG/M metagenome (GOLD analysis project Ga0315285, IMG submission 203698) | Sediment microbial communities from Yellowstone Lake, YNP, Wyoming, USA - YL17G09_36 | ecosystem: Environmental > Aquatic > Freshwater > Lake > Sediment | place: USA: Wyoming | collected...
TCTTTTTTAATTAGCTCATCCTCCATAGATTCCAAATAGGATATGATATGAGGCAATAAGGCGGGAAAATTATTTAATATCGCCTCCTCATTTATATGCTTACTAGGAATGCGAACATATACGCTAACCTTAGCAGTGCTTGCAGCCACCTTCGGATCACGCCTGTATAGGCACTTCACTATCCGAGTACCCGCGATTTCAGCTATCGGAAGCTGCGAATCATAGGGGAGATACTCGCCAAGGACGAAAGTGGTGGCCGGACTGAATTCTAGATTATTGCTCATAATTGTATTCCCATAATGAATTGAATGATTGAATAATGAATAATGAATTGAAAAGAGCTAGGCACCAGCTAGTGGCACCTATTATATATTACGGGTTACTTTGCAATTTGGCAGGGCATCCAGATACCCCTAGTAAACGTTCCCTGCACGTAGTCCGCCAAGGACTGGCGGAAGGGATCCGCTACAAAGGGCTTAGCGAAAAACGAGTCGTTAACCCATGGGGTTAGTATGGGCGTAGTCTTGCCCTTCAGTAGGCTTTTTAAAGCTTCCCGTTCCCATCCACTAGGGCGGGAAGCAATGGCTTTTCGTACAGATCGCTTGAAGGTTTTTTTGGATATTCTGTTCTGTCTGTATGTCTTGCCTTGAATGCGTAAGAGTGCCATGGTGTGTTTCCTATGATTGAATAATGAATAATTGAATAATGAATTGAAAAGAACTGAGCACTGGCTAGCAGTACCCATTATCTATTATAGCTCAGGTGTTGTGAGCTCGCCAGTGGCGATTCTGTATTTCACCCATGCGGCGTCAGCCACTTTGGCCGCCGCTCTGCTCACCTGTATTGCGTCCCTATCTGCCTGCACCGTCGCCAACCACTCGGCGCGCAGTAATTCTACTGCCTCGGCGGTGATGGTTGGGTCGGTCCTATATCTGAATAATGATTGAAATAACTGATTGAAATATCCGAAAGAACTAGCCACTGGCTGGCGGTGGCTATCGCACTCAGATATTTCAAGGCGCTTACCAATGGCGAGCCTATACTTCAACCCGGCAGCGTTAGCCACCTCGTTTGCTTGCAGGCGAACCTGTAGCGCCGCGAGGGACACCTTAGTAGCCGCAATAAACGCGGCATATAGTACTTCGATCCGCAGCTCTGGATCTAACTCATCTAACTGTAAGTATGCACTGTTCATTTTATTTCCCCTTTAATAGCGGGTTGGATGGGTAGCCAACCCATACGGCCGTTAACCACTCCGTGGTATTGGTGCGAACCATCTGCCCAAACGCGGAGGGCAAAACCCACTCCTACGTCGCTAGGCTCTTGGTTCGGATCTAGGTCAACCTCGCCCGCGCGGATGAGGCCCTCGGGCCGCCTCCACACTAGCACAGATATATCGGCGTCGGTCCAGTCCTCCTCGCTGTCCAGGAATCTCAGGACAGCACGCTTGGAGCTGGCGCACTTAACGCCGAACCGGATTAGCTCCAGTTCGGTGTTGGCTGTTGAATTGTTCATATTGTATTTCCTAGTGATTGAATAATGAATGATTGAATACTGAAAAGAACTAGGCACTGGCTAGCAGCACCTATTATATATTCACACTGGAAGTTTGCTTCTAGCTTCCAGTACCGCCGCATGCACTGCGGCAGATTGCCTGTCGAACATTGCCAGCTTCTCGGCTGTGGATGCGTCCAACAAGTACCAAACCCCGTTCTCGGCGACGAACTTGGCAAGAGCCAAATCCGCTGCTGGTTTTAATATTACCATTTTATTCCCCTTAAACTGGAAGCGCCCTATGCCCTCCCCACTAAGAAAATAGTACCACCTAAGCTAACTAAGCACAAGCCCTATTTGCTTAGATTATTCAATTAAATGCAATTAAATCTAAGATTACTCAAATTATCTAACTAATTCTAAGCTAGCCTGCGCTATCTAGATAGCAATAGATAGCTAATAAGAACTATTCTTATTTAAAAAAATGAAAAGACTAAAGACTAAAGACTAAAGATAAAGGAGGGGGCTAAAGCCCCTTTTACAGTACCACTGCCTGTGTATCCTAAGAGACTTATAAAATATTCCTAAACTTTTTTCACATATCTCCTAATCTAAGCACCCCCATTCTGAACCCTATAATCATTCATTCCTATCTAAGCTTATAATAACCTCATATTAGTAGCCTTTATAGAAGGCAGGAGATATTTATATGGGCACTTTATTAGCGGAACTAGGTACTGGGGCAGCTTCCCTTCCGGCCCCTTCATCTCATTATTCCACTGGCATTACATCCAGTGTAGAAGAAAGAGCAATGAGCCTCTTGGGAGCTGGAATTAAGCAGGAAGCAGTAGCTTCCGCACTAGGTGTCTCTCCTAGCAGAATCACTCAGCTACTATCTGACGAAACTTTCGCAGCAGGTGTATCAAAACTAAGATATGATGCACTTCAGAGTCACTCTATTCGCGACTCTAAATATGATAGCTTAGAAGATAGGCTATTAGTGAAGTTAGAGAATAGCTTGCCGCTAATGATGAAGCCAGAATCTATTCTGAAAGCACTATCTGTGGTTAATGGAGCTAAAAGAAGAGGCTTAGATTCTCCTGAAGCTGCCGGAGGAGTCACTAATATAGTGAATCTAATGTTACCTGCTGTCATTGCAGAGAAATTCACTGTTAATATAGACAATCAGGTAACTAAGGCAGGAACTCAAGATCTGCATACAATGTCTTCAGGTAATCTGCTAAAGCATGTGGAGGCAGCGGAGACAAATAGACTAGCTGTAGCTTCTGCAAGAGCTATAGAATTACTTAAGAAATCATAAATGAGGATATTCCTATGTATATTCAGCCAGGTAGATATATCAATCCGCCAAGAAACATCAATCCAGCGTATTCCCCGCTAGTTCGAGTGGATATCACTGCAGCTCAGACAGTATTAGCTGGCATCCTTGCTAAGTTAGGAAAGCCTGCTGCCGCATCTAGTTCCACTAAGAGTTTAGTTATTTTATGAGTAACTCAGACCTCTTAGCTAAGTTAGAGAGTGCCGATCTTAGTAGCCCTATCAATGCACCAACTACCTTCACTCCCTCTACTATAGCCCCTAAGCAGGAACTAGAACTAGCAGAACTTGGAGTATCTTCAGAGGAAGTGCAGCTTCTAGCTAAGCAGGATGTGGATTTCTTAGGCGCACTAGCAATGCCCTTAGTATTTATATACTGCTTTCCTCCAGTCTATAGATCAGTATGGTCTTGGCTCAGATCCTATGTAGATCAATCCAGAACATTTCCGCAACTAGCTCTAGGCTTACCTCGCGGCTTTGCTAAATCTACACTAATGAAGCTATTCATTATATTCTGCATCCTATTCACCAATCGTAAGTTCATTCTAGTGATAGGAGCTACTGCTAAACTAGCAGAGAATATCCTATCTGATGTAATGGATATGCTAGAGGAACCTAATATAAAGGCTGTCTTTGGAGACTGGAAACTAGGTGTAGAGAAAGATACGCAGTCTCTAAAGAAGTTCGGCTACCGTGGTAGGAATGTAATCATAGCTGCTATCGGTGCAGAATCTAGTGTTCGCGGACTTAATCTAAAAAATGCTCGTCCAGATGTAATGCTAATGGATGACATACAATCCAGAGAATGTGCAGATTCAGAAGTACAGTCCGCTAGCTTAGAAAGCTGGATGGTAGGTACTCTTATGAAAGCTAAGTCTCCGCTAGGCTGCATGTTCCTATTCGTAGGTAATATGTATCCCACTAAATACAGCATCTTAAGAAAGCTCAAAAAGAACCCTACTTGGATTAAGTTCATAGCTGGGGGTATTCTTGCGGATGGAACTTCTCTATGGGAAGAACTGCAACCTATTGCGCAATTACATGCTGAGTTTCAGAATGACTTAGCTATGGGACATCCTGAGATCTTCTATTCAGAAGTTCTTAATGATGAGAATGTGCAGGCGAATAATCTAATTGATCTATCTAAGCTACCTGAGCCTGCCTATCAGGAGGGGGATATATCTGCAGGTAACTTCATTATCATAGATCCTGCCACGGATAAGAAAGATTCAGATGCTGTGAGCATAGGTTACTTTGAAGTGCATGATGCGCGACCTATGTTAATGAAACTTCGGGAAGGTAGATTCTCACCAGGTGAGACTATCAGAGTTAGCCTAGAGCTTGCCTTAGCAAACAACTGCCGCCTCATAGTATCAGAAGCTAATGCCTATCAATACAGTCTCCTCTATTGGTTCGAATTCATATCCAAGCAACTTGGCATAGTAGGTATAGAGTCAGTTCCTATCTATTCTGGGTCTAAATCTAAGATTGCTAGAATCATTGAGATGCTTAAAGGTTATGGATCTGGTGAGATCTATGTGCATGAATCTGTTCGCTTAGAGGTGCATACTCAGATAACTCAATTCAATCCATTGAAACTTAACAATACAGACGGCATCCTAGATTTACTTACTTACGCGCCGAGAGTCTTATCTGAGTTCGGAGAATTTGTAATCTCAGGTAATATCATTGAGATGCAGGAATACGAAGGTATAGAAGTACCTGAGTTTAATAGCGACTTCTAGATTACCTCGAGGCGGCGCCGGCAATACCGCCTGACCGCGTAGGGGCTGACGCTAGATCACAGGGCCCCGATGTCAAGCGCGTTTTTGCGTGCCTAGCGAAGCGGCTAAGCAAACAACCGCTTTACGTTGGGTGATGATCTGGCTAAGCTACCCAAGCAGTCAGCGTTCTTGCCAGAGCTGCCGGACTATCCACTTTAACTAATAGGAATACTAACAATGGTAGCTGCAACTGTAATACCTCTCAATCCTGCATCTCAGCAATTATTCATGACATACTATAGTATGCTGCAGAACTCTCAGAATTCTATTCGTGATTCTCAGCGAGCTAGATTTGCAGAAGTAGATAGAGAGTATCAGCGAGAAAAGAATCGCACAGATGAACACCTTATGGCTAAGCAAGCTAATAAGTTAGGAGACTCTACTCGCTTCCGTGATATGACTGTACCTATAGTTATGCCTCAAGTAGAATCTGCTGTAACTTATCAAGCTTCTGTATTCCTGACTGGAGTACCTCTGTTCGGCGTAGTTGCATCTCCAGCTTATATGGATGAAGCAGTGCAGATGGAATCTCTTATAGATGAGAATGCTACTAGGGGTGGCTGGATTCGTGAGCTAATCCTATCTTTTCGGGATGGAGCTAAGTATAACTTTGCACCTATGGAAATCTGCTGGAAAGATGAGACTACAGCAGTACTGGAAACTGACATAACTAAGAGTGTTACGCAAGGTACTCCCAGAGAAGTTATCTGGTCAGGTAACTCCTTACGTCGCTTAGATCCATACAATACTTTTGTGGACCCTAGAGTACCTCCTACAGAAGTTTATAAGTCTGGAGAATACGCTGGGTATACTGAGATCATGTCAAAGATAGCTCTTAAGAGTTTCGTAGCTAGTCTTCCAGATAAGCAACTAGCTAATGTGCGTCCAGCTTTTGAATCTCCTAGAGGCGCAGTAGGTACTTTAGGTGCGCTAGATGCTAAAGGTTACTATATTCCTTCTATCAATCCTGAAGTTACTGCTGATGACTACTATGCTACGGGTATTAACTGGGATGCTTGGGCAGGAATATCAACCAAGAAAGATAATAACTCCATTCAATATAAAGATATCTATGAAGTAACTACGCTATTCTGCAAGATCTTACCCTCTGAGTTTGGATTAAAGGTTCCTTCTGCTAATACTCCTCAGATCTTTAAGCTAGTTATCGTAAATCATTCAGTCATCTTATACGCAGAGCGCCAAACTAATGCACATAACTACTTACCTATACTAATAGGTCAGCCGCTAGAAGATGGATTACGTGACCAAACTAAGTCATTGGCTCAGAACGGCGCAGAGTTCCAGAATTTAGCTACGGCTTATATGAGCAGTATCATAGCTTCTCGTCGCCGCGCAGTAACTGACCGAGTACTTTATGATCCTAGTCGCATAGCAGCAGCTCACATAAATAGTCCTAACCCTTCTGCTAAGATCCCAGTACGTCCTGCAGCTTATGGTAAGAATATATCTGACGCAGTCTATCAGTTTCCTTATCGTGAAGATCAAGCTGCTGCATCTATGCAACAGGTTCAAAGTATCATAGGATTATCTAATACTGTAGCTGGTCAGAATTTAGCTGGACAAGGTCAGTTTGTAAAAGGTAATAAGACTCTGCATGAATTCGAATCCACTATGCGTAATGCTAATGGTCGAGATCAGCTAGCTGCTATCTTATTTGAGCATCAAGTACTAATTCCACTTAAGCACATTCTTAAGCTTAATATCTTACAATACCAAGGCGGTACTAGCATCTATAATAGAGATGTTAGGAAAGTAGTAGAGGTAGACCCAGTAGCTCTACGAAAAGCAGTTATGGAATTTAAGATTTCAGATGGATTAGTACCAAGCTCTAAACTACTTAACACTGACGCTTTCTCAACTGCCGTGCAAGTAATAGGCTCATCTCAGCAGATTGCTGGATCTTATAACTTAGGCCCTATGTTCTCTTACATTATGAAGAGTCAAGGTGCAGATCTGACACCGTTTGAGAAGACTCCTCAGCAAGTAGCTTATGAACAAGCTTTGCAGCAGTGGCAGCAGATAGCTACTATGGCTATAGATAAAGGTATAGATCCTAACGCTAGCTTACCTCCTATGCCATTGCCAGCGCAGTACGGCTTCAATCCTCAGAATGTTAAACCTGCTCCGCCAGAAGCTCAGGCTCCAGCAGATAACTCAAATAGCGGAGTAATCCCACAATGAGTCATGTAATTCAAAATACGTTCTCTACTTATCAGCTAGACGAAGATGAACTAGTGCAAGGTACGCTACTTACTACTTTGCAGAAGCAAGTTATCCAGACTCAGATAGGAACCATAGCTGATGAAAAGCTACGGCTAGAATTTGATTCGGATAAGCCCATGCAGTTTATGCAGCAAGAAGCATATAAGCGTGGACAACTCGATGCACTCAGTTATCTACTACAAGCTTCAGAAGCTTTGGAACTAAATAATTAAGTGCACTCCTTAGTTACACTCCCCTTGCACTATCCCCCAACTAACACAACCTAAGAGCACCTTATCATGAGCGTATTTGATATCTTTACTAGCAAAGCACCAGCTCCAGCAGCACCAACTCCAGCTACTCCTGGTAACATTCCTGCACCTACTATACAACCTGGAGTAGCTCCTGGAATGGATCTTAACGGCTTAGTTCCAGCAGTACCTACTCCTACGGTAGCTGAAACCCCACTCACTCCATTCACTAACTTATGGGACGATGTACCATCGCCTAATGCAGCAGCTACTAATCTTAACTCGTACAATCCACAAGATATAGCTACTGCTATGGGTAAGATAGACTTATCCTCTGCTATTACTCCTGAGCATATGCAAGCTATAACTCATGGCGGTCAAGATGCTGCCGCAGCTTTTGCTGCTGCTATGCAAGCAGTTGCTCAGAAGGCTATGGTACAAGCAACCTTAGTTAGTAGTCAGTTAACTAAGAAGGCTGTTGAAGATGCTGTAGCTGCAACTAGAGCTACATTGCCAGACTTGCTACGCGAGCAAGGTGCTCAAAACCACATGCGCGAAACTAACCCCCTATTCAGCAACCCAGCAGTTAAACCAGTTATTGAAGCCGCTCGATCTCAACTACTATCTAAGTATCCTAATGCAACTCATAGCGAGATAACTGGTATGGTTAATGACTATATCCGTGCTATGGGAACTGCATTTGCTCCTCCTGCACCGAGTGTAACTGGAGATAATGACGTAGATTGGGAAGCTTTTATGAAGGCTTAATAATAAAACCTTTCACTTTCCTTTCTAATTTTATGCGATCATAAGATCGTGGAGAACTATCATGCCTACTGGTATTTTTACTACTTCCAACTTTGCTACAGATTTAGCTAAGAAGTCATTTGCGGGTATGATTACTCGCTTAATGCCTAATGGCTCTGCTCCTTTGTTTGGCTTATCTTCTATGTTAGCTGACGAAACTGCGGTTTCTCCTGAGCATGGATTCTTTAGCAAAACTATGGTATTCCCTGAAGCTAAGATCAACAACGGCGCTGGCTATAACTCAGCTGCTACTACCTTTACAGTTGACTCTCAGACTGTGCTACTTCCTGGCATGATCTTACGTGTTGAGCGTACTGGCGAAAACATCATTGTTAATACTGCTGCTGCTACTTCTATTACTGTTACTCGTGCAGTTGGTACTGTTGCTGCTGCTGCCTTACTTGATGATGATTTTCTGTATCAAGTTGGTAACGCATTTGAAGAAGCTTCTACTCGCCCAACTGCCAATAACATGTTACCTGTGCGGATCACTAACTTAACTCAGATCTTCCGTAATACTTGGTCTGTCTCAGGTACTGCTAGCTCTGTAAGTGTTATTGCTGGGGAATCTACTGATGCTGAAAGCCGTCAAGATTGTGCTGCATTCCATGCTGCTGAGATTGAAAAGGGTATCTTCTTTGGTCAGAAATCTTCTGGTACTCGTAATGGTCAGCCCTTCCGTACTATGGCTGGTTTGATCTCTACTGTAGAAGATGTTACTAACTATCCACCTATCTCTGGCGGCGTAGTTAATAGTTTCGTTGCAGGCAGCACTACTAACTGGAGCCAGTTGCTTGGTTTCCTAGATCCAGTATTTCATCAAGCTACTAATCCTCGCGGTGCTAGTGAGCGAACTCTATTCGTTGGCGGTAAAGCTAAGTTAGTAATCAATGAGATTGGTCGCTTAAATGCTACTTATCAATTGGTTGAAGGTGCTACTAACTTCGGGCTAGAATTCTCTACCCTGACTACTCCTCGCGGTAAGTTCCGTATCATCGAGCATCCGCTCTTTAATACCAATGCTACTTGGTCTAAGATGGCAGTCGCTGTAGATCTTCCTACCTTTAAACTAGCTTACTTAGCTGGCCGTAAGACTCAGAACAAAGAGTTCAATACTGAAGGCAAGTCTGCACAAGATTCTGGTATTGATGCTATTGGCGGAACTCTTACTACTGAGCTTACTACAGTAATTAAGAACGTTGCTGCTAACTGTGTTATCCGCAATCTTACTGCGGCTGCTGTAGGTTAATAGTTAGCCCCCTGTCCTATAGCTTAGTTATCTCGCTAAGCTATAGGACTTCTCTTTTTCTTTTAGGATACTACTCCCCATGATTACAAACCCCTCAGAAGTAACCCCAAGTAAAGTATACAGAGTTTACGCATCTGCACTTCCTTCTATTCGCATGATAACTCCTAAAGGATACAGTATTGTATTTACAGGTTATCGTTGCTATACTCAGATTCCCGAAATTATCGAGTATCTAGATCTGTGCATTGCAGAAGGTGTTCCTGGCATATCTAATGAACCTGATTGCGAAGCTGATGAAATTACTCCTGAAGGCTCTATGCGCAAGAAGTACTATGCTGAATTCTTAGCTGAGCAAGAAGCACTTAAGTCTCCTAATCGTGATATGGGAACTACTGAAGGTGCAATCAAAACCGGCGCATTAACTTCTAAGCAAGTAGCTAATTAGTAGGCTTCACTTATCTCTCTAGTACTTATTCATCGCTAGAGAGATAACTAAAACTTACTGGCAGGCACTCTTATGAACTATTCCGAACTGGTAGCAGAAGTCTACCTGATAACTAATCGTCCAGATAGAATATCAGAGACAGCCTCTGCTATTAAGTCTGCAACTCTTAAAATGCACAATAGCGATTTCTATTCTAAAGATATCTATGAGACTGGAGTGCAGTTTGATACTTCGGCTTTTCGCCAATCTTTAGATTACATAGATCTAATTCCTAACTACCGTGCTCTCAAGTACTTTCGCATAGTTACTGGAGCTACTGATGATGCAGGTAGATTTATAACTATCATTACCCCTACTGAAGTTCTAGATTCTTATGGCAGAACTAGGAATGATATAGGCTACGTAGCTGGCAGGGTATTGAATATAAACTCTGCAACTACCTTTCAGTACGCACTAATGGGAGCTTATGTTAATCCTATAGTGCGAGCTGAAGCATACTCTTCTTGGGTAGCTGAGCAGTTTCCTTATGCTATTATTCATGAAGCTGCTAGACAGGTATACACAGCAACTGGTCAGATGGAAGAAGCTCAAGGTCAAGCTAGGCTTATGCTTGAGCAATTAGCAGAACTTAAACAATCAGCACTCTCAGACGTAGGATACTAATCATGGCTAATAACGCAGACGTATGGCAACCCAGAGAACTCCTAGAATTATCTGGGGATACTAAACAAGTAGAAGAGCGCCAAGTAGCTATATCTGGGCAGTTCTTCTTTACCCTTACTACTTTTGCATATGCAATAAATACTGGTGCACTGGAGATCTATAAGAACGGTCTTCATCTATCTAAAGGTACGGATTGGGTAGAAAATACCTCCACTACTTTCTCACTAGTCTCTCCTTGCACTACTGGAGATGTTATTATAGCAGTAGGTAAAGTTGGTATTACTGCTAATGTAGATGTGCGAGATACTGATATCTTTATAGCTAACGTACAGAATCTGCGAGATTACGCAGGTACTGAAGTTACTGTCTATGTACAAGGTACTACTGCCATAGCTGATGGCGGCGAAGGCATGTTTAATAAGAAGACTGGAGCTGCTCCAGGAACTTATGTAGACGATGCTGGCGTAACTACTATAGTTCCTACTGGGGGTAATGGTAGTTCTGGCTGGAAACGTAATGCCTTAGATTCTAGGCTTGCCGCTTCACCAGGATCATCGCTGATTGGATTTATTCAGGCGGGCACTGGCGCGGTAGCGCGGACTGCGCAGACTAAAGCGCGGGAGCGAGTATCTGTAGCGGATTTCCTAAGCAATCCTTCATCCCCTTCAGCCACAGATTGCACAACTGCTTTGCAGTTAGCACTTAATAGTGGAGCCAAACGTGTTTATTTAACAGGCGATTACACTATAAATGGCGGAGTGACTCTTGCTGCGAATCAGGTATTAGATTTTGACGGAGGTAGTTTAATAATTCAGGCAGGAACGGTTGCCGCGAATGGTATTTTATATGGCTCGTCTAAATACGGAATAACAATTAAAGACCCCAACATCGATGCCTCTGCAACAGCAGGAATAGGTGGAATAAATCTCGTTGACTGCCCTAGTGGGAAAGTTGTTCGCGGAACTTTAACAAAGTGCAATCTAAATTTTCAATCTAACTCAGCATCGACACGAATGGGTTACTCCTGTCGAGATACGTTCGTCAATATGGCGGGATGGGTTACTGCTACCGCTTGCTATGTTTCAAAATCGAAAAATGTTAGGTTAAGTGGTGTTGAGACCGCAAACGGCAAGGAAGGATTTGGGATTTATAATGGAGCCACTAATGTTCGGCATACCGACTGCGACAGTTATGGTCATACTCAAGACGGTTTCGTAGTCATTGCCGGTAGTCTGATTAGCTATACAGGCTGCTCGGCTTATAGTAACGCGCAGAGCGGCTTCACAACTCAGCGCCAAGCTGCTGCGACGGACACGGTTAAGATTTCTTACGCGAACTGCCAAGCTTATTCAAACTCATTTGACGGTTTTGATCTTCGTGGTAAAACTGCAAGCGCAGCGTTCGGCGTTGACATTTTCATTACGGCCACGTCTTGCCAGTCATATAGCAACGCTGGAACAGGGTTTTACGTTGTGCTCGCTGAGGGCACGACATTGACGGGATGTGTTGCAAGCGTAAATTTAGGTCAAGGGTTCTTCATTCAAGAGTCAGCTAGAACTATATTAACTGGCTGCCGAAGCAACTCGAACGCATCAACTGTAGGCGCCGGGACAAGTAAGGCTGGCATTTTAGTTCAAGACGCGGCTTATGTGCAGCTTAATGGGTGCGTTTCAACTAACGCGGCAGGCGCAACCCAGAGCTATGGGTTAAGTTTTACTGGTGCCGCATCTACTAACGGCAGCGTGTCAGGCGGTAATTACGAAAACAACTCTACCGCACCGATTTATCTGGGAGCGTCTGGCACAGCTACGTATGTAACTGGCGCAGCAATACAGACAACTGGCAACGTTTGGTGCGATACAATAACTGCTAATACCGGTGCGTATAGCGAAACTGGATTCGGTGTTCCAGCTCACACTAGACCAAAGGGTTCTATTTTCAGGAGAACTGATGGGGCTGGCGGTGAGATTTATATGACAAACGGTGGCGGTGTGTGGACAGGTATTACGATACCTTAATTTTTAATGCTCCATAATATCCAGCGAAACATCTAATAACCTGACTATAGATAACGCGAGAATATTGCAAATGCCAAATAAGTCAAAACCAAAAAATCCACCAACCGCGTTACTATAAACGGCTGCTAACTAGGATACTATCATGCTAAAGACCGTACAGACTGGAGCTAATGCTACTGCAACCTCGCGGTCTGTAGTATTTCCTGCTGGCCCTACCACACTAAGCGCTACTTTATATACAGATGTAGTCTGTATTGTACAGGGCGCTTATCCTATCACCTTACCTAGTGCAGTTGGAAATACTAATAGATACGCTGTAGAGAATGCGCATAGTGCTAATATCACTGTAAGCACAACTAGTAGCCAGACTATAAATGGATCTCTTACTGCTGCAATGATTCCTAATCAGGCATTAGAATTTATTTCTGATGGCGCTAACTGGAGAATATTTTAATGGCTTATATTCCGCCTAACCCAAATGGGCAGGCTACTTCTGCCAATAGTGCGCCTGTAGTTATTGCTAGTGATCAGTCCGCAATCTCAGTTAACGCTAGCACTATAGCAGGAACTAGCGTTGCCACCGGCGCTGGGACTACTACTGCTGGTACTCAAAGAGTAACTATTGCTACTGACCAAACTGTACTGCCAGTTAACCAAACTCAGATGAATGGCGTAGCTGTTGCTGCTGGATCTGGTGCTTCATCTACTGGTACTCAACGAGTTATTCTTGCTACCGATCAGCCAGTTATTCCTGGTAACCAGACGCAAGTTAATGGTGTTGCAGTAGCAACTGGGTCAGGGGTGAACTCAACTGGTACTCAGCGCGTAACAATCGCCACAGATCAGGCTGCTGTAGCATCTAATAATTCCCAAGTAGCTGGAACCACTACAGCTACAGGCTCTGGAGTAATGACTGCCGGAACTCAGCGAGTAGTTTTAGCTACAGATCAGCCAGCAGTTTCTACCACTGGAAATACTACGCAGTTAGGCGGAATTGCAATAGCTTTAGGTGCTGGCAATTCCTCCACTGGAACTCAGCGAGTGGTAGTAGCGACTGATGATGTGAATCTAGCCGCGATTAATACCGCTACAGTTGCAATAGATGCAAAGACTCCAGCGCTAGGAAGAGCTGCAGCAGCATCTAGCTCTCCAGTAGCATTATGCACTGAAGATATTACTGATACTTTCGTAACTGGTCAGGCTGCTCAGACTGCTACTGTCAATAACATTCTCACAACTACAGCAGGGGCAGCTGCTACAGATGTAGGTAAGTTCAGATCATTTGCTATTCAGATAGTATCTACTGCTACAGGTGGTACATTTATATTCGAAGGCTCTAATGATAATGTTAACTTTATTACCCTAGCTTGCCAGAATACTGCGCAGGGAGGTGGCGCACTTATTACTAGTGCAGTTACCGCGAGTGCTAGTAGTACCATATATGCTAGCAGTTGCCTAATGCAGTATATGAGAGTGCGCATTGTCACAACAATTACTGGAGGATCAATTCAAGCATTCTCAGTATTTAGTCCAGTAAGTTATGCGCCAATAAGTCAGATTGTTGGAAATAATACTGCTGGCAACCTTACAGCAACAATTACTCCATCTACGTCCTTTAACTGCTATAAAGCTGAAGATGCGGTAGCTGCTAGTGCTGACATTCTATGCACTATCGGAGTAGTTAGGAATGATCTGCTTACTAGTAACGTCAGTGCTAGCGGTGATTATGCTGTACCCACTTGTGATATCTACGGAAACCTAGTAGTAAAAAATCAGCAATTACATAAAGCAACTTATAGAACTGCTTTTGTTGTTGCTCCTGCTGCTACTGCTACTGATATTTTCCAGATCATTGGCAGCGGAACAAAGACTGTTGAGATAACTAGGATCATTATAGGCGGAACACAGATTACTACCGGACAAGTTGCATTCTATATTAAGAAGCGCAGCACTGCTAATACTGGGGGAACATCTTCAGCTTCTACTATGGTTCCATTATTATCTACTGATGCAGCAGCAACCGCAGTTGGGGCAATCTATACAGCCAACCCCACTACTGGAACTACTGTTGGAGATGTGGATATAAGGCTAGTTCCTATAACTGCAACTACTGTGGCAGACACTCAAGCTACAGAGCTTAATTATGGAACGCTAGGTAAGCCAATAACTTTATCTGGAGTAGCGCAAGCACTGGCTATAAATCTTAATGGCGTTACGATAACTAGCGGATCTATTGCTATAGCTATCGAATTTACGGAGTACTAAGTTATGAATATCTTATGCGTAAATTGTGTTAATTACGGGAGGTCAAATGGGAAGTGCAGAGTATTCTCACTACGTGATCCTATTACTGGGGAGCTTACTCCTCTGAGTGCTAGGGACTGTAGGCTATCTGAGCAGATGTGTGGGATGGCGGCAGTTAAGTTTGTAGAAGATACAGTTGAAAATGTGGAGGGGTGGCAATGAGTACTTTAGTTACAGTTCTTATGGGCAATGAAATAGTGACTGGTCTAGATATAGTTAAGGCATTAACTCCTCCAGATGGGGCTACTATTGCTGTAATAAAGCCAAAGAATGCTCCCATCCGCTGGAGTACTAGCGGAGAGCCTAGCGCAACTGTTGGTAATCTTTTACATCCAGGAGACTCTAGGCAGTTCGAAGGAGATCTTAATACTATTCAATTCATCGAAACTACTCCTAGTGCTTCACTAGAAGTTACTTATCTCTCCTAACTAGGAATCATTGTCATGGCTACAGCTTCATCTATAGCATTTAAGAAGTTAGGTAATACCGTAGTAGTGGCTGCTGCTGCTGCTGCTCCCACTGGTAAGCAAGCTCCAGTTACTACTGCTGCCTTAATAGCTGCCGGTAACTATCGTATAATCAATCCTAGCAGTTCAGTTACTGTATTCTTAGGCACGGGAGTAGACGCAGCAGCAGCTCAAGCTAGTGCAGTTGCTCCTACTGCTGGAACTCCTAGCTCAGCCCTAGTGCTTATTCCTGGTACTGTAGAAGTATTATCTTTTGCTGATGATGTATACTTTAGTGGCTTAGCTGCATCTGCAGTCTCAATCTATATCACTCCTGGCAGAGGTATGTAAGTATGGCTTCGCAGCTTCTAGCTAGTATTACCCAAGCAGTAATCAATACTGGAACTCTTATCTCAGTTCCAACTCTGCAAGCTTTCATAGCTGTAGAGTCTGGAGGTCTGGGATTCAGTAAGGATACTGGAAAGATAATTATCCAGTTTGAGCCGCACTATTTCAAGAAGCGTGAGCCTTATGCACCTAGCGGCGCTTGGTCAGTGAATAAGGTAGATGTACAAAGCAAGGAATGGATAGCATTCAATAATGCATTCTCTATTGATGCTTATAGTGCTATGGAATCTACTAGCATTGGACTTCCTCAGATTATGGGAGCTCACTGGAAGCGCTTAGGCTATTCTAATGTAGGTGAGATGTGGGATCATTTCAAATCTGGAGAGGTAGCTCAGATAGAAGGTCTCATACAGTTCATCCTTACTGACGCTACCTTATATAAAGCTGTGCTTAATAAGTCTTGGACTAAAGTAGCAGAGCTTTATAATGGTGCAGGCTTTAGGGAGCTTGCTAAGAAATATGGCAGGGAGCCTTATGATTTAAGCATGGCGAAAGCCTATACTAAGTTCAGTTCCACGCCCACTTAATCTTTGGAGACGCAATATGAAACGTTGGTACGCAAGTAAGACCCTTTGGGTAAATGCTATAGCAGGTGGATTAGTTACATTGGAGGCTAATACTGGAATTCTTCAGCCATTACTTCCAGCTAATACCTATGCACTCATAGCTGTAGCATTGCCAGTAGTTAATATGGCACTCCGCACTATGACCACTTCTGCGTTAACTAAGTGACTAGTCCGCTAGATAACTTTAGGAGTACGGACTTGCCACATACCATTGAAATCGCCAAGTTACACCGTGTACTAACTGAGCATATCCTAGAGTGCACTGCTCATAAGGCTGAGATGTTAGAGTTAGCTAAGCTAAATCAGGAGGCTCATTCTAGGAATATGGAAGCTATAGCTGCACTTACTAAGGCTACTGAAGGTTTAGTAGAAGCTTGGTGTGCAGTTAATACTATGCAGCGCTTTCTAAAATGGCTATCCTCATTTGCTATCTTAGGTGGAGTTGCTGCTTGGGCGATAACTAAACTCTTTCCTCACTTACCTACTCCTCCTTAGGATGTTCTTATGGCACAGCAAGACTATAGCATAGAATTACTTAGCGCTTATTTCCCTATGCTGTCTACTCAGCAAACTAGGACAACTACAGGCGCTACTCTGGGCAGAGCTCCTGCACAACAGGATAAGCCAGGAGTAGCTTATGCGCATAATGTAATGCCCGATGCGTATGGTTATAATTCTGTAGGCTATAGAACTGCTGTGCCTGCTTTTCCCTATTCAGCTATCCTAACAGAAGTAAGATCTATCTTTAGTATGCTGGGAGAAAGATACCTAGTAGCCTTTACAGTATCCGGAGATGTATATACTCTGGCCTCTGGAGCCACTAGCTGGAATCCAGTAAGTACGCCTATCTTTTCCACAACTACTGATCTAGCTAACAATGTCACTATAGGCACTGTTAATGGGATCAGTTACTTATTCTATAAAGGCTTGAGTGCAGTTAAGTATGACTCAAGCACTAATACATTCCCTGCGGTTACTCTCACTGCACTTACCCTACCAGATATCCTAGGCATAGTAGCTAGTAATGGCTACTTGCTGGCATATACTAAGGATGCTATAGCTTGGAGTAGCACTATAGATCCTACTGACTTTGCACCTAGTGAAGTCACTGGAGCTGGGGGTGGTAAGGTAGCAGACATAGCTGGTAATATAGTCTTTGTAGCTACCAATACATTGGGGCTAATTATCTACACTGCTGCTAATGCAGTAGCTGGAACCTATACTGGCAATGCCAGGTTCCCATTTAAGTTCAGAGAGATTCGCGCAGCTAAAGGTGTAGCTAGGGCTTCCTTAGTAGCCTATGAAGCTAACTCAGATAGTCAGTTCGTATATTCAAAGAGTGGACTGCAAGCTATTACCTCAGCTCAAGCTGAGATCCTATTACCTGAAGTTACTGATTTCCTCACTGATGGAATCCTAGAAGACTATAATACTGGCACTAATCAGTACGAATACACATCTGGGCCTAGCATGGTAACTAAGCTCACCTTCGTAGCTTCTAGGTATCTAGTTATATCCTATGGGATAACTGAGTACACCCATGCAATGATATTTGATATCTCTCTTAAGAAGCTGGGTAAGCTTAGAGTAACTCATGTGGATATCTTTGAATTCCTAGGCGATCCTCAGGTTCCAGATAAGCAATTCATAGCTATTGGCCAAGCCTCAGGAGAGATTAAGTTAGTTGAGCTCTCCGCCAAGTCAGATAATTCTAACGGGGTGCTTATCTTAGGTAAGCTGCAATTAACCTTAGGCTCTCATTTGCAACTGCATACAGTGGAGCTAGAAGGTGTAGAGGAGTCCTCTGCATTCACTCTTCAGTCTCAGGTCAGTCTTACTGGAACTTCATTCACTGTAGTTACTGGCAGTGTATTAGAATCCTCTGGAAGATTCAGAAGCTATGGATTCAGAGCTACAGGTAAGAATCAATCTCTAGTGTTGAATGGTAAGTTCTCTATTCGCACTGCGCTAGTAACCTGCTCTTCTGTTGGGAGGGTGTAATATGGGAACGCCTACTAATACATATAGCTCTAATATAAATCTTAACTTAGGTCATGTGCCTCCAGTGGAAGATAGGAATCTATATGAGTACCTACTAGATCTGCATAATGCTCTGGAGATCCTAGTCACTGCACAGACTGATGCAGTTGCTTTAGATAATACTGCAGTGTTAGTTAGTAGTAACTATGCTGTTCTTCCTACTGATAGGACCATCTATGTAGATGCTAGTGCAGGGAGTATTATCATCACTCTTCCTGCTAGTGGTACTGTTGCTGGGGCCGCATTCGATATCAAAGTTCTGGCTCAAGGTACTGGATACACTATCTCAGTAATAGGCTCTGGAGCTGAGATTATAGATGACTATGCTACTGGAGTAGGTCTAGATATATGGGAAGATATCACCTGCAGATCTAAGACTACTCTAGCCACTCCTTCACTAACCGGATACGCTATCATATGACTACTCCATTTAATCCTAAGAATCCTAATAAGACTTCTATCTTAACTAGGGCAGGAGTTCCTGAGTATACTAAGCTTCATGCTGCTGCTTATCCTACTCCTCCCGCTGCTGATATAGGAGTGGAACTAGAAGTCACTGATACTGGAGATAGATACAGATGGACTGGCAGTGTGTGGGTACAGATAGTAGAGCAAGGAGCCAGCATAGTTAATGTGGATGAGATAGCTGAGGTATCTGTAGATGTACCTCTGAATCTTAATGGCACTCCTACTACGCTAACTGCTACCGCTACTGCCGGCACTAATAGTATCACTGTAGCTAGCACTGCTGGTATAGTCGTGGGCACTAGCCTCAAGATATTCAATGCAGCGCAGACTACTGCAGAATTTAAGTTTCCTAAGGTACTAGTTATAGTAGGCTTAGTGCTAACCTTAGATCATCCCCTAGATAACTCATATGCCTCTGGAGACTCTGTACTTCCAGTAACTGTATCTATGAATGTAGTGGGCACTCTGGCTAGCCCTATAATCTTTAGAGCAGGTCCTCCTGCTTTACCAGTAACCTTTCATGTAGCTAGATTGTTAGTTACTATGACTGATGCTACTGCTGGAGACATGGGAACATTTGGAGGTATGGCAGCTCTTACTAATGGAATAGTATTCAGAGTGCGCAGAGGAGGGAACTTCAGTACTCTAGGAGTTTGGAGGAGTAATGAAGACTTAGCATCTAGCTTATTTGATGTGCGCTTCGATACTCGTGCTGGCGGTGGAGGTACTTATGGAGTAACTGCATGCATAGACTTATTAGCATTACGGGCGGGTATAGAGTTAGAAGGTACCTCAGGAGACAGATTGGAGATATTAGTTCAGGATAACCTTACTGGGCTGCTAAATCTAAAAGTAATCGCACAGGGGCATAAGGTATGAGTAGTGCTTATACTATCCTAGATGGAGTAACTATAGGTCCTGCGACCATAGAAGATTTCAATGAAGTATTCTTAGACACTGCTCTGCATACAAGAGTTACTGAAGGACTACATGGACATAGTCCTGAATTCAATAGTAGCTATATGCTGATAAGCTATGGTAAGTATAAGCAGCTAGGAACCTATAGAGTCTTAGGTAATGGATTCTGTGAGGTGCATATAGCCTGCCCTAAAGATAGTATTAAAGCTAGCAGATTACTTACATTTGCTGCTATGCGCTGGCTGCTAGAGATTAAATATCCCGAACTACAAGGGCTAGTAACTACATGCCCTGATAGTATGGTAATGGTACGAAATGCCCTATATAAGTTGGGCTTTAAAAAGATAACTTTTGAAGGTAGCTCTGTATATTTATATATAGCTCCCTCTCCTTCCTTAATCACTTAACTAAAAGGTACGTAGTCATGAGCATAGGCGGAAGCGCAGAAACCACTAGAAAAGATAGCACTACTCAGAATGATAAGACTACTAATGTCAGTGGCACTAGTACTGATCAGCTGGTAGTGGACCAGGCGGGCATAGATAAATTAGTGCAGGATATCCTTAGCAGTAATCAAGGACTATCTGAGATATTTGCAGGTGAGCAGAGTTCTGGACTATATAACTCCACTACTGCTGCAAGCATGGCTGGAGACTTAGCATCTAAGGTAGCTGGAGAGATAGCTAAGTTAACTGGCAAGCGCACCATTGCTGAAGATAAGGATATTCTGGAGTATGGCAAAGAGACTACTAGGGGCACTGATACTAAGATTGGCGTTAATGCGCAGACCCCTAAATAGCTTCCTGCTTCCTAAACTTCTCTGGAGAATACCATGGCTAATCCCATACTGAATGCTGCGTCAGGTGCTGCAACAGTTAATTACGATAATGTGCAGCAAGTAGATTTCGAAGCTATGAAATCTGATATTGGCGCTGAGATAACTGGAGTAAAGCAAGCTGCCGCTGATTATAAGAATGCAGCTGCTACTGCCTTAAGTATAACGAATGCTGCTACTGCATCCACTGTATCAGCACTTGATGTTAAAGGCGCCTCCAATGCTATAGTAAAAAGAGCTGCAGCTAATGCAGATCTAAAGGCTCAGCGCGATACGCTAACTGCTGCCAATGCTATTGGTGGTCAGGATAGACAGCTTAGTCTTCTAGGAGATCTTAAGGCTCAAGGTGAAGAAGAGGCTAAGTTATTAGCAGAGCGCAAAGCTAGATTCGCTCAAGAGCATACCGGCTATAGTGTGATAGATCTAGTGATCAATGCAGTGCAGGATATTAAACCCAATGTTGCATTGCAGTCTGTGAAGATGCAAGAACAGCAGACTGCTCAGCAATTAGATTATATGTCTAGCGCTACAACTCAAGCAGCTCAGACGGCGAATTTAGCTAAGCAGACTCTAACTGATGCTGCTATTGAAGCTAATCTAAATGCTATGGCTGCAGATACTAAGATACTACAAGCTCAAGCTAGGCTAGCAGGAGCTGCTGCTAATACTCAAGGTATGGCTCAGCTTATGAGTGCTAGCACTGCTGCTCTGGGTGCAGTGAAAGGTGAATATGATATGCAGGTGGAGGTTGCTGGTCAGCAGGTTAGGATGGCTGAGTTTCAAGCGCAGACTGAAAGTAGGCAGGTTGCTCTAGCAACTAATAAGTTGCAACTAGCTAATCTTCAGGCTACCTCTGAATTCACAAATAAGGCTACTCAAGTTGCAGCTACTCAGAATGTAGAGAGAGATCGTATGATAGAAGCTACAGCGGCTACATATACTGAGAACGCTATGATCGGAGCAGCTGCATTAGGACTGCCTAATCCTGATCCTATAGCTCTAGGTATGGCCGTTAGAGGAGGTTCTGGTAAGGATGCTCAGGAGCGTGCACTGCACCTAGCTACTATAGGCCAGCTGCCCGGTGCTCCAGTAGGTAAGAATTTTGGAGATGCTGTGTTTAGTTATAACGAGCTCTTTCCTAATGGCAATATCCCTGAGACTCCCATGACTAATCTTATGCACCATATAATTCAGCGAGAGACTGAGGCTCATGCTCAGGGCACTGTCAATGAGTCAGGTAAGAGAGTTCCTCCAAAGGCTAGGAATGAGGCAGCTCAGACGGAAGGGCTTAATAATAAAGCTGCTGAGATTATGTCTGTATATGCTTCAGATATTACTCCTGGAAATCCTTTTGAATCCAAGCCGCTACAAGTATTGGCTCCTTACCTAGCTAATAAGCGCATTCCTTTCTATGATAAGGTGTTAGCTAAGATGCCTAGTCAGAGTATGGATGCTGCAGAGATGTTGCAGCTAGCTAAGAATGCTATTAGTACAAAGCTCATTACTGCTGAGGAGGCTACTAAGGGTATAGCTGACGTATATAAATTTGCCGTGGAGCATAATAATACCTCTCAAGGCGGCTTTGCTAGAGTAGGATTACCTAATCAGGAATCTTATATGGTTACTGTACGGAGAGATCCTTCTATTAGGGAGAGTATCTTTGGAGGGTTCTCAGGTTCTGTATCTTCAGGTATTGTTGGGGCTTTCACGCCAGCATCCTTTATGCTACTTAAAAATACTATAGGGCCTTCAGTCAGTGAAGGTATTAAGGCCGCAAAGGGAAAGTTCACTGCAGGAGAAGATATACAAGCAGCGGCTGAAGATCGTTTCGCCGGAGGTAAAACACTCAGAGTCAATATGGTAGATGAGGTTAGTGTGCAAAATGCACTGACTAAGATACACATGGACAAAGACGTTCCTCCACTTCCAAATAGTTCTAATGAGGGTACTAGCAATGGCAAGTAGCTTAGAGTCAGCCTATGAAGCTTCCTTAGCTTCTTCAAGAAAGTCTATGCCTAGTCACTTCACTGCTGCGGATACTTTATCCATAGCAAATGGGAATGAGTCGCTATTAGATAGTGCAGCTTCTACTATATCTAACATACCTTCATTCATATTTACCAGTATTGTCTCTGGAGCCAATGCTCTATATAATATCCCTACTGATATTGGCAATGCCTTCGGTGGAGATTTCGAACGTAGTAAGACTGAAGATGTTATTACCAGTCTTGATTCTGATCTTGGCGCTTATTACTCTCAGCACAAGAAGAGTACAGATCTTGCTGGATTCTTAGTGAGCTCTATAGCTCCTGGGACAGTTGGCATTAAAGTACTCAATGCAGGGCAGGCTAGTCTTAGAGGAGTTATAGCTTCTGGCAAGTTCGGAAGTAATATGGGAAAAGCATTAGGGCTACTTGCTCCAGATAAGGAAGCTGGATTGCTTAGAGCTATAGAAGCAGTAGCCACTAATAGCGCACCTGCCAATCTGATATCTAGGAATGGTCTGCGCGCTATGGCTAGTGGATTAGGTCAAGGTACTCTGGAAGCTTTAGCATTTGAAACTGCTGTTAGTGCTACCTTATTTAAGTCTCCTATCCTAGAGAATCAGGACATGGGAGACTTCGTAACTAACGTAGCTTTTGGCGCTGGTATCTTTGGAATAGTCAGTGGCGGTATCAATGCAGTGAAATTGAAATACGCTATATCCAATGCTGCGGATACTGCTGCATTAGAAGCTAATGTATTTAAGCACCAGAGAGACGTTAGTCCTGCCACTGCACCTTCAGATAACTTAGCATTGGTCTATGAGCAGCGTGCATATATTCCTGACGTACCTGAGGAGTTACATCCTAGTCGCTATCAGTATCTAGCAACAGCCAGAGAGAAGTTAATTAAGAATCTGGATAATGAGGCTAAGACTGTTATGCAGAGATTAACTAATGGAGATCTGGAGACTGCTTATGCTATGCATAGAAATCTGAAGATGGCACCTAAGGACTTTCAGCAAGGTACTGTGCTAGCTCTTGATGAGATAGTGCGAGTCACTGAGAATTCTAAGCTAGGTGCTAGGTTTGATGTACTGCACGGAAAGGTATTAGATGGCAAGGCTAGTCTTAAGGAAGTAGATGAGTTCATGAACTTAGGAGTTAGTACTAAGTATGTTCGCATGTTTGGTGAAGGTGAAGGTACCATGACTTCTACTAAGCCTACTACCCTATACTTGTCTGATACTCTAAAGGCGGGCGAGAAAGTTACCATATCCCCTGTCGGAGTTAAGGCAGGAGCTCTGGATTACAGATTCACGCAGACTCCTAACTTTCCTATGTCTGTTGCAGCTAGCAAACTTACTGTTCCTGCTACTCACTGGAATATTATGAAGGCTACTGCGTTAGAAACTAATGCTAGATATGGCTGGGTAAGTAAGCTGCCTAAGTTCACTCCTAATGAAAAAGCTCCGCTGGTAGTGGACATCAATGATATTCCTATGCTGGAGAAAGTAGTTAGGGATGTTACTGATCCTGATATGCTTGAGCATGTGCGACTAGCTGGAGTAGAAGGTAAGTCTGCTGTAGCAATCACTGGAGATCTTACTGATTTAGTTATAGCTCAGAAGCTGAAGGTAGCTAATGAGTTACTGAAGCAGACTGGAGGGGCACTTAAGACTCAGGAAGAGATAGCGGCAATAGTTAATATGCGCTCCAGTGCATTATCTGGAATATTAGTAAGAGATCCTATTAGGGAAATCAATAGCGCTGACGCCTTTGCATTGCAGCATCATGCTGAACAGTATACTAGGAAGCTTGTAGCTCAAGGTGACTGGGACGAGGCTAAGGGCTTAGTGGATATACATAATGTTCCTCATACTCTCAAGCTTACTTATAACTTGACTCCTACAGGTAGACTACCATTTCAAGGAATCAATAACTTCGTAGTTGAGAATATGGTTATCATTAAGCAGCAGCAGAAACTATATCAGGAAGGTGTAGATAAGGCTGTAAGTACTGCATTACCTAAAGGTATCTATGATCAGCTAGAACCTATAGATAGTGGAACAGTCCTTTCTAAAGCTGTACCTAGTGGGGCTGGGCATAGTTTTACAGGCGGAGCTAATGGAGATTTTGGAGCTCTAGCAAGTAGTGTCCAGAGTATAGGTGCAGCAGTTACTAGAGCTGAAGCACTTGCTAAGGGAGCTGTTAGAGATGTGCTAACTCCTTTGTTAATTAAGCTTGCAGCTAATCAGAAGGCTGCTATTGAATGGAGTACGCTTAAGGCTACGGTCCGTAGTATTGAAGGAGAGTATGGACTTAATAAAGCTGGGGATGCACTGGAGCCGCTGCTTATAGTTAGGTGGCTGAAGAAAGTGGATGAGGCTAATGCTGCTGGCAAGAGGCCACCTAATCGTCCTAATCTATCTAATCCTGCTATGCCACCTAGATTGGAATTAGTATCCGATGAAGTTAGGAAACTTGCTGCTGCGCATATTGAGATAAATGGTAGTCGCACTATTAAGCAAGCCGGAATACGATCTGCGCAAGGAGCTGAGTTTAACAGGGCACCTGACGTATTCTATCCTATCCCTGTAGATGAGAAGGCATTTCCATTCTTTGCTACAGTAAGAGATAACAGTGTCACTAGTGGTAACCATACTAGTAGGCTCTATGCTACTACTCCAGAAGAACTTCAAGGAATGATAAATAAGCTTAAGGATATTCCTCACCTTGTCATTAAGACTAAGGGTGAGATTGAAGCTGACTTCAGAGCTGAAGGTATATGGGATTATGAGAAGTCTCTTAACTCTAACTACATGGACACCATGCTGAAAAGGAAAGGTATTAGTGCTCCTTATCTAGTAGATACAGATGTTAATAAGATCACTGCCGATATGCTGAACTGGCATTTAGATAGAGAGTCTGGACTGGTACGGGAAGCTATACTTGCTAAGTATGAAGTTCCATTTGAAGAGCTGAAGAGGCTAGGCAATGAGTATAATAACATTGCCACTTCTAAGTTCGGAGCTAAGACTACTATAGAGTCTATCAGCGCTGTTAAAGATAATCCATTTGCAGATTACATTAAGACTGCACTTGCGCTTAAGAAGGATGCTGATTATCCATGGTGGGTGAATGCTAATAGGACTCTGGATCAGAAGGTTACTGATGTGCTTAAGCGAGTTAGCGCTATCGTAGATACTGCTAGATCTGGACCTGAACTTGCTAAAGCTAATGAGTTACTGAAGCAAGCTGGGTATAAAGGAGGTGCATACGATGAGGAGATGAGTATCTTTGCTAACCTTCAGGCTGACAGAGGTGCACTTACTGCTGTAGTTCAGAAGGCTAATAGTGTACTAGCTGCCGTAGTAATACGTATGGATTTTCTTAATGCTCTTACCAATGCTGTATCAGCTAATGTATTATTAGGAGCTGAGACTGCTAGCCTCACTAGACTTATCAATAGTGGTGGCGCTGGGGCTGTTAATGATTTCAATGCTCTTACTAGGATTAATGTACCTGGCACTGATAAGACTATCTTTGCTCCGCATAAGTTAATAGCTACTTCTATGAAGAACTTCCATAGTGGCGATCCTGCAATGAAGAAGTTCTATAAGGATCACGGATTCAGTACTGGCATTGCTGATCAGTGTAGGGATGCAGTTAGTGCATTAGCTTATGACGGTAGAGAGAGCGTAGTTAGCTGGAGCACTAGAGTGGATAAGGTGCAAGCTGGGTTAAGGGAGCTGGCTAATAAAGGTGAGAAGTGGACAGGTAATAGGTTAGCTGAAGAGTTCAATAGATTTGTAGCTGCTGATGTTATGAGGCAGATGACTGATGTAGCTATAGCTAAAAATCTAATGACTCCTAAGCAAGCTATATCTTATATGAATACCTTTGTTAATAGGACTCAAGGTAACTATCTAGCTAGCCAAAGACCTATGATGTTTCAAGGGCCTATTGGTAAATCTATTGGGCTATTCCAGACCTATCAGTTCAATTTAATACAGCAACTACTTCGGCATGTAGGTGAAGGGCCTGCTAAAGATACTATGACATTGTTAGGGCTACAAGGTACTATTCACGGAATGAATGGCTTGCCTGGATTCAGTGCTATCAATACTCATATCCTTGGAACTGCTAGCGGTAATACTGAGCATAAGGATGCGTATACAGAAACATACAGAGCTGCTGGGCATGAAGCAGGTGACTGGTTGTTATATGGTATGGCCAGTAACATGATGCTATTGCCTGAGCTTAAAGTGAATCTATATACTAGGGGAGATATTAACCCTAGGCACGTATCTATAGTTCCTACTAATCCTGCCGATGTTCCTATAGTTGCTGCCACTGCTAAGGTGTTTGCTAATATATTCAATACCGCTGATAAGCTGGGGGCTGGAGGTGATGTAGCTGCTACTATACTTCAGGGCATTGAGCATAATGGATTATCAAGACCTCTTGCAGGATTAGCTCAGACTCTAGCAGGGCTAACTAATGTAGAGCAGGCTAGTTACTCCACTACTAACTCTGGTAATCTGATTGCGGCTAATGATCTATTTAGTTTAGCTAATCTCGGTAGGATTGCAGGAGGTAAGCCACTAGATGAAGCTGTAGCTATGGATCTTATGTATAGGAATAAGGCTTATGCTGCTGTAGATTCTGATAGGAGGGATGGTCTAGGCTCTGCTATTAAAGCTAGCATGATAGGTGGGGGTGTGCCGAAAGCTGAGGATATAGAGAAGTTTGCTGAGCAGTATGCTAAGTATGGCGGGAAGCAGAAGCAGTTTAATCAGTGGTTCGGGAACTTATATAAGGAAGCGAACACTGCTCAAGCTAATGCTATTAAGAATGGACTGAGTACTCCGTATGCTAGAAGTATGCAGGTTATCATGGGAGGTAAGGATCTAGGTGATTTTAGTGGCAGTGAAATGGTAGCGCCGGAGAGTAGTAATAGTCTGGAGCAATAAGCAGTAAGCAAAAAAAAGGCCTATTAGAGAATATCTAGTAGGCCTTTTGTCGTTATGGGTTATGTTAGATATTGTACTTAGGGTATGCAGACTTCTAAGTCTTTACATACTCTACGTGCACTGTTCCACAGCCAATAAATATCCCCGTTATTATCTAGCTTTATCATAGTTCTGCTATCATAAGGAATAGTGAAAGATGTAGCAGGCTCAGGCTTAACTCTATCACTAGCATCTACCCAGATAACATAATCAAATAGCCTAGCTTCCATGCAGGCAGTGTACTCTGCAATGTTCCGCATACCTACATATATATCTGCTACCTTTAAGATCTCTCTAGCTAAGCGAGTCTTATCTGGAGTATTGTATTCAGCAATAGCATTGAACCAAGTGTTCCTATGATTCGCTCTATCCTTATAACAGGACTGCCAATCTAAGTATCCCTGCATTTTAGGGTTAGGGTATACTACATGCTCAGCGCAGAATTCAGAAGAGGATCGGAATTTAAGTCCGGTGAGGTCTGCTAATATTTCTGCTACTGTATCCTTACCATGACGGCCATGCCCTAAGATCAGGATAGTTGGAGCTGGCTTCCTAATCTTAGGAGTTGATTCAGTAGCAGTGAACATATCCGCCTGCTTATCTGCTCTATCCTGCGCTTGCTTATCAGTATACTTACCTAGCTTATACCGAGCCTTATCACTTAGCAGTAACTTCTCCATATTAGCAGTGAGAGTTTCCCCTCTGGAGATATCTAGCTCCTGCCTAATACCTTCCATATAGAACTCAAGATCGCCAAGCTCCTCAATTATATTCTCTCTGTCCAGCTCCTTATCATACACTACATGCTTCTTAATAGCATCTAGCAATTCACCTGCTTCTCCAGATACTCCAGCTACCATATGTAGCAGATTAGACTTCTCTGGAGTTAGTGTATTGAGTATATCTATACCTGGCTTAACCAATGCTGCAACCATATCTTTGTAATCAGTGGGAGTATCATTAGTGCTATCATTATCATTACTCATAAAGGGATACCTATTAAGGGAGTCTTTAAGCCGCTACGACTAGCGACCAGTTTGTGATATAACTTATCAGCTAATATATCTAGCTGAAGGTGAGAGTAATAACCTTCCATCGCAATATTAAAGTGAGCTGCTACAGTAGCTAGAAGATTAGGGTAATCATCTGCCTCTGCTGCTTCTACCTCTTCTAGTATCTTTGGATGGTTATTAAGTTCTCTACTTAGAGCTATCTTTGCTTCACTCCACATTTCAATGCTGGCCATTGCTAATCTCCTGCTTCTCTTTCATTCCAAGAATCATATGACAGCTGACATCTATATCCTGCAAGCTATGCAGTGCCCGATAGATATCATTAGCATAGAAGCCTGCTGCCTTAGCATGACCTCCACCTCCGAAAAGTCTAGCTAATATAGATACATCTACATAGCTACCATCCGGTCTATCCACTGAGCGGAGTGAGAACTTATAAGTTTCTCCGTCCTTTGCAGGGTCGGCAAGAGAGTAAGTCACACTGTAGTATCCCTGCTTTTCTGCTAAGATATTACCTACATCACTAGCGTATTCAGGGGGACACTGAGCATAGAGTACATTCCTAGCCCTAGGCGTGTCTGGCTTGGAACCTAGGATACCATAACCGTTAGCATACTTCTGAACTTGTACCTTATACCTTTCCAGTAACTCCTTCCCTTCCTCAATCACCTTCGGCAATGCCTCCTCCATAGCTAGCATTAACTTATCCATAGCAGCTAGCTGCTCCTTAATATGAACTGGAGATATGGATAATACCCACTCCTTAAGTACTTGATTAATCTCCTCTGTGCCATGTAGCTTCTTCTGCCATAGATCTCGATCCTTTATGTATAGATAAAGTATTGGTATATAATATTCATTATATCTATGGTCAGATAGTTCCTTATGTACTAGGGTAGTTCCGCACTCGCTAAGATCTAGGACGATTTCTAGGTTAGTAGCTCCGTCATTGTGAGTGCTTTTATTGAGGTACCAATCCCAGTCAGGTATAATATTAGGGAATGCAGTCTTATACATTTCATACGCAGTCTTATGATGATCCATGATGTAGATATTATCCAGTGGCGGAGTAATATTTAGTATGTCATCTAATGTTATTACTGGTAATGAGAAGTCCACTACAAATAATTCACAGTACTCATCGCTAGCTATTTTCTTTATTAGCTCCTCATAACTACCGTCAGTATATCTCATTGCCAGATAGTCTAACCGCTCTGGCAGTATATCCCACTTATCCGGATCAGTCAGTGCTTTCGTTACTGCGTGTGCTGCGCCTATACCATCTGCGCAATTAGCGTGATAGGCTATCAGAATCTTTTTAATGCTCATAATATCAATGCCCTTTCATATTCAGTTAATAA
>Ga0315285_10000988_pt1 | contig 29587 bp, 26 predicted proteins | sample YL17G09_36_MG_FD_203698 | JGI IMG/M metagenome (GOLD analysis project Ga0315285, IMG submission 203698) | Sediment microbial communities from Yellowstone Lake, YNP, Wyoming, USA - YL17G09_36 | ecosystem: Environmental > Aquatic > Freshwater > Lake > Sediment | place: USA: Wyoming | collected...
ACCTTCCAATCCAGAACACGAGGACCGGTTCTTGAGGCCTTCAGAAGTTCCGTTTGTCTTCCCCAATAAGGCCTTCTGGTCTTGGCGTTCTTGGCGCCTTGGCGGTTAATAATTTCGGATTGGGGCTTGCTGTATAGCCCAACGCGGCAGCTTTGGCGGCGTCAAGAGGCGAAAGGGGTTTCCCCTCAGCTACAAGGCGAGAATCGCTCTGCCCCGCGAGCCGGGGGCGAGGTGCAGGTCGGCGTGAAGCCCGTGACCTTCCCAGGCATCTCGGAGGGGCGGAGACGTGCCGGGCCGACATCCGGGTGGCGGCGGTAGGTCGCCCCCGGGTGATCACGGGGGCGATGGTGAAACCCGGTGCGGTCGTCCTTGACGTGGGGATCAACCGGGGGGATGGCAAGCTGGTGGGCGACGTGGACTTCGACTCCGTCGCACCCGTGGCGTCAGCGATCACCCCTGTCCCCGGCGGCGTCGGCGCCATGACCGTCGCCATGCTCCTCAATACCACGCTCCGGACATTCAAGGCTCCCTCGGCCATTTCTGCCTGACTTGGTCCGTTGGTTGGCGATAGCGTTCCCTCGAGCTTGCCCCAGTTTCCTCCGATCAGCCTGGGGAGAATAACCGCCATGCCGGGCAAGCAGGAACCACCTGCCCCCAGACGCATCCGCTCTTCGGGGGAGACCGCCTCGAAGGGCTGTCGCTTTTCCTGGGTGGGAGGCTGCGGTGCTGGTGGAATCCGGCATTCCAAGGGACGAACCGGGTGTCACTTCCGGGCTGGCCGCACAAGTTGTTTTCAGAACCTACGGGTCCCCTATTAGAAACCGCTTGACATCCATACGGATGTTTGGTATTCATCGAAATGCTTGGCGGCAGCAGATCAGAGAGGCCAGTGCTGGACGCCTGAACCGGATGGGATGCCGTCACGTTGAGCCGGTTCGAGGTGAGAGCGTGGCATCACGGCCCTCTGATCTGGGAATGACCACGCGTCAGGCCGGATGGTTCACGCGGGGTCCGCCTTGACGGCACCTTCGGCACGTGGTACCGTCCACTCGTCTTGGCCGTTCCCCGGTGTTCGTGAAGGGTGGAATCTCATGATGTCTACCGGGGATACAGAGCGGGTGAACCCCGGCGTGCCCGCCGCCCACCCAGATTCGTTCGGCCCTCGCGGGAGCCCGCCCTCCCCGAGGGCGCTTCCGCCTTCGGCTAAGGTGATACCGTGGCGGCCCGCCCCCCGCCCTGGGCGCGTGGTGCCGACCATGCCACCAGCCGTCCCTACTCCAGCACCTGCACGGCAACAACCGAAGCTCCTCGACCGGCTGCGTGAAGCCCTCCGCTCCCGCCATTATAGCCGCCGGACCGAGCAGTGCTACTGCCACTGGGTGAAGCGCTTCATCTTTTTCCACAATGTCCGCCACCCCGCCGACATGGCCGAGCCGGAGATCAACGCCTTCCTGACCCATCTCGCCGTCAAGGAGAAGGTCAGCGCGTCCACCCAGAACCAGGCCCTGAGCGCGCTGCTTTTTCTCTATCGCCACGTTCTTGGTCGTGAGGTCGGCAACTTGGGCGACGTGATCCGCGCCCGGAAACCCCACCACCTCCCCGTGGTCATGACGCGGGAAGAGGTCAAGGCCGTTCTCGCGTGCCTTCCCGGCGACAAGTGGCTGATGGCCTCATTGATGTACGGCGCTGGCTTGCGTTTGATGGAATGCCTTCGACTGCGCATCCAGGATATCGACTTCGCCCGGAATGAGATCCTCGTCCGAGACGGCAAGGGCGCGAAAGATCGCGTGACCATGCTGCCGGAGTCGCTCAAAGCCACGCTCCAGGAACATCTGCGGGTGGTCAAGGCCATCCATGAGCAAGACCTGGGCGACGGCTGGGGTCGCGTCGAGATGCCTCACGCCCTCGACCGGAAATATCCCGGCGCCCCCGCCGAGTGGCGCTGGCAATGGGTCTTTCCGCAAGAGAACCGCTGGAGGAACGCGAGTACCCGGCAGGAGGGCCGTCACCACGTCGACGAGTCCCTCGTGCAACGAGCGGTGAAGGATGCGGTCCGCAGAGCCGGGATCCTCAGGCGAGCCACATGCCATACGTTCCGCCATTCATTTGCCACCCATGTGCTGGAAGCCGGGTATGACATTCGCACCGTGCAGGAACTCCTCGGACATCAGGACGTCCGAACCACCATGATCTACACCCATGTCCTGAATCGCGGCGGTAAAGGCGTTCGCAGTCCGGCGGACACGCTGTGATGCCACCGCCTCGTACTATGTGTGGCTTATACCGATCCGCATAACGTGCCATGATAAAATGGGACCGACCGCAAGACTGGCAAGAGAATTCGCAACTTGAGTGTAAGTACCTGCGCTTTCCAACGTGCGTGATATGCTGACAGGAACTGCGGTGTTGTGTTCTTATCTGGACCCAGATACACAATAGTTAGCCAGATCTCTGACCTCGCATGGACTCAATCATCGCCGCGGAACTGGTTCAACATGGGCAGCGCCGGTTCAGCGCGCCAGCCACTCCCGTGCTCTTCACCAATGAGCCGGGCGCTGACGCCCTCTTGAACGACTTGGCGAATCACCCGCACGCCTTCGTCCTGGCTTGTGTGATGGATCGGCAAATCAAGGCGGAGCGTGCTTGGGCCATTCCGTATCGACTCGCTCAGGTTCTCGGCGGGTTTTCTCTCAAGCGGCTGCTCGAAGTGACGCCTGAGGAGCTCAAGGGGTTCTTCGAAAAACTGCAACTCCATCGATTCCCTGACACCATGAGCCGGAATTTCACTGAGGCGGTTCGCTACATCCACTCGGCGTACGACGGGCACGCTGACCGAATCTGGCGAGGTAGCCCCCCAAGCGCCGAGGTGGTCTTCCGTTTTCTTCAGTTCGAAGGCGTGGGGCCGAAAATTGCGACCATGGCGGCCAACATCCTCGCTAGGGACTTCAAAGTTCCACTGGCCGATCACTTTTCGATCGACATCTCCGCAGACGTACAAGTACGGCGCGTGTTCTGGCGGCTCGGCTTGGTGGGCGAGGGGGCTGGCACCGACGCCGTGATCTACCGGGCGCGGGCCCTTCATCCACAGTTCCCGGGGCTGATGGATTTTCCAGCTTGGGAGATTGGCCGCGAGTGGTGTCGCCCGGTGGATCCGCAGTGCGACTTGTGCTACATGAAGACGTTGTGCCCAACCGCCAAGGCCAGCGCTCACGTTACTGGCTAACATCAGCTTGCAGCCGACGGCGGCTGGTGAAATGCTGAGCCGCCGCGGCTGAAGCTGCGCGATGCGCCGACGCTACGCAGTCGGCGCATCGGGGCGGCGGCCTCGGGACGCCGCGTGCTGGGGGCGCTCGCGCGGCCCATCACGCGGCTGGAGCCGTCGGTCCCGTCGGCGAGCAAGCTCGCCTCCTCGCCCGCGGCTCAGCCGCCGCCCCGTTCTGCGAGAGGAGAGAATGACGGATCGATTCCAATGGAAACGGATCGAACCAGTCGTGAGAAAGGTGATTCACGACTGGGACCCGTACCACCTTCTTGAGATCGGCGCACCCGATGATGAATGGGATCGTGAAATCCTTCAGATCGTCGGGCGGGTCAACCGGATTGCATCTCCAGCCGACGCGGCCAGGGTCATTTCCGAGGTGTTCACGGAAGCATTTCATCCAGAAGGATTCGTAATGGGGGACGCCCTTAAGTAATTCAGTTGACACCCGCTGAAGACGAGAGTACCCAATGGGCCGTGCCACAGTCAGGTACCACCGGCAGAGCCGGTGGCTTGACGTTTACTGGCCCCTCAAAGGCGCCTAACCGCAAACGTGGGACCGACCGCACCGAATGTCTGTACTCCACTTCGTGGGATCATTGTGTTGAGGTGCCCTGCGAGCCACCTCGGGAAGAACAGACTCCCGGAACTGTCAAACTCCGGGAGTCCCCCCGCCGAGCCGGGGGTTTACCTAAGGGAAAAATTAGAGCGGCTGGATGTTCTCGGCCCCCGCGCATTCAGCTTGGGAGGCAGCCTGGTATGAGCCCCCCAGGGGTGGGTATGCCGTCCAGAGAGGCGACGCAATGGTCCGAGAGCATCCCCATGAACTCCTGAGGTGAGTTTCTTATTTACTTAAGGGCGTCCCCCTTTACGGAGAGAAGATGGTCCTTGAAAAGGAGGGCTACATAAATCCTGACTTCAAGGAGTTCCGAACACCGCTTATGCTGCTTTGGACTACATACTATGCCGCTGTCCGAAAGGAGTTGGACAGACTCCTGGCGGATTAGTTGTAGCTGGTGCGAGATACAGCGACAGTGCGCTGGATGATGCGGTTTCTCAGTTCGTTCTACTTCTAGGGGGATACGCTGCCAACACCTTTGGATGGGGGCCCACTTTTCATGGAGGTGCGACATGGTATTTCTATCTAATGCAACGTGGCCTCGTGTCCTTTTCACCGTGGGCATGGTCTCGGCGCTGGCTGCCCTGTCCGTCGGCACTGCAAGCGGGGCATCAAGCGGCGATCCGGATATGGCGAGGCGGCTCGATGCGGCTCTCGAGCGAGCGGTGGCCGCATCCGGGGCGCCGGGGGCCATCGCGGGGGTGTGGAAAGGCGACTTTGCCTGGACCGCGGCCAAAGGGCTGGCTGACGTGCGCGCCGGTACGCCCATGCAGACGTCTCACCTCTGGCGGATTGGCAGCGTGACCAAGACCTTCACCGCCACGGCGGTCCTGCGGCTGGTCGACAAAGGCAAGTTAAGCCTGGACGACCGGCTCAGCAAGTTCCGGCCCGATTTTCCCAAGGCAGACCAAATCACTGTCCGCCAGTTGCTCCAGCACAGTACGGGGATCTTCTCATGGGACGAGGATGACGCGACCCGGGCGGCGATCTTCCAGCACCCCGATCGGGAATGGACCATGGAAGGGATGATCAAGCTGGCAACCGCCAAGCCGTTCTATTTCGAGCCCGGAACCAGGCATCACTACTCCAACACTGGCTATTTCTTGCTGCTACCCATCATCGAGCAGGCGGCGGGCAAGCGCCTGGCCCAGGTGATCCGGGAGGAGGTCACCGAGCCGCTGGGTCTGCGCCACACCTACATGCCCGACGGGCCACGGTACAAGGAGGAGGTGATCCGGGGTTACATGACCGAGGGGGGCGCATTGAAGGACACGACCGGCTTGCGGTTTGCCGACGTGTTCAACTACGACCTGGCCCACTCGGCAGGCGGGATGGTCTCCACCTTGGATGACCTGAAGGTATGGGTCCGCGCGCTCGCGGCAGGCCGGTTGCTGAGCGACCGCATGCACAAGGCGCAGCTCCAGGTGATTCCGTCCGACCAAGTGAAGGGCTCTGGCTACGGTCTGGGGGTGACGACCTTTGATGGATGGCTCGGGCACAGCGGGGGCGTGACCGGCGCCATGTGCGTTGTGTACATCCACCCGGAGGCGGACACGATCATCATCCAGCACTTCAACAAGTTGGACCCCCTGGATGAGAAGCAGAACGCCGCCGACCTCAAGGCGCTGGGCGATGCGTTCCTGGAGATGATGCGGACCGTGGCCCCTGACACCCTGCCAAAGTAGAAGCCGGCTGTCTCAAGGGACTTGGCAGCGGGGGCAGCCAAAAGAGGCGACGATCACCCTATTGCATATGTGGACCGATCCTGAATGCACAACCACGCCTTCATGCAACTGTCGCATTGTGAGGGAGGGACAACAATGACATGGAGAAAGCTGATCCGCAGAGTCCATGCACGACCACTGCTAGGGCTTGGAATCGTAACATTGCTGCTTCTGACCGCCTGCAACATGGGACCGCGAGTCCTTCAAGGGAACCGACTTGACTACAATGTAAATGTCCAGAGGAGCAACAATGAAGAACTGCTCGTAAACCTGGTGCGGGCCAAGTACATCGAGCCCCTCTTTTTTCTACAAGTCGGTTCTATCGCTTCCTCTTTCAATTTCAATATGGGAGCCAACGCCCAGGCAACCCTCTTCGAAAAGAATCGCCCAGTATTGAGCAACACCTACTCTGCGCAAGCTTCAGCCGGTTTCGCAGAGAACCCGACGATAACCTACTCGCCCGTTCAGGGCGAGCAGGCGGTCAAACAACTGTTGGAGGAAATCACGCTGGACCGGTTTCTCCTTCTCACCCGTGCCGGTTGGAGCATCGAGTCCCTGCTATGGACCATCGTTCTCCGCATCGGTGAACTCTATAATTTTGATCCGCAGAAACCCATAGGCATGGGGAAACCTTACCTTGGGTTCCTGGAGGTAGCCAAAATATTCAGGCGCATGCAAGAGCGAGGAGACCTCGAACTGGTCGCGGTCGGAAAGGAGGGAAAAGGGGTTTTGCAACTACGGTACATCGATGCAGATGAGGCGGCAAAGGTGGAGTCCTTGCTCGGGGTCAAACCGGCGAGACTAACCACACCGCAAGGCAGGATTCTTTCCAGAATGACGTTGACCCCCGTGCGCGACCTTGAGAAAAGAGATAATGAGGTTCCCATAAGACTGAAGAGCTGCTACGAGGTGCTGTATGATCTTTCGTGGAGTATAGAGGCACCGAAGGGCCACACGGAGAGAGGTCTCACCATGAAGGCGCCGGCGCTTCCGGATGAATTGAATGCCCTCAAGGGGCTACACGCCGGCCTGATCAACGTGCGAAACGCCGCTTCCAGGCCCGATGCCTTCGTCACCGTTGCCTACCGAGGCAACTGGTACTACATCCCCGACGACGATGTGCGTTCCAAGGCATACTTTGTGCTGTTGGGAACCCTCTTTGCCCTCCAGGCCGGGGAACTCCGGACGGTATCGCCGGTGTTGACCCTGCCTGTGGGTCGCTGACGGGGCGGCTAATTCGCTTCAAGGACTTCATTCATGAGCAAAGAGCCGATTTGGTTGGTGGTATCGGAGTTACCGGATCACAGAAAGGCCGGGATTGCCTGCCGCCGCATGCCTTGATGATTCTCTCCTCCGGAAAGAGGGTTTTGAAGCAACAGGATCAATGGATACTCAGGAGCGAAACGAAGAGATCCCTCGCCATTGCCCACCGACATCTGGGCGTCACGTTCTGTGTACCCCGAACCTCCGTTTTGCCCGTGTTGAGGAGAGTGGCGGGCGTTCGATCGATGGAGGTGTCCGGAGGCCTGGATTACGTCATCTCGGACATGTTCGCTGAGGTCGGCCGGTTCTTGCAACTTGCCGATATCAAGACGAAGGACAGGAAGGAAGCGTTTGAGCGATAGACGCCGCATTTGGCATCAAAGCTCACTACTGTCCGGTTAAAGATCGAATAACGGCAACTGGTTACACGAGTCATCCATCAAATCTTGCACCGGGAACGCCGTAACCACTTGAGAAAGCGGCACCCGTTCGAATAGGGTGACGCTCAGAATTTGGAGGATTTCGCTGAGGCTCCGCGAGAGCCGGAGTTCCTTCCTCAGGATGGCCACCAGGACATAGACGCTGATGGCGATCCAGATCTGGGTCTTCACCGCGTTCACCGAGGTGCCATAGAACGCCTTGATGCGCAGGTGCTGTTTGATCCATTTGAAGAAGAGCTCGATCTGCCAGCGACAGTTGTAGAGCTGAGCGATCTGGAACGGGGGGAGCGTGAAGTTGTTCGTGAGGAACACGAACCGCTGCCCCGTCTCGGGATCGACAAAGCTGATGCGGCGCAGCGGAACGGGATAGAGCGTCGCCGTCTTGGGGCCGCAGAGCACGATGGTCTGGTCGCTGCGCAGCCCGGTGGTCCGGTCGACCGGCCGGGAGAGCCGGCGCGCATAGGCGAGCCCGCGCTTCCCGCGAATCACGAAGAACGCCAAGCCCTGGGTGAGGGTGTACAGGCGGCCGAAGTCGGTGTAGCCCCGGTCGAGCACGTAGAACGCCCCGGGCTCGATCACGAGGGCATCGAGGAGGGTCACATCGGCGGCTTTCCCGTCGGTGATCGCCACGAAGGTCGGGATCTGGGCGCGCAGGTCGAGGAGCGTGTGGAGCTTCACGGCGGCCTTGTGCCGCCGGAAGTGGGCCCAGGGGAACAGGGCGAGGCAGAGATCGATCGTCGTTGCGTCGAAGGCGTACGCCGTCTGCGCCAACTCGCCGGCGAAGGGCTCGTCGCAGTACAACTGGCGGGCCCGCCGAATGAGGATCTGGGCGAAGTCGGCGTAGATCCGCCAATCGCGTGTCTCGTTCGCGTCCGCGAGGGTGCTGCGTGAGACTCGGCCTCGCAGGCCCACGGGGTAGAGCTTCGGCTGCACGGCGCGCAAGCAGGTCTCTATGTCGCGAAGGCTCTCCCGGTACGTCAACTGGGCAAAGGCGAGGCAGAGGAACTGATCGGAGCAGGAGAACGAATGGACCCGGTGCTGGCCGCGGTACCGCTCGACGCACCTCTCGAAGGCGCGGCGCGGAATGCCGTCCATGAGTTGCGCAAACACGGTGCGTCCGATCGGCATTGGCCCGTCCTTTCTGCCGGATGGCAGGCAGCGACTTTGGGCCAAAGCCTACGCGTCGGAGTGAATCGATACCAGTCATCTGTTGCCGGAACATCCGAGAAATACGTTACTTGCAGCCAGGGTCCGAGAAGTTAGCCGGACGGTAGTGATCAAAGCTTGGAAATCTGTTTCTTCTCGGCAGGGCAGACGTGTCGGCAAGCGGAACATGCCACCTGACTCTTGTATCGAGGACACTTGCCGTGCCGCCCGGAGTTACCTGGTCAGTGAAACTGGACCCACAGGCAGCACTCGTAGCTTGCCTATGGCTCAACACTTCGATGAACATCCTGCAGGCCCTATACTACCGAAAAGAGAGGCGATGCTGCATTTGGCCAAGGACATCTCCGGCATCGAACTGCCATCGCTTATTGAACAGCTCAAATCTCAGCATCCGGTCAGGAAAAGACTGGACGAAGTAGTACTCAAGGCCATTGACCTCTCACCAAATGCGATCGCGCGCCTCATCCCGCGCTTACATCGGCATCTCGCACAGGAGGTTGAGGCGCTGAAGTCTCTCGTGGAGGGGGTCCCCGAGGATGATCTCGCGGAGTAGATCTGAAAGCATTCATGATACCTTCCCCAATACCCAAGCCACGTTCCCAGGATAAGCACGAGTTCATGGACACCTTCGAGCCCTAGCTCCCCCGCCGCGTAGCCCAGGCCGTCGAGGCCGGAGAAGTCCCGGCATCTCTCCTGGCAGAACTCCAGGCGGAGATCCAAGCGGCCAAGGGGAGACCACATGCAGAGGGACATGCCGCTGCCGTCCGGCAGATTGCCGACCTAGCCGACGTTGACCGAGAGAAGGCCGCTGAGGTCCTGGCATCCATCGAGGCCCAGCCCACGATAACCCGAGAACTGATGATGCGCCGGATCGCCGAGGCATGGCTAGAGGGGCAGCGGAAGGCGTACCAGACGGGAGGGCTGACGGAATGAGTGAGAAGACCCTCCTTTACACCCTCAGCACCCTTGCACGAGCTTGCGCGTTTTTGGTGGCCTTCGTCGGGACGCTGGTCCTGCTGATCCCCGCCATTCCCGCCCACGCTGACCTCTCCGAGGCAGACGGCATGATCGGCATCTCCGCCCGCGAGGTCGGCTGGGTCGTCCGGTTCCCGAGGGAGGGATACAGGCTGCTCATTGAGCGGGAGCGGCCGGGCGCACTACTACCTGCTCAGCCACAACGTGACGAGCTTGAACGTCTCTGCCCGCATCGAACCCGCCGGGACGTGCACCACCGCCGAGGCATGCCGAGACGCCTACTGGCGGAACCGAAGCCCTCAGTTGGCTACCGCAGAGCTTCTGGACCGCTCGGAGCGCAACGGGTTCGCGTAGCTCGAATTCAGGATGAAGCTCCAGGCGGCAGGACGGACGGCTGAGCAGCGGCACTTCTCCGGCCATCTCGTCCGGGACGGGTTCTGGGTGGACCTGCATCTCTCTATGGCGCCGTATAACCCGAGCGACCGACAGGTGTTCCTGGACTTCCTGGATGCGATCAGGATCGAGCCGAAGCCGAGGTGGGCTGGCGCCAGAAAGTCCTTGATTCCTGGTAGGCTTTGGAGGTACGATTCTCTCGTAGATCCCCTACCACACATCCTCTTGATTGCCAGCGCCTGGCGGCGTCTTATACAGTCTGCACATACCGGATCTCGGCGGAGCCTCCAACGGCGCGGAACCGCTTGCAGGTCCGAAGTTACGTGAATCTTCCCTGATACTGCCGACTGTCATATGCAGAAAAGAACCGTCTGTGTTTGACGGTTTATACAGACTGCATACATGTAGTTGGCGCGGACGCTCCGCGCCGCGCCAACGGGGCCGCGTCTTCCCATCCCCGGCCCCGATGGCTACGTGAAAGGGGGTCAATCATGAAGTATTTCAGCACATTCTGCTTCGTCTCATTGCTGGTCAGTTGCACAGCCCTGGGAACAATCGGTGGAGGCAAAAAGGAAACGGACTACTCGAAAACCATCGAGCAGACAACGGCATTCATCAAGCAGAAGATGACGGAAGAGCTGGTAACCGGTCTCTCGATCGCCCTGGTCGACGGCCAGGAAACGGTCTGGGCACAGGGCTTCGGCTTCGCCGATAAGGAGAAAGGCATGGCCGCCGCCCCGGAGACCATCTACGAGATCGGCTCCATATCCAAGACGATCACCGCCACGGCGATCATGCGGCTGCGGGACCATGGCCTTCTCGACATCGACCGGCCCCTGACCGACTACATCCCCGAGTTTTCGATCCTGCCTCCGCCGGGGTTCCCTCAGAACCCGGGCAAGCCGATCACGCTCCGGACGATGCTCACCCACCATTCCGGCCTTCCCGGCGACCTGCAGAACGGGGGATTCACCCTCAAGCCCAGGACCGATTACAATGCCTGGGCCCTGAACTATCTGAAGGAGTCGTATGCCTATTCTCCTCCTGGCTTCATCTGGGCCTACTCCAATACCGCTTTCTCCCTGCTGGGCGAGGTGGTTTCAAGGGTTTCGGGTCGGAGTTTCGAAGACTACACCGACAGGCTTTTCGGGGAGATGGGGATGCATAATTCCTCGTATTTTCACAGTAAGCCCGCCCTGAAAGAAAACTTGGCCCGTGGGTACCTCCGGGGGGAGCCCCTGGAACGGTTCCACGGCAACATGTGGGGGGCAGGCAGCGTCCGGTCGAACGTCACGGACATGGCCAGGTTCGTCAGGATGGTCCTGGGCCGGGGCCAGATCGACGGCGCGCGCATCCTGAAGCCGGAAACGCTGGACGAAATGCTTACGATCCAGAACAGAGACGTGCCTCTCGACCTGGATTTCCGGCAGGGGCTGGCCTGGGTCCTGATGGACCGCAAGCTCGGCAATGCCGGCCGCATCGGCAACCACACCGGAGCCACCAATGGCTTTTTCAGCCATGTCGAAATCCTGCCCGATTACCAGCTCGGCGTGGTGGTACTGACCAATACGGAGAAAGCGGCGATCGCCCTGGAGGCCGCCAGGGTGGCGCTGAAGCTGGCTGTAAGGGACAAGGCAGGCGTCGCTCTCGAAGAGCCGCCCTGGGTAGAGCACTCACCCTATGCCACATGGCCCCGGGAAAAGCTTGAGGTGCTGGCCGGGACGTACGCCACGGAGGGCGGCTACGATACCATCAAGGTCGCGCTGGGAGGTTTGGAATGGTGGTCGAGCTATGGGGACAAAACGCAGCGACTGGTGCCGTTGGCGAACGGCCGGTTCGCGCCCCCGGATTCCCAGGAGCTACAGGTCGAATTCCGCACGATCTCCGGGCGGGATGTAATGATTTTTCACGGCGATGTCCTGCTCGGGCTGATCGGGAGATCCCTCTGGGGTGAGAAAATCGAACCCGCGCCCGTGTCCGCCGTTTGGCGGGGCCGGGCTGGGAGATACGAGATATCGAATCTCTATCCCGACGATTGCTCGAGGTATCTCCCGGGAGAGGTGCAGCCCGTGAGCCACTCCGTCGAACTCACCGTGAAGAACGGAGTGCTCGTGCTGGGCTTTACCATTCAGGCCAAGTCCGCCTTGCTGGTGCTGGAGCCGATCAGCGACACCGTGGCCAGGATCCGCGGACTGGGCAAGAACAAGGGCGGCGCCGTGCAGGTCGTAACGGTCGCCGGGAAGGAACAGATACAGCTTTGGGGAACCCGCTACAGGAAGAGATGATTTTATTCATGAAGGCATGTTTTTCTGGAGGTTAGGGACAGCCGCCTATTTTTGAAATTAGTACTTTTCATCCAACCAACCTCTCAACCCGACCCGTGGCCCGCAGTCCACGCAAAACAGTGGACCGGGGCAGTAACTCGGGCAGGTGATGCTGGCGGGGTTAAAGCCACAGGCGGGTTAGCTCGACCTTGAACTAAGAAGGATATAATGGGCGCTTCTCGAAGAGTCCACGTGCTTGTCATCCTGGCCTGCCTGTTGATCATCCCCGGGTCTCTGGATGCAGCAAACACACTGCCCGCAGAGGCAATCCGGCTTTTGGACGCCCCTCGCTACAAGCATTCCCACTGGGGGGTGCTGGTGGCCGACCTGCAAACGGGCCAAGCGATCTATGAAAGGAATGCCGACAAGCTCTTCGCTCCCGCCTCCACCACCAAACTCTTTTCCATGGCAGCAGGGCTGGACGCCCTCGGCGCCGCATATCAGTTCAAGACGCCCATCTACCGCACGGGACCCATTCATTCCAGCGGGGAGTTGGACGGGGACCTCATCCTGGTGGCCAGTGGGGATCTGACCCTGGGCGGAAGGACGGACGCCATAGGACACATCGCCTACACCCAGATGGACCACACGGAAGCAGGCATGGATGGGCCGCTGGCTGCGGTACTGACGGAACAGGATCCCCTGGCGGGAATCAACAGCCTGGCGCAGCAGGTAGCCGCTTCTGGGATCAGGCGGGTCCGCGGAGAGGTCATCGTCGATGACCGGCTCTTCGAGACAAGTCGCGCGGCCTATGGGTATCTGCGAACCCCCATTACGGTCAATGAAAACCTCATTGACTTCGTGATCACACCAACGCTGCCCGGAACGGCCGCGCAAGTGGACTGGCGGCCCAGGACCGCCGCCTATCAGGTCGAGGCTCAGGTCATGACGGTCGCCGCAACGGAGGTTCCACAGATCGCGCTGACGGCCCCAGGACCCGGCCGCATTCTCGTCAAAGGACGCATGCCGGCCGCGCAGAAGCCGTCCATCCGGGTCTGGCGGGCGAAAGACCCTCCATCCTTCGGGCGGACACTCCTCATCGAAGCTTTCCAGCGGGCAGGGGTCAAGGTAGATGCCTCTCCCCTGGGAAACAACCCCTCGGCCAAGCTGCCACAACAGGGCATTATGACCTCCCTGCCGCAGGTGGCCCTCTTGACATCGCCTCCGTATGCGGAAACGGTCAAACTCATTCTCAAGGTGAGCCACAATCTGGGTGCAGATATCACACCCCTCCTGATTGCCGCCAGGCATGGCAGACGCAGCTTCGAAGAGGGCATGGCCCTGATAGGTGCCTTCTTGAAGCGGGCCGGCGTAGATATCGAGAGTATCTCCCTCGCGGACGGTCAGGGGGGTGAGCGCAGCAACCAGGTGACTCCACTGTCTGTGGTGCAGCTTCTGAGATACATGGCCACTCGACCCGACTTCGAGGCGTACTACAATGCCCAACCCATCCTCGGCGTAGACGGAAGCCTTGCCCACACCGTCAAACCCGGCAGCCCAGCCCGAGGCAAAGTGCACGCCAAGACTGGTACCATCGTCACGGGAGACCTCCTGAACGATCGCGGCATCCTGCTGGTGAAGGGATTGGCTGGCTACATGACCTCTTCCAGAGGCCGGAAGCTCGCCTTCGCCTTCTATGTGAACAACATGCCGATGAATGACCTCAATGACATCATTACCGTCGGAAACGACCTGGGAAGGCTTGCGGAGATCGTCTTCTTGAACCAGTGAGAGAAGAATACCCATGGCAAGCAGGCAGCTCACAGAGGAGGAGGCAACCATGAACAGTACAGTTCTCCGTCGGGCAGTCTCCATGCTGCTGATGGCTTTCCTGGTGCTGTGGGTCTTTACGCCGGCGGATGCCCAGGTATCCGCAATGAAAGACCTTGATGCGTTCATTGAAAAAGCCATGCAGGACTGGCAGGTTCCCGGCCTGGCAGTGGCCCTCGTGAAGGATGACCGGGTCGTCCACCTCAGGGGGTACGGCGTCCGGGAGCTCGGGAAGACTGAAGCAGTTGACGAGAACACGATCTTTCCGATTGGCTCCGCCTCCAAGGCCTTTACGTCCACGGCCGTGGGCCTTCTGGTTCAGGACGGGAAGCTTTCCTGGGACGACCGGGTCATCGACCATCTGCCAGGGTTTCAACTGTATGATCCCTGGGTGACCCGCGAGATCACCGTGCGCGACCTCCTTGCCAATCGGGGCGGCCTGTCCGGGCTGAGCGAATTTCTTTGGTACGCCACCGACCACAGCCGGGACGAGGTCGTGCGGCGCCTGCGCTACGTCAGGCCCGATTCGAGTTTCCGATCCCAGTATGCGTACCGGAACGTCATGTTTCTGACGGCCGGCCAGGTGGCCGCCGCTGTGACCGGCACGAGCTGGGACGCCGTCCTCCGGGAACGGATCTTCACCCCCCTCGGCATGAGCCGCAGCTCCACCAGTGTCCGGGACATCCAGGGCCGGGAGAACGTCACGACGCCGCACATGATCATCGACGGAAAGCTCACGCCCGTTCCCTTCCGCAACATCGACAATATTGGTCCTGCCGGATCGGTCAACGCCAGCATCACGGACATGGCCCGCTGGCTTCGCTTCCACCTCGGCGCCGGTGTCCTGGACGGGCGGCGGATTGCCAATGCCGCCGTAATCCGGGAGACCCACACGCCTCACACGCCGATTCCATTGTCCGAGGAGTTCGAAGCCGCATTTCCCTCAGGGCGGCGATTGGACTACTGCCTGGCCTGGGTCCGGATCGATGCGCTGGGGGATTGGTATGTCTACCACAACGGCCAGATCGACGGCATCTATGCCGTTATCAGCTTTATCCCGGAGAAGCAGGTCGGCGTCGTCGTCCTAACCAACCTGGAAAACCATAAACTCTCGGACGTAGTGTTCCGGCGGGCGATTGACGTCCTGCTCGACCGGACCCCGCAGGACTGGAACGCGGTTTACTTGGCCAACAAGAAGAAGCAGGACGCGAGAAGCGAGGAGGCCCGCCGCGCCATGGAGGCGTCCAGGATCCAGGGAACGGCCCCCTCGCATCCTCTGGCCGCGTATGCCGGAACATATGAGAACGAGATGTACGGCAGGGTCACGGTCTCTCTGGAGGGAGACCGCCTTGTTCTGCGTCTGAGTTCCCATCTTATCGGCGATATGTCGCCCTGGCAGTACGACACATTCCGGGCGACGCTCCGTGATCGGGTTGCAGAGGCGAGATTGGGACCGACCTTCGTCACCTTCGCAGCGGATACCAAGGGGACTGTGTCCTCAGTGAACCTGAGCGATGCGCTGACATTTGCGCGAGTGCCTGAACCAAAGCCCGGTGCGACGAAATAGCCGCGGGCCATCCTGGATGATAACCTGCGTTGGCCTCGCGGAGACGTTGAGAGGGCCGCAGCCCCAGACCGATGAGAGGACTCCCCCAACGTAGAGAACGAGCAGGGCAAGGAGAGGACAGATGAATAGAACAGGGCTGGCCATCCTACTCGCTACGCTACTTGTCCTGTTGGTAGTTGGCTCCGCGGGAGCCGGAGAGACGGCCGATGTGACAGATACGGGGCTGAAATTCTCAGCCGGATTTGAAGGGGGGAAGCTATACCGAGCCGGGAAGATCAACGTGGTAGAACTCAGGGGAAACTATCGGCAGATGGGAAGGCAGTATGGGATGCTCCTCAAGAACGAATTGAGGTATCTTTACAATGTCGCCATTGAGGATTTCTTCATCAAGAAGCGAGGGATTGCCAGCGAGAGGATGGACACTATCGCCAGGGCCGTGTTCGATCCTTATCCGCGGCGATATAAGGAAATCATCTATGGCATGGCCGAGACATCCGGACTGGGATTGGATAAACAGGTTTTGCTCAATGCGATCGAATGGTACCCGAAGATCGGCCACCTGTCGTATGGCCGCTGCTCCGGCATCGCCGTCTGGGGCCCCTACACGTCCGGAGGCCCGCTGGTGTTCGGGCGGAACAATGACGACGATCCCCTGTACAAGGATTTCGCCAGGTTCATGGTAGTTGCGATTTTCAAACCCCACGATGGAAGCCTGCCCGCCGCCATCATCAATTATGCCGGCGCCGTGTACAACCCGACCGGAATGAACAGTGAGGGGCTGTTTGTTGAGATGAACGCCGGTCCCTGGATGGGATTCTCTCTGGACAGGATTTCCATCTTCACGAGGCTCTTTTCTTTCCTGCAGGACTATTCCTCCCTGCCTGAGCTTGACCGGGCCTTCAAGTCCACGCTGGCAAATATATCCTCAATCGTCAACGTGGCCGATCGGGAAAGGGCTTACTCGTATGAAAGCTCACTTTATGATACACGGCGGATGGATCCGGAGAAGGACGGCCTCCTGGTGGCGACAAACCACTTCATAGGCCCCACCTGGAATATCGCGCAGATGGATGACAAGGTGGGCGAAAGGACGATGCAAAGGCGCCGCAACCTTCTAGCCCTTGGAGAAAAGCACAAGGGCACTTTCAGTCCCCAGGTCATGATGAAAGTTCTCGACACGACGATCGATCAAGGTGGCGCCACCGTTGAAGGGACGATCTATCAAGCCATTGCCGTCCCGGCGCAACTGAGGCTCTGGCTCAAGGTCCCCGGCCTGCAGGACTGGACGGAGATCGAGCTTGGCCCGCTGTTCAGGAAGGATTGAACGCGAAGCGTCGTGGGGAAAGACCGCTGTGACTCACCGGCATCCGGGGGCATTCTGCGGAGGGCCCACTGGCGCAGTGATCGGGCAGAAGGCTGCTCTCTTGCATGTCGGGGGAGGTTCTCTGCCCTTCAAACTTGGACGATAGCCCGCATCGACATGCCAGATCAGAGCAACTGAGGCGCCACATATCATAGCCTGCACTGACCGATAACCTACTTGGGGACATCCTCCTTGACCCTGCCTCGAAAGATCAGCTCTTCACCGATCCAGTAAGAGCCCTCTCCATGATGCTCCCAGAACGTCTCGCGGCCATCGCTGTACCTGGCGCCGGATCCCGAGATCGCCCGGGGAAGCTCCACCTCCGTCCTGCCGGGCGGCTTTAGTAGCACGGTGTCCTTACTGTTATCAAAGCGCGCTGTGAGGATTTCGCCCTTGTCTGAAACGTAAATCACAGCGGGTCCGCTTGGACCGCGGTCAGGAGCACTGCGTTCAGTTGAAGCAGCATGAGTGCTCTCGGACGGTAGGCGCCCTGTCCATGTGCATCCAGAAAGAATCCAGGTCACAGCAACAATCAGGATGACTGCCGACCTCATGATTCAGACCTCGCTGTGTTCTCTGTTTGAGATCTCTGGACACTCCGGGTCTTCGCGCGAGCCCAGGCTGGCCCCTGAGGCTGGCATGGGAGGTAGCCGCTCAGGTATCGGCCAAAGGTGGAAAGATCACGAGCACCCAAATTCACTTATCACAGCTCGCACTGGAATGTCAGCATTCTTTCCGGTCCAGACCCGGGAGGGCCGCCGCGAGGCTGGTCCGTACGTTTTCCCTTGACCGCCCCGCAGAAAACAATTCGCCCGCGAGGGGTCCCGCGGGCCGATCATATGCTTGAAGCTTGCCGGCTCTCGGCAGGTTCTCTTACGGCAGGCTCGTGGAGCCCATCAGATACCTGTCAATGCCCCTGGCGACCTGACAGCCCTCGGCAATGGACTCGACGGTCAGCGACTGCCCTCGCCGCATGTCTCCCGCGGTGAAGACCCCTGGCACGCTGGTCATCCAGTGCTCATCCAGCCTGTGGTCAACCGACCTGCATGTGTCTGCTTGTTTACGAGGCGGCACCACCCGCGGGCAGTATCTTGAGGGAGAAAGGCCTGTGCCGACGGATGAGCTGAAAATCCTCCCGATTGAAGGTGAACAGGTCGGCGCCGATGCGCCGCGCGCTCAGAGCGAGAAGGATGTCGTTCAGCATCTGCTGGACCCTGGGCTTGCTGCCCGGCTCCTTGCGCGTGATCTGCGCGACCAGCTTCCCTGCGTCCTTCCAGTCCTGGAAGGTCGGAGCCACGATCCGACCGACGCGCTCTAGCGCGCCCACCTGGCGTTCGATTAGTCGGATCGCCGCCCTATCGAGCGCACCGGCGTAAAGCTCCTCCACCACAACACTTGACAGATACGTGCGAAAGACCAATGGCAGGAAGCGTCGTTCAAAGAAGGTGGCGCCTTCTTCCGACTTGAGAGCGAAGAGGTAGACGTTGGTGTCGAGTAGAATGGGCAAGACGGCTACCTGTAGACGTCCACGAAGCGCCGTCGTCCTTTTCGCATCAAATCCCTAAGAGTTGCCTCGATCTCCTTGTTGGCCAGCACTTCCTGCAAAGCCTTGGTAATCGCGTCCGTATTGGTCGAGGCCCGCAGGACCTTCCGCGCCCTCTTCAATAGACTCTCGTCAATTAGCACGCTTGTCCGCTTCTTCATGGCAACTACTCCCCCGACCGTCGCCCCGGTATTATGCGAACCCATTCTCGTAATATCCATGCCATGTGTCAAGTCCCGACTTTTCCAGAGCCTCCGATCGGTTTGCAGAGACGTGGAACCTTCTGTTGAAGGTGATAGGTACAGCAGCGGGTACGCTAATCCGAAGTTCCCCCCGAGACTGAGCTACATTTCGTCAGCTAACGCTTGAGCGATCCATGGTTAGAGTGGAGTTTGATCTTTCATGCGTTCCCATGTAATTATGAAGAATATGCTGTACATTTATGGAGAAGGATGTATAATTGGTCCCATGTACATTGAGACTGTCCCGAACCGCACCTCCCCGCCCGCCATCCTCCTCCGCGAGGGCTGGCGCGAAGGCACGAAGACCCGCAAACGCACCCTGGCCAACCTCTCGGACTGGCCCCCCCACAAGATTGAGACTCTGCGCCGCCTGCTGCGCGACGAGCCGCTCGTGTCCCCGGCCGAGCTGGTCACCACGGAACGGACGCTGCCGCACGGCCATGTCGCAGCCATCCTGGGCACCCTGCGGAAACTCGGGCTGGACGCCCTGATTGCCTCCAGGCGCTGTCGGGAGCGCGACCTCGTGGTGGCGATGATCGCGGAACGGCTGCTCCACCCCTGTTCGAAGCTGGCCACGACGCGCGAGTGGCACACGACCACCCTGGCCGAGGAGCTGGGGGTGCAGGATGCCGACGAGGATGATCTGTACGCGGCGATGGACTGGTTGCTCGCGCGCCAGCCGCGCATCGAGACGAAGCTGGCCCAGCGCCACCTGGCGGACGGGGGCATTGTCCTGTACGACGTGTCCAGCAGCTACTACGAAGGCCGCACCTGTCCCCTGGCGCAGTTCGGCCACGACCGGGATGGCCAGAAGGGGCGGCCGATCATCGTCTACGGCGTGCTGACCGATGCCGAGGGGCGGCCGATCGCCGTCGAGGTGTACCCGGGGAACACCGGGGATCCGACCACCGTGGCGGACCAGGTGGACAAGCTGCGGACGCACTTCGCCTTGGCGCGCGTGGTGCTCGTGGGGGATCGCGGCATGTTGACCCAGCCGCAGATCGACAAGCTCAAGCAGCACCCGGGCCTCGGGTGGATCACGGCCCTGACGAGCGGGGCGATTCGCAGCCTGGTCGAGACGGAGGCGTTACAGCTGTCGTTGTTCGACGAGAAGAATCTGGCGGAGATCACCTCGCCGGACTATCCGGGCGAGCGGCTGATGGCCTGCTACAACCCGCTGCTGGCCGAGGAGCGCGGGCGCAAGCGCCGGGCGTTGCTCGAGAGGACCGACCAGGGCCTGGCGAAGATCGCCACGGAAGTGGCGCGCCGGACCAAGACCCCCCTGACGGCAGCGGAGATTGCCCTCAAGGTGGGGAAGGTGCTGGGGCGCTCCAGGGTGGGCAAGCACTACCACCACACGATCGAAGACGGGGTGTTCCGGTGGGCGCGTTGCGAGGAGACCATTGCGCAGGAGGCCCACCTCGACGGGATCTACGTGATCCGCACCAGCGAATCCCAAGCGCGCCTCTCTGCCGAAGACACCGTGCGTAGCTACAAGGCGCTGGCCCAGGTGGAGCGCGCCTTTCGCTGTCTGAAAGGGATCGACCTCTTGGTGCGCCCGATTCGCCACCGCGACAAGGATCGGGTGCCCGCGCACATCTTCTTGTGCGTGTTGGCCTACTACGTGGAATGGCACATGCGCCGGGCGCTGGCCCCCCTCTTGTTCGAGGATGAGGACCTGCCCGAGGCCCGGACGCGGCGGGATCCGATCCGCCCAGCGACCCCCTCGGACTCGGCGACGCGAAAGAAGACTACCCACCGGACGCCAGAGAATCTTCCGGTGCACAGCTTTGAGACCTTAATGGCAGAGTTGGCGAGCCGGGGACGGGTGACGTACAAACTGCAAACGGCGGACCTCAGCCTGCGCTTCAGCCAGGTCCCGGAGCCGACCCCACTGCAGGCCAAGGCGTACCAGCTCCTCGGTCTGTTGCCAGTAGCTGGAAACTGATTCGTACGCTATCTCCCCGACAACTCAATAGAATACTCGCTGCACAGCCGAGGAACTTCGGACTAATCTTGTTTTTCGAGGCAGGCAGTCCTTTTGCCTTATCGGACATATCCACGAGGATGATTGCCATTGAGGAGGCGTTCCTGAGTTGGATGGGGCAGGAGTTGTCGGCGCTAGGAAAGTCCAGGGGTCAAATGGAACGGTCGATACCAGAGCTCAGGTCGTGTTACGGCAGATTGGTCGAGCCCATGAGGTAGCGATCGATGCCCCTGGCGGCCTGGCGGCCCTCGGCGAGGGCCCAGACGATCAGGGACTGCCCCCGCTGCATGTCCCCGGCGCTGAAGACGCCGGGCACACTGGTCATCCAGTTCTCGTCCACCGCGACGTTCCCGCGCTCGGTGAGCTTCACCCCGAGCTGACTCAGCAGCCCGTTCTTCTCCGGCCCCAGGAAGCCCATGGCCAGGAGGACCAGGTCCACCTCCATCTCGAACTCGTAATGTGGGACGTTCTTGACGTAGTGGACAAACTTTTCGCCGTTCATAGGCATGAATGAAGGGCGCTGCCCTGCTGTCCCCTTGCCCCTGTCAGAGCTCACTCCTCCTCTGCGGCCCTCCTGCCCCCGGCCTTCTCTGTGCTTCGGTTCGCTGTGATCCGCTCGTCCGTCCACGCTGTGGCAGGCAGATGAAGGTGATCGCCGTCATCGATCAAGCAGATGTGATCTCCCGGATATTCTCGCGTCTCGCTCTGATGTCGGGCGAGGATCCCTCCTGGTCCTCGGGCGGGAACGCCGCAGCGGCCACCGCACCAAAGGAGTTGGTTTACGTGGCGGTGGATGACGACCGGCGGTTCCCCGATGCCGCGTAGGTCTCCAGCCCCCCCGCTGGTCCCGAATCGATCGCACCATCCGGCCCATCCGGCCGGCCAAGCCCCGCCAATGGCAGCCATGGCGCTTGACTCGGCCCACCCATTCTTGATAGCCTGCCCGCGACGTGGGATCTTGCCCTCGGGGAGGAGACGATGCGCCTGATCTTCGTGAGCCCGGCGGCAGCCGACATCCCGGAGGGGGTGGAGCGGTTCCCGCGGGCCATCGAGGCGTGAGGGCCTCCGGCTGCGAGGGCGATTCGTGACGCCTGGGCTTGTAGCACTCTCCTCAGGAGGCCGAGCATGATCCGGATCACGCGCGATCAGATCGTGTACTCCTTCAGCAGGCATCACCCGCCGGTGGCTACCATCGAGTCCGGGACCGAGGTCTATTTCGAGACGTGGGACGCCCGGACTGGCTCCATCCGGAGCGAGCAGGATACCTTGGCCCAGCCTGACCCAAAGGGGCCGAACCCAGCCACGGGGCCGATCCTCGTGCGGGGGGCGGAGCCAGGCGACTCGCTGGCTGTGGAGATCCTCGACATACAGGCTGCTGCTCGGGGGTTCACGGCGATCCGGCCGAAGATGGGGGTGCTCGGCCACCTGGTCCAGGACTACCGGACGAAGCTCCTGGACATCGAGGACGGCATGGTCGTCTTCACCGACCGCATCCGCTTCCCGGTCCGCCCCATGGTGGGCGTGATCGGGACGGCCCCGGCCGAGGTGGAAGTGGGAAACCTCCACCCCGGCCCGCACGGCGGCAACATGGATAATAACGATGTGCGAGTGGGGGCGCGGGTCCACCTGCCGGTCTTCGTGCCGGGCGCCCTGTTTGCGCTCGGGGACATCCACGCGAGCATGGGCGACGGGGAGATCTCCATCATTGCCCTGGAGGTCTGCGGGGAGGTCCGCGTCCGGGTGGACCTCGTGAAGGGGGAAACGATCGCCCGGCCCTGGATCGAGTTCACCGATGCTTGGATCACCACGGGGGATGGGCCAACGATCAGTGAGGCCATCCGGGTGGCCTGCGAGGAGATGGCCCGGTTCCTCCAGCGGCGCCTGGGGCTCCCGGTGGAGGAGGCCTACATGCTCCTGAGCGTCCGGGGCGACGTGAAGGTCTCCCAGTGCTGCGAACCCTCCATCGTCGCCGCAACTGCGCGCGTAGTCATGCCGGTCTTCTGAGGAACGGACCCCCAGTCGATCCGCCCGCCGGATGGGCCAGAGCGGCCCGCATCACCGGGCCGCCAGCGTCCCTGCATTCGATAAAGGATGGATCGGATATTTTGGCGGGTTATAGACTGTTCGGCCGGCCCCGGTCAACGCAAGCGACGTGCGCCGCACTCCTACGCCCACGGCCAGGACGCCCCGGGATTCATTCCGAACGGTGGGATTCCGGCGAATAGCAGACGAGCGCCGCTTTCACGTTGACACCCCTCGAAGCCAACGACTAGTATCGCGTCATACCTACATGTGCCCGGGCCGGAACCCATGAGACTGAATCCGCCCTGCCGCCGCTCATCCTCCGCTCGTCCCCCGCCGCCGGAGGCCTCCCGGGACCCTTGCCCCGGGACCGAATTGGATTCGATCGAGCCCATGCACACGGCATCTAATGGCATGGCCACCGAAGAGAGGAGGTCTAGTGCCATGACACGAGGACGGCTCCTGATCGTTGCCCTGACGGCGCTTGCGCTCGCGCTGGCCGTGCCCACGGTGCAGGCGGGCAAGAGCGACGACACCCTGCGCATCGCCTGGGACCGAGAGTTGGAGAACCTGGACGTCTACTACAATAACTCCCGCGAGGCGATCATCGTCTCCTACCTCATCGGGGATAGCCTCCTGGACCGGCACCCCGAGACCAACCAGTACCTCCCAGCGCTGGCCACCTCCTACAAGTGGATCAATCCGCTGACCATGGAGTTCGAGATCCGGAAGGGCGTCGTCGCCCACAATGGTGAGGCGATAGACGCCGAGGATGTGGTCTACACCCTGAACTTCGTGTCGGATCCGGCCAACGGGATCAAGCTCCAGCGCAACGTCGAGTGGATCAAGCGGGCGGAGAAGCTGGACCAGTACCGGCTCCGCATCCACCTGAAGAATCCCGCCCCGGCTGCCCTGGAGTACCTCTCGGGTCCCCTGGTGATCTACCCCCGCGAGTACCACAGGACGGTCGGCCCCAAGGGCATGGCGACCAAGCCGATAGCCACCGGCCCCTACAAGGTCACGGCAGTCGCGGCGGGCCGCGAGGTGACGCTGGAGCGCAACGAGCGCTACTGGGACGGCAGCCCCAAGGGCAAGCCGGCGATCAAGCGGATCGTCATCCGCACGATCCCCGAGGCCAACACGCAACTGGCCGAGCTGATGACCCGTGGCATCGACTGGATCTGGAAGGTGCCGCCCGACCAGGTGGAGAAGCTGGCCAAGATGCCGGGGATCTCGACGGTGAACGGCGAGACGATGCGCATCGGTTTCCTGGGCTTCGACGCCACCGGCCGCACGGGCAAGACCCCCTTCACGGACCTCCGCGTGCGGCGGGCCATCGGCCACGCGGTGAACCGGCAGGCGATCGTCGACAACCTGCTGAAGGGCGCCTCCAAGGTGATCCACGCCGCCTGTTTCCCCAGCCAGTTCGGCTGCACGCAGGACGTGATGCAATACGAGTACGATCCCGCCAAGGCCAAGCGCCTCTTGGCCGAGGCCGGCTACGGGAACGGCTTCGAGACGGAGCTGTATGCCTACCAGGACCGCAACTTCGCCGAGGCCATCCTCGGCGACCTCAACAAGGTCGGCATCAAGGCGAGCCTGCGCTTCCTCCAGCTGGCCGCCTACAACGAGAAGCGGGACGCCAGCGGCACCCCCCTGCTCTTCGGGACCTGGGGCTCCTACTCGATCAACGACTCGTCGGCCGGGGTCAGTCGCTGGTTCAAGCACGACAAGGCCGACTATGCCAAGGACCCCCAGGTGAAGCAGTGGCTGGATACGGCGGACACCTCGGTCGATCCGGCGGTGCGCAAAGAGCACTACGCCAAGGCGCTGAAGCGGATCGCGGAGCAGGCCTACTGGCTCCCCCTCTTCTCCTACAACCTGAACTACGCCTTCACCTCTGAGCTGGAGTTCAAGCCGGACCCGGACGAGGTCACCCGCTTCTACCGGGCTCGCTGGAAGTAAGGCGCGGACGCACCCCATGACGGCGGGCGGGAGGCCTCAGGTCTCCCGCCCGCATTCAGCATGCTCACCTACACTATCAAGCGCCTGCTCCTGGCGGCCCTGGTCACCCTGACGGTTTCCGCCATCAGCTTCGGGCTCCTGCGGCTCTCCGGCGACGTGGCCGCAGCGCTGGCGGGGTCGGACGCCACCTCGGCGGACGTCGAGTACCTCCGTCGCTACTACGGCCTGGACCGGCCGCTCCCCGTACAGTACCTCGACTGGCTGGGCCACGCCGCTCGCGGCGACCTGGGACAGTCCCTCTACTTCAAGCAGCCCGTGGCGGGGATGATCCGGGAGCGCCTGCCCGTCACCCTGACCATCGGGGCCTGCGGCATCCTCTTCGCCATCTGCCTGGGGATCCCGTTGGGGGTCGTGGCCGCCCTGCGGCCCAACAGCTGGGTGGACCGGGCCGCCCTGACGCTGGCGGTGTGCGGCCAGGCACTGCCCAGCTTCTGGTTTGCCTTGATCCTGATTCTCCTCTTCGGCGTCATGTTGCGCTGGCTCCCCATCTCGGGGTTCGGCAGTTGGCAGCAGGTGGTGATGCCGACCATCGCCCTGGGCTACCACGCCCTGCCCGCCATCATGCGGCTCACCCGGGCCGGGATGGTGGAGGTTCTCCGCTCCGACTACGTCCGCACCGCCTACGCCAAGGGGGTCGGGCGGCCTTCCGTCCTGTTCACGCACGGCCTCCGCAACGCCATCATCCCCGTGGTCTCCCTCACGGCGGTCCAGCTCGGGTTCATGCTGGGGGGCTCCATCGTGATCGAGTCGGTCTTCGCCCTCCACGGCATCGGGCACCTGGCCTGGCAGTCCATCTCGCGGCGCGACCTCCCCGTCGTCCAGGCGGTGGTCCTGATCATCTCCTGCTTCTACGTCCTGATCACGCTGCTGGCCGACCTGGTGAACGCCTCGCTGGATCCCCGCATCCGCTTGGGAGGCGCCCGGTGAGCGTGCCGGCGGCGGGCACCAAGCCGGTGGCCCTCTTGCGGGACCACGAGCGGCTGCGGCGGGCGCTCTGGCACGGGGGGCTCGTCGCAGGGGCCGCCGTGGTGATCGCCATGGTCGTGATGGCGCTCCTCGCGCCCCTCCTCGCCCCCCACGACCCCTACGCCCAGGACCTCGCCCGGCGCATGGTGAATCCCATCTGGCACGCCAGCGGAACCTGGCAGCACCCCCTCGGCACGGATGGATTGGGCCGCGACTACCTGAGCCGGCTGATCTACGGCTCGCGGATCTCGCTCCTCATCGGGTTCGGCTGCGTCCTGATCTCGGGACTGATCGGCTCGGCCCTGGGGGTGGCGGCGGGCTACTTCGGCGGGCGGATCGACCTGGCGGTCATGTTCATGATCACCACCCGGCTCAGCATGCCGGTGGTCCTGGTGGCCCTGGCCGTGGTGGCGCTGGTGGGCGGCTCCCTGACGGTGGTCGTGGCGGTCCTCGGCCTCCTGCTCTGGGATCGCTTCGCCGTGGTCATGCGGGCCGCCGTCCAGCAGATCCGCGGGCTGGAGTACGTGGCGGCGGCGGAGGCCGCAGGCTCTTCGACCCTGCGTATTCTCGTCCGCTCCGTCCTCCCCAACGTCCTGGACCAGCTCCTCGTGGTGGCGACCCTGGAGGTGGCCCACGCGGTGCTCTTGGAGGCGGCGCTCTCCTTCCTCGGCCTCGGCGTGCAGCCGCCGGCCCCCTCGTGGGGACTCATGGTCTCCGAGGCCAAGGAGCACATGTTCTTCAGCCCGTGGCTGATCACGCTGCCCGGCGCGGCCCTCTTCACCCTCGTCCTGGCCATCAACCTGCTGGGGGACGGCCTCCGGGACGTGGCGGCGCCTCGGCGAGACCGCTAACCACAGGAGGGATCCATGGCCGAACTCTGCGACCTCAGCGCGGTGGAGATGCGCCGGCTCATCGGCGCCAAGCGGGTGTCCCCGGTGGAGCTGTTGGAATCCTGCCTGGCGCGGATCGCGGCGGTGAACCCGCGACTCAACGCCTTCGTCACGCTGGCCGCGGAGCGGGCGCGGCAAGAAGCCAAGGCGGCGGAGGCGGCCGTGGTCCGGGGGGACGCGTTGCCCCTCTTGCACGGACTCCCCATCGGAATCAAGGATCTGGAAGAGACGGAGGGCATCCGGACGACCTGGGGTTCCCCCATCTATGCCGATCATGTTCCCGCGCAGGACGAGGGGGTCGTGGCCGCCGTCCGGCGGGCGGGCGCCGTCGTCGTGGGCAAGACGAACGTGCCGGAGTTCGGGGCGGGGGCCAACACCACCAACCCGGTCTTCGGCCCCACCGGGAATCCCTTCGATCCGGCGCGGATCTGCGGGGGCTCCTCCGGCGGCTCCGCCGTGGCCGTGGCGACCGGCATGGTGCCGTTGGCCACCGGATCGGATACGGGCGGGAGCATCCGGATCCCCGCCGCCTACTGCGGGGTGGTGGGCTTTCGCCCATCGGCCGGCCTGATCCCATCCGAGAAGCGGGCTCTGGGCTGGAATCCCCTTCCCACATTCGGGCCCATCGCCCGGACGGTCGCAGACGCCTGCCTCCTCCTCGCAACCATGGCCGGCCACGACCCACGGGATCCGCTCTCCGGGCCGGTCGGCCCGACGACCCTCCTCGCGCCGCAGCCCGTGGACCTCGCTCGGCTGCGGGTGATCTTCTCCGAGGACCTCGGCTTCGCCCCCGTGGACAACGCCATCCGGGCCTTGTTCCGGGAGCGCACCCGGTGCTTCGCCTCGGCCTTTGCCGCGTTCGAGTACCGGAACCCGCCCATGGAGCGGGCCAACGAGGTCTTCGAGATTATGCGGGCCGTGAGCTTCGTCCCGCGGTACAAGCCGTTCTGCGATCAGCATGCGGAGCGGGTCGGCCCCAACATCAAGGCGAATGTCGAGCAGGGGCTCGGCTTCAACCTGGCGGACGTGGGCTGGGCCCACGTCGAGCAAACCAAGATCTACCGGGAGTTTGTCCGACTGTTCCAGGAGGTTGACCTCCTAATCTGCCCCGCCACCTCCGTCCCGCCCTTCCCCGTGAAGCAGCTCTACCCGACCCACATCAACGGGGAGCCGCTTCGCACCTACTTCCACTGGTTCGCGCTGACCTACGGCCTCACCCTCACGGCCCACCCCGTGGTCGTCCTGCCCTGCGGGCTGGACCCCACCGGGACGCCTTTCGGACTCCAGATCTGCGGTCCTCGGGGGGCGGATCGGTTCGTCCTGGGCGCGGCCCTCGCCCTGGAGCAGCTTTTCGCCGCGGACCCGCAGATGGCCCGGCCCATCCCCCGCCTGGCCGAGCTGGCCTCGTCTTCCCCGTCGGACCAAGAGAGGAAGCTTTAATAGGGAGCATAGGTGCAGAAACAACTTTCGAGGTGAGTCGGCGGTGGCCAGCGGGACCTGCTTCTCCGCATCGAGCCCCCTCAGCCCTCCGGCACGTGGGAGGCGGTGGGAGCATGCTCTAAGGCCGCCGACAACAGCGGCGGCCGACCGACGCGTCTCCGCGGCTCCGGGGAGAGCGAAAGGGGGGGCTGAGAGCGCGTTCGACCTGCCGGAACTGCCAGAACTTGCTTTAGAACCAGCCTCCCTCCCTTTCTGTGAAGTTTCTCCATGCCCTGCCCCGATGGGTGGCGAATTGTCTCGAGAAAGGCTACCTCACCGGGCGAGAGAATGCGCTTGACGCGCTGGAGGAATCCCTCATAGGATGCGGCCGGCGGGAAAGTTCCAGGTGGCCACGAGAACGAGCTATCCTATGGCCTCGCCAGACAATGGACTCCCCTCGGCGGTTCGCCCACTCACCCGACACGTTGGGCACACGTGTGGAGTGATTTGCGACACAATGTGGCCGTTCAAGCGCCAAACGATGTAATCGTGGGGAAGAAAGCTCTTGAGCAGAATCGCCCAGATTCAAACCCTTGTCCGCAACGGACTGTACTACCTGACTGAACACGCAGATGATGAGGCGGCGGCAGACGGCTTCGACATCTATAGACGTGGAACAAGGGCTCGTTAATGGGAAGATTAGTCGAACTTGACCAAAAGAGGGTAAGTACGAAGTCGTTGGTACGGCATTGGACGGACGGCGTATAGGGATTGTGTGTCGCCTTACCGCAACCGGCAAGGTGCGTATCATCACCGTTTACGAAGACAAACCGAAGCGATGAGGGGAAGAGAATGAGTTTCTGGGAAGGCGAAACGTGCGAGTATTGCGGCGGACCTATCGCGGAAAAGCGCGTAACGATCCACCGGAAGGTACGGCGGCGATATGTCCTGATCGAAAATGTTCCTGCCGGCGTGTGTGCCCAATGCGGCACACGGTACTACGCAGCGAATGTGCTAAAGACGATCACTACTGTCCGGTTAAGGGTCGAATAGATTCAACTGGTTACAGGGCTCGAGTGCTTCGTTTTGCCCATCGATCGTTGTAAGTACTTGATAGAGTTCATCTTTCTCAAAAAGGGTGAGACTGAGAATTTGGAGGATTTCGCCGAGACTCCGGTCGAGCTTGAGTTCCTTCTTCAGGATGGCCACGAGCACGTAGACGCTGATGGCGATCCGGATCTGGGTGCTCACCGCGTTTTCGGAGGTCCCGTAGAACGCCTTGATCCGCAGGTACTGCTTGATCCACTTGAAGAACAGTTCGACCTGCCAGCGACACTTGTAGAGCTGGGCGATGATCACGGCAAGCAGCGTGAAGTTGTTGGTGAGGAAGACGAACCGCTTGCCGGTCTCGGCATCGACGCAGCTGATGCGCCGCAGGGGCGCCGGATACTCTTGGGACGTCTTCGGGCCCGTGAGCACGATGGTCTGATCGCTGCGCAGCCCGCTCGCCTTGTCGACCGGCCGGGACCCGCGGCGGGCGTACGCGAGATTGCGCTTGGCGCGCACCACGAAGAACGCGCCGCTCTGGCTGATGGCGTAGAGGCGCCCGAAGTCGATGTAGCCGCGATC
>Ga0315285_10000989_pt1 | contig 29577 bp, 24 predicted proteins | sample YL17G09_36_MG_FD_203698 | JGI IMG/M metagenome (GOLD analysis project Ga0315285, IMG submission 203698) | Sediment microbial communities from Yellowstone Lake, YNP, Wyoming, USA - YL17G09_36 | ecosystem: Environmental > Aquatic > Freshwater > Lake > Sediment | place: USA: Wyoming | collected...
TTCCCAGAGCAACTTACTATAATGACAGTAATTTACTCATGCTGCTGTCTCAGCACTCGCCATGCATTAAAAAAATCGTCTTGGTCTGTTTTGTTGTGAAATATGTTTATAGAATCAATGCCCCGGCGCGTACTATAATGAAGGGTAGCAGGTGCATTGAGTCGAGATTACCCGGACATGGATTAGTGTAGAACTCTCTGCGTACTTTCTTTACGTTGTTCTTAAAACCAACGCCCCCTCTTTTATTCTATAACAAAAAACCTCCCCATATTTCCCTATGGGGAGGTCAGAATTTATTAGTCATGCGATATACTATTTTTAGTCGGTAAATTCGATCACATCAGCCGTGATGGTTATTTTTGGCACGCTGAACAAGAGTAAAAATAATTCTGACTTATCTTGGGTAATATTCACTAATGAAGTTGCCTTCCCCCTCATCTGAACTTTGGAGTGTAGATCTTCCATGGCATCTGCAAAGGTAGGCGAGAGCACAGGGAGAAAGCACAAGAGACGAAAACCGGTATCAGTACCACGTGCACTGGTTTTAATAACCCGAAAATTACCTTTGGTCAGGCTGGTCTTGGTATCGGACGTGTGGGGGAGTTCCCCCCTGGAAGCGCACCCTGAAAGAAAAAGACACACAGAAAAAATAACCGCTAAAGAAGTTTTAGCTATCATTGTTTCCCCTTTTGCTATGATTACTAATGTTCATTTGTAGTAAAGGTTATGCGTAGCTCCTTAAAAAAATCATTATCAGAAGACCACTACTTGACTTATCCGTTGAGCAATCTTTTCAGAATAAATGGATAAATATATTTTGAGTTAATTCATACACTTTTTTTCTATTATTCACAATAAAAAAATTTATTTTTGATTTCAATAGTATGAAGTATTGAAGATTATAAAGATGTTCATTCTGTGCGCACTGTCATTATTATTTACTTTATCCCCAACCCACGCTCGCCAGTGGCCTTCCTGCTTGTTCACTAAACGGAATTCACTTTTACTATGATAGTGGTGCCCTGGTGCAGCTTGTTAGCTGAGGAGCTTTTTTTAATTTACACTCACTTAAATTTGTTATACATTTTAACATCAAATGATTTGAATTTTAAGCAGTTACTTACTATAAAGCTTGCAGGCTTGCCAGCTAGACGGCCAGTCAGCTAGAAGGCTAGTGAGCTCACATGCTTGCAGGCCGAATGGATAGATGAAGGCTTTACCATGGATGTGTCTGTCATTATAGTCAACTGGAATACCAGGGACTTGCTGCTCAACTGCATTACATCGGTCTATGATACTGGCGGGGGAGTGGAGTATGAAGTCATTGTGGTTGATAATGGGTCATCTGACGGGAGTGGTCAGGCAGTGAAAGAAACATTTCCTCAAGTGACGCTTATCCAAAACGCTGAGAATAGAGGTTTTGCCAAGGCCAACAATCAGGCCCTCTCGGTAGCGACAGGGCGATATGTCCTCCTTTTAAACTCCGATGCGATGCTTACTAAAGGAGCGCTTAAAGGACTTCTTGATTTTATGGATAAGACGTCCAGGGCTGGCATTGCTGCCTGCCAGTATCTCAACCGGGATGGGAGCAAGCAGAATTCCTTTGATAACTTCCCTACCTTAGCGACGGAGCTTTTAAATAAGGCGCTTTTAAGAATGGTTTTTCCACAGAAATACCCAAGTAAAAAGAAAGAGTATCATGAGCCGATGGCGGTGGAATCGGTGATCGGGGCGTGCATGATGGTTCGTGCGGAAGCCATGAAACAGGTGGGAGCATTGGATGAAGACTATTTCTTTTTCATGGAAGAGACCGACTGGTGTTTCCGCATGCAAAAAGCGGGCTGGAAAATCTTCCACCTCCCACAGATCAAGGTTTGTCACCTTCAGGGACAGAGCAAGGAGAAAAATCCTGCAAAGGCATGGATTGAATACTACCGTTCAAGCTACCTCTTCTTTAAGAAACATAGAATGGCCGTTTCTTATTTTACTCTCAGGGTAATAAGGGTGTGTAAGCTGGTAATTAATCTTTTGCTGGTGTTGTTGGGCCTTAGCATCACCCTTGGTCTGGAGAAGGGTTTAAAACGCCGGCTTCGCATCTATAGCGGGTTATTGCTGTGGCACCTGAGGCTGTGCCCGGCATCGATGGGGCTTAAGGAGCTGAATAAGATAAAAACTGGCTAGTCGGCTAGCAGGCCTGCACGCTTGCAGGCTCTCACGCTAAATAGAAATGTAAAATGAACTACAAGAATCTTAACGTATGGCAGAAAGCTGATTATTTGGCTTTTGAGATATATAAAATCACAAAGAATTTTCCAAAAGAGGAACTCTACGGACTTACCTCTCAGTTAAGGAGGGCATCCCTTTCTATCCCCACCAATATAGTTGAAGGTTATTCAAAAAAGGGAGATAAAGAACTTGCTCGTTTTATAAATATTTCTCTTGGTTCTCTTGCTGAGGTTGAATACCTGCTAGATTTTTCAGGAAGGCTTGGATATTTGAATAAGGAGGATTATCATAGAATTAGATACTTTAAGAGACCACGTGGGAAAATTGCTTTGGAATTTTTATAAGAAGTTAGAAAAATAGAATATAGGCTAGCCAGCGTGTTAGCTTGCCAGCCTGCCAGCTTTCAAGCCTGTCAATTGTCATGAAAATTGTGCTGATAAGAAAAGAATATACGCTCTCCTGGGGGGGAGCGGAGAGTTATGTGGTGAATTTAAGTAAGCATCTCTGCGATCTGGGGCATGAGGTGCACGTGTTTGCTAATAGCTGGGATACTGTATCCGATTCCCGTATAATCTTTCGCCATGTTCCAATGGTGTCCTTTTACTCCCCTTTAAAAAATCTTACCTTCGCGTTTAACGTGAGACATCTGCTTAAGAGAGAGCATTTTGATATAGTCAATGGGTTTTCTCAAGTGTATCCGCAGGACATCTACCGAATGGGGGATGGCTTGCACCTGCACTTCCTGCATACTCACTATACTTCACGGGTAAAGAGGTTCTTACACTATCTCAATCCCCGCCACCTCGCTATTCTCTTTATAGAGAGGCAAATTTTTAGTCCTAAGAATTACTATCACGTTGTTGCTAACTCGGAGATGTGTAAGCGCCAGGCAGTGAATTACTATCAGGTGCCCGAAGAGAGAATTGAGGTTATCTATAATGGCGTAGATGGGGAGAGGTTTAATCCTGAGGTAAGGGAAAGGTATTGCTCAGCGATTCGAAAAAGGCTCAACATCAGTGAAAAGGAGCAAGTCATTTTATTTGTGAGCAGAAACTATGAGCGGAAAGGGCTTCGTCTCCTCATTGAGTGCCTACCTCTTTTAAAAGAGAAGGTAAATGCTATAAAACTGGTAGTAGTGGGGAGGGGAGACCCTGCACCTTACCAGCGCCTTGCTAGTAACTATGGGCTCAAAGACAGGCTACTATTTGTAGGAGAAGAGAAGATTTTGGAACAGTACTATGGGGCTGCTGACTTCCTGGTATTGCCTACGCTCTATGATCCCTTTTCCAATGTCTGCCTGGAGGCGCTGGCCTGTGGACTTCCCGTGATAACTACCAGAAGCAATGGGGCGGCAGAACTCATCGAGGAAGGTAAAAACGGATACCTCATTAAAAATGCCAGAGACAAAGAAGAACTGGCTCAGAAGATTGCTCTCCTTCTCCGAGAAGAAGTGAGCGAAGAAACAGGAAGAAATGCTGCTGCAAGCGTAACACACTATACCATAGCTGAAAATGCCAAAAAAACTCTCGCCCTCTATGAAAAGGTGATTAAAGAAAAAACCATGCTCTCTTGCTCGCGTCACGATAAGATCATGGTAAATGATGAGTATGCATCACTCCTTTTGCAAAACAACCTCACCGGATTTGACACTTTCATGTGCAGGCAGAATGGTAAGATTATAAAGCAGACGATTAAAGACCGCTCAACGGTAAGACTCACCCTTAAAAATACTACTGGTGAGGTTGGAGTCTATCTCAAGAGGTACTACACTCCCGATCTTAAAACACGCATTAAATCTCTTGCTCACTTTTCTCTTCCTAAAACTGCCCTGCATGAGTGGAATAACATCCTCGCCTTTCACCAAAGAGGGATTCCCACCATGATTCCCCTTTCGGTCGGGGTAAGGGAAGATGTAGGCTTGAGGAGGGAATCCTTCCTGCTCACCAAGGAGATTCAAGGGGTGGAACGATTGGAAGACTACCTTCTCTCCCATTTTTCACCTCCACTTACCAGCCAAAGGCTTGAGGAGAAAAGGGCACTCATTAGAGAGTTAGCGGTGCTGGTGAAACGTATGCACCAGGCGGGTTTTAATCACCGTGATCTCTACCTCTGCCACATTTTAGTGAAGAGAGATTCCTCACCCAACTGGAAAATCTACTTTGCCGACCTCCACCGGGTTGATCAGAGGAGGAATGTGGGCGAGCGCTGGATAGTGAAGGACCTGGCTGCCCTCAATTACTCAGCCAGTGAAACAGTTATTACCAGAGCTGACCGCGTACGGTTCCTTAAGGAGTATCTTGACCAGAAAAGGCTTGATCCTTATGCCAGGAATATTATCAGGAAGGTTCTAAAAAAGGGTGATAAAATCCGTTCCCATGATTTCAAGATAAGAGAAAGGGCTTGTCCGACGTAAGGTGAGCATAGTAGTTTATGGAAATGAGAGGTTGCGTCGCTATCGCTCGTAATGACTTATAGGTAAGGTGGTTGACCTATAGATGAAAGGAATTCCCTATGAGAAAGGATTTTTTAATCTTTGGCAGTCCTAAGATTGAACAGGAAGAGATTGATGAGGTAGTAGATTCTCTTAAGTCAGGCTGGATTTCCACGGGGCCCAAGGTCGCAAAGTTTGAGGCGCTCTTTAAGGATTATATCGGTGCACAACATGCGCTTGCCCTGCACTCCTGTACTGCCGGGCTCCACCTCTCGATGATTGTTGCCGGATTGCACCCGGGCGATGAGGTGATTACTACTCCCATGACCTTCGGTGCTACCGCCAACACCATCATTCACGCTGGTGGTACGCCAGTGTTTGTGGATATCAGTCTGCCCGGCATGAACATTGACCCGGAGAAGATTGAAGAAAAAATCACCCCACGCACCAGGGCGATTCTTCCTGTTCACCTTGCGGGAAGACCCTGCCCCATGAAGAAGATTAAAGAGATTGCCCGAACACACAACCTGCTCCTCATTGAGGATGCAGCCCATGCCCTCGAGACTATCTACCAGGGAGAGAAGATTGGCACTATCGGTGATTTAACCGTATTCAGCTTCTATGTTACCAAAAACCTGGTTACCGGTGAGGGGGGGATGATTACCACCGATAATGATACCTATGCGGAAAAGATTCAAATGTATGCCCTCCACGGTATGAGCAGGGGGGCATGGAAGAGGTATTCTGATGAGGGTTTCAGGCACTACCGTATCGAGTATCCCGGGTTTAAATACAACATGATGGATATTCAAGCGGCGCTCGGCATCCACCAGTTAAGGAGGATAGAAAAGTATCTGCTGAGACGTGAACAGATCTGGGGGGCCTATGATGATGCCTTTCGGAGCCTTCCGCTGGATATCCCTGCCCCCGCTGAGGAGAATACCAGGCATGCACGCCACCTCTACACTATTCTACTAAAGCTTGAAGACTTGAAGGCTGATCGTGATACCATCCAGCAAGCCCTCTATGAAGAGAACATTGGCACAGGTATCCACTTTCTTTCCCTTCACCTCCACCCCTACTATCAGAGGACTTTCGGGTATAGGCGGGATGATTTTCCTAATGCTGCCTATGTGTCTGAGAGAACTATTTCACTTCCCCTCTCTGCCAAGCTTACCGATGAAGATGTGCATGATGTTATTGACGCAGTGAAAAAAGTGCTTACGCGATACCAAAAGTAATTTCCCTTGAAGACTACTTCTCACCATACACTCAATTGGGTTGTTAATAAAGAGTATCAGGATGTTTTGACTTCCCAGGTACTCAACACACTCATTACTCTGGAGGGCGTTACAAAACACAAAGTGGTGAGAACACTTTCCTCTCGCACGGTGTACTATCTTACACCATCTTCTCTCCACATTCCTCCACTTTACCTCAAGGAATACCATTGCTCCGGTTTTCTCAAGGCCGTTAAGGGTAGGTTTTATTCTCCTGCAGAGAGGGAGTATCACCTTGCCCATCTACTCGAGGAAAAGGGGGTACCTACCTTCACTCCCCTGGCAGTGAGCACAGTAAGAAAAGGGGGACTGCCTAGGAAAAGCTACCTAATCTCAAAGAGTATTGAGGGTGCCCAGACCTTTAAGGAATATATACAAGACTACTGCGATAATCGGGTTCACCTGACTACCTCTGATACAAGGTGCATTATTTTTACCCTGGCGAATTTTATCAGAGGGCTCCACCAAAGGGGGATAGTGCATCAGGATTTTCACTGGGAAAACATCCTCATTGCGAGGGATGAGCAGGGGGCTCCCCACTTTTACCTCATGGATCTTCATCGGGTAATGGTAAAACCACAATTGGCTAAAAAAGATATACTACATAACCTTGCTTCATTAAACACCGCGTTATCCCAGAAGGTAAGAAAAACAGAACGATTGCGATTTCTCAAGGCTTACGGGGAACGAGACCGGCACTGGGAAATTAATTATCCTTACTATGCCCGTGTGATTGAAAGTATGACAGAACGGATGCTAAAGAAGTTGTGGCGCAAGAGAACCACACGGTGTCTTAGGGAGAATAAATACTATGCTCCTTTTGCCGCAGCTCACTACAGAGGTTTTTTTAATCGTGAGTATCATCATGCTGAACTTCTTGAATTCCTCCGCGACCCTGACCGTGCATTTCATGAATCCCTAGGTACCATCATTAAAGATTCCTACACCACTTCCTCTTGTAGTATGTCCTTACCGAGTGTAGGTAACAAGGTGAGACTCTATATTAAACGGTACAACTATCAGAACTTCTTCTATGCACTCAAGTATCTCTTTCGTCGCTCAAGAGCTAAGAGGGTGTGGCGAGTGGCGCATGGATTACTCGCACGAGCAATTCCTACACCGCACCCTATTGCTTTTGTGGAGAGGAGAAGGGGAGGGGTGCTCATCAAAAGTTTCTATATCGCTCAGTATAGTGAGGGAGCACTTCCCCTCACTACCGTGTTCAAAGGGGGAAGGGCAGGTGCATCATCGGATAGTGTGAGCATGAAAAGAAAACTTCTCTACCAGGCTGCGGGTGTGGTGAGAAAGATGCATGAGCGGGGTGTGTGCCATAGGGATTTGAAGGCATCCAATATTTTAGTGCGTGGAGAGGAAGGACAGAAGAGAGAGTTGTACCTCGTTGACTTGGACAGTGCTACGATTAAAGAGAGTACCACAAAAAAAGAACAGATTAGAGACCTCGCCCGTCTCAACACTTCTCTGCTTAATACTCGCATGGTGTCAACAACAGACCGCTTACGGTTTCTCAAGTGCTATCTGAATGTCTGGAGAAAGAGAGATTACCGGGTACGAGTGTATTGGGAGGAAACTCTTCGGGAGACTCAAAAGAAACTAAAGAAGACCGGGAAAACATTTGGCTAACACCAGTTATCAGTTAGCAGTTCTCAGCACACAGAAAACAGGGTTCAAGGGATCAAGGATTCCAGGGTTCAATAATGGTTCCAAATTCGAATATCGAAATCCGAAATTCGAAACAAATTCAAAATTCTAATGTTCAAAAGTCTACAACATATGTTTTGGTAATTTGAGTTTTGGCCATTCGGATTTGTTTCGTGTTTTGTGCGTAGGATTTATTCTGTGGACTATGGACTATTAACTATGGACTGTATCTTGCATCCAGCATCAGTTAGTTCTGCGTTAGAAAGGAGTCTCTATGAAAGTTCCACTGCTCGATTTAAAACTTCAGTACCAGCGCATAAGGAGAGAGATCGTATCGGCAGTACATGAAGTGCTGGAGAGCCAGCAATTTATCCTCGGTCCCACGTTAGAGGCTTTTGAGAAAGAAGTGGTACGCTACCTGCAGATAGACCATGCCATTGGTGTATCATCTGGAACCGATGCCCTGCTTATTTCTCTCATGGCACTGGAGGTGGGAAGAGATGATGCGGTTATTACCACACCCTTTACCTTTTTCTCTACCGTAAGTTCCATCACTCGAGTAGGAGCAACTCCCCTCTTTGTGGATATTGATCCCCTTACCTTTACCATCTCACCTGAGAAAACGAAAGAAACTGTTTCCTCCCTGAGGGGTAACAAACGCAATAAACTGAAAGCAGTGATTCCCGTTCACCTCTATGGGCAGTGTGCCGATATGGATTCCCTTACCATGATTACTCATAAGTATCACCTAAAGATTGTAGAGGATGCTGCTCAGGCACTGGGGGCACGATACCTCAGTAGGGGTTCCTCTCACTTTGCGGGATCCGGAGGTGATTTTGGATGCTTCTCCTTTTTCCCCACTAAAAACCTTGGTGGATATGGTGAGGGTGGTATGGTAGTGACCTATGATAAGGGTATGGCAGAGAGGGTGAGGTCTTTGAGACACCACGGGAGCAGGTCGCAGCAGGAACAGTACTACTATGACCTGATCGGGATCAATGGGAGACTGGATGCCCTCCAGTCGGCAGTCCTCAGGGTGAAGCTTAAGTACCTTGAGCAGTGGACTTCTGCGCGTCGACTGAATGCAGAGAGATATAATAAAATGTTTAGGGAAACGGGATTGGTGACCGATAGAGATATCCGAGTGGGAAAGGGAAAGCCCATTGCGCTTCCCTATGTGAGGGAAGGAAACTACCATGTGTTTAACCAGTATGTGATTCGAGCCTATGAGAGGGACAGTCTCAAGGAGTTCCTTACTCAGCAGGGTATCGGTTGCGGCATTTACTACCCACTCCCCATCCATCTGCAATCCTGTTATAAAGGGCTCGGTTATAAGAAAGGGAGTTTCCCTGAGGCAGAGCGGGCAGCAAAGGAAGTATTAGCACTACCTGTGTATCCAGAACTTACCATTGAACAACAGGAGCTGGTGGTGAGCACGGTTGAGCGATTTTATAAGGATAAAAAATGATCAAATCCTTTTTTAAGTAGTGTCCGAATGAAAGCCCCCAGTTTTTGCTCTATTGTCATTTCGACCCCTTCGGTTTTGCTCAGGGTAAACTCCGGGTGAGATCTCTGAATGTGAATGAGATTTCGCAGTCGCTTTGCTCCTTCGAAATGACAGCCGATATAGTGTGAGAAGGTTTTCGTTCAGCCACTAAGCAGGACGGTGTATCCATTTTTTTCAAGGGAGAAAAGAGATGAGCCAGTTTATGGAAGTCATTGAGTGGTTTGATGAGAGTGGACGGGAAATAGTCCACCGATATCCCGAAAAGGGATCTGGTGAGATCAAGATGGGTGCTCAGCTGGTGGTGCGAGAGAATCAAGCGGCGGTGTTTTTCCGTGACGGGAAAGGGTTAGATGTGGTTGGTCCAGGAAGACATATGCTCTCAACCTTAAATCTCCCCATTATCACTAAAATCTTAAGCCTTCCCTGGGGATTCACCAGTCCTTTCAGGGCAGAGATTTATTTTGTCAATATGAAAGTATTTACCATTATGAAGTGGGGGACCAAGGATACGGTGGTATTTAAGGATAGCGAGCTGGGTATGGTGCGGCTCAGGGCATTTGGCAATTTTACCTTTAGAATCACCCAACCCCTGCTTTTTATCAATACCATTGTCGGAACCATGGGTGAGTATTTTACTGATGACATAGAGGGATATCTTCGCGATGTCATCGTGTCCAGGGTCAATGATTTTCTGGGTGAGTATATTGATACCATTCTCCACCTCCCCAAGGAATATAGCGAAATGGGGACGGTGGTGAAGATACGGCTCACTGATGATTTTAGGAAATACGGAATGGAGCTTATCGATTTTTTCATTAGTGCGATTACTCCTCCCACTGAAGTTCAGAAAATGATTGATGAAAAAAGTGGAATGGCTGCGGTGGGCGATCTCGATAACTTTATGAAGTTCAAAGCAGCCAAGGCCATGGGAGATGCAGCGAAAAGTGGTGCGGGAGGAACTACCGGTGATGGTGCAGCAACAGGGATGGGGCTGGGGGTAGGAGCAGGGCTTGGCATGATGATCCCGGGTATGGTCTTTAAAAGTTTACATCCGGGTGATGCAGACCCTGCGCGGATTCAACAGAGAGGAGTGGTCAACTGCCCTGATTGTTACGCGGAGGTTGGGCTTGATGCCAGATTCTGCCACCGCTGTGGCCACCAGCTGGTAGTAATCCAAAAGTGTCCTCAGTGTGAAAAGAATCTCAGTGCCACCGCTCACTTCTGTTCCCACTGCGGTTATGATTTAAAGACAGAGCTTAAGTGCAGCAGTTGCAGCGCAAAACTTCCTCCCGGCACCAAGTACTGTCCCAGCTGTGGAGAGGCAGTAGTTAAAAAGTAGGTATGAAACTCAATGCCCTCCCGTGTCTTCATTTCCACTGAATGTACCCAATGTGGTGGCATACTTAATCTTGAAGAAGGCACCAACTCCATTACCTGCCCTTACTGTCATTCTTCTTTCCTAGTCACAGGATATGACAAGGTAGTAAGTTACTACATCCCTAAAAATGTAGGTGAAAGACGCACCGTTGCCCTCTCGCTGGTCTATCGCTACCTCCACTCCCTCCCCGAGAGCTATCGGATACAGGACCTACACCTCTTTTACCTTCCTTTTTATCGCATACGGGGAAAACTCTTCCACCTGAACACAGAGTCTGTCTCTGGCGATTGCATGGATGATGCATCCGGATACAGACCTTGTGAGGTGAAGACCAGATATTTAGAAAGGAGCTTCCTTGCCTCTCAACTTGAGGGGTTAGCCATGTACTCACTGGGGGTGCGGACCAGTGTCCTCAGGTTGAACCTGTTTGAAAGGAAGAAATTGGAAGGAGAAGGGAAAATCTATCCCGTAACCTTGAATGTGGATAAAGCGATGGAGATAGGGCTCGGGGTATACGCCAGGGAGGAACCCGATCAGTGTGTCATTTCTAAAATTCTTTCCATCGTATATGCGCCCTTCTGGGAAGTAAATGTGGGAGGAAGGACTGCTCACTTTTCAATAGTAATAGATGGACTGGGAGAAGAAATTGTGCAGGAGAGAGCACCTTACCAGTTTTTAACTACCAACTGTAAGAAAGATGGAGGTGAAATACTTCCTACTATTACTTTCCAGGCACTTGCCTGTCCTAACTGCGGGTGGGATCTGGTAGCGCGCCCTGAATACTCCGTTTTTATCTGCACCACCTGTCACAGGGCCTGGGAAAGCGGACCCCAAGGGTTTCAAGAAGCTCAGGGTTCAATGGTGCAGGTTGACTCAGGCGATCAATTATCCAGAGTACAATACCTGCCCTTCTGGGTGCTTTCAGCGCGAGGCGGGTATTTCTCATCGGGAAGTAAATCTCCGGGCGAGGGTAAATTTTTTATTCCCGCGTTCAAGGTGCGAGATTTGATGGTCATCTATAAGCTTGCCACTGCATTTACGCTCAAGCAACCAGAGCTTACCCTGGTGCCCCTTTCTGGTGATATTCCTGGTGTGCAGATGGAAGGGGCGGTAATGAGGCAGGGAGATGCCTGTGAATTAGCCCGGTTTGTATATTCCACCCTTGCAGACACTTCTTCAAGGGAAGAGTTATGGAAAAAACCGCCCTCATGGGAGATTGTATTAAAAGAACTTGTCTGGTTTCCCTTCTATGAGAAAGGGATTTTTTTGCGAGATGCGCTTTTTAACATAGGTATTCAGAAAGGTAAAATTGAGGTTTAAAATTTTTCATCCGGGATTCCTTCAGTAGTATATTCCGTACGGTAATCAGCAGCATTGGTACACTCTTCTTTGAATACTATCCTATTGCCGTACAACAGTGCAAATGCCTTATCATTTCTTTTTGAGAGCGAAGAGTAGAACTGGGTCGCGAGCTTATAGGTAAGACGGGCACACAAGTAGGGTAACGGCAAGAGAATGAGCCACACCGTTACCAACATCTCCCTGTCTCTGAAATAAAAGGCAAAAAGGAAGCAGATGATGGTGAACGTAAAGGCATCAGCGAGTCTCTGCTTACCCATAGAGACCTCTCCATTTCCTACAGTAAAACCAACGAGCATTAAGGGCAGTACAATGATACTGTACCATTGAAAGACAAAAGGAGTTACCATCAGGCACGCCAGCATAAAGATATATTCCAGTACCCAGCAGGTTTTTACCAGGAGGCATTCATTAAATAATGATTCACCAATTTTCTCTTTGGTGCGTGCATTGTACCTGTCGACGAAAAACTTCCTCGCAATCGCAGGTTCAACATATACTACCATTTCATCATTTCCTACTCTCTTCATAACTTCTTGATAACTTTTTACTACCATAGTATTTCTTTACCCTCCCACTGTTTCTAGTTATCACTTGCCCTTTCCTATATCATAAATTTACCAGCGAATAAAGTACAAGCTGTGGTAGTAGTTCAAGTCAAAAGATTCAAAGTGACTTTTCCACTATGCACATTGATAACATAAGGTAATTTATTAAGTATTTACCCTTTTATTAATCTTTTGCTCCAATTGGAACATTAGCTCATCGCTTAACCTTTGCAGCTATTTGATTACACGAGGAGTTATTTAAAAAATTTCCCTATATATTAAAACAATTAAAGAATATGGCGGGAATTGCCTGATACCCACATAGTAGTTTGGAACTTAAATTGCTTAATATTTGTTTAATAGATAGCAGATAATAGAGAGATCAGGTGTTATATCTTGTGGAGGCATAATAACAGAAGGACAAGGAGAACACCAGGTGAGTGAGAAGGTGTACCAGATATATGGTGATGCTCTCGCGTTAGCCATCAAAATGCGTCAGGAATTTTTAGATAGCCTGAGTGGTGAACGTAAAGAGCGAGCCGTGGCACTGCAGAAAATGATATCCGCTCGGCTAAGGTCAGCAGGAAGTATTAATAATCGTTTAGTGCTGATACAGCAGATGATGTTTGATAGTTTGATGGAGCTTGAGTCTGAATTAAAAGACTTAAGAGAGAGATTAATTCAAACCAGGGATGATGAGAGATTGCAAGAAGAAGGAAAATATTTTATCGAAGAGGAGGAAAAGAGTTTATAAAAGAGTTCCCCCCTTTTAACCCTTATTATTAGTTATTCAATCCACCAGCTCATTAACTATTCCCGCCGGGCTTAACCACGAATTAAAACTGTAACAATCCCCTTGGTATTCTTACCGAGGGGTTTGTGTTTGTGCGCCAGGCAGGGCGCACCCATTTGGAGGTGTAAATCCTCTACTGACCGGACAGTGGTAACGGTGAAGTTATGAAGGACAGTCTTAAACCTTTATCTTTAGGTGGGTTTGTGGTATAGAAAGGCACGACAGTGCTAAGGAAGGTTACCTTCGAGAAGATTAGAAAGAATTTCTATGTAACCTTGGCGGTTTTCATCACCCTGTTAACGATAACCTTTATCTGCTCTCAGCCATGAAAAGTTATTGAGGCAAGGGAGGGTTGTATGAACAAAATCATCATTGCAGGTATGCTGGGCATGCTGTTAGTAGTGATGAGCGAGGTATATGTATACTCAGAGGAAGATACTAAGAAGGGTGGGGTGTCGCCCGCTGAAATGGAGGCCATACGAGAGCACAACCAAGGGACAGAATTCTTGCTGCAAAAGAAGTATAAGGAAGCCATAGTCTATTTTAAAAAGGCCATAGAGTTAGATCAGAATTTTACAGAAGCGCACTATAATCTAGGCATTGCCTATGAAGAACTCGAGAGGTACAAGGACTCGATAGAAGTTTTAAAGAAGGCAGTGCAACTCAATCCCACCCATGCTAATGCTTACTATGCACTTGGTTATGACTACTACCGGCTTAAAGAATATCCTGAGGCAATTACCGCATTCACCCAATCAATCAACATTAGACCAGATAATGCATTTGCTCATAGCAAACTTGGGTATGCGTACCTTAAAGTGGGGAATAAAGAAGCGGCGAGGGAGCACTATGAAGTTTTAAAAACGCTCGATACCACATTAGCAAGTGAGCTTTACCGTGAGCTGAGCAAAGACAAAAAGTAGGTACACACATAGGTTATGGAGCTAAGCAGTAGTGGAAAAGAAAAGGAGAGAGTTATGACAAGGAAGAGGAAGAAATTAAAGAGAGGGGTTGCGATAGTCGGGGCGGGTATGTCTCAGTTCGGGGTGTGTAAAGAGAAGAGCAGCAGAGAACTGTTTGTTGATGCCTTCAATGAGATGAGGACATCGGTGGACAAAGGAATTGAGGTGAACGATATTGAAGCACTCTACCTGGGAAATTTTACCAGCGACCTCTTTGAGGGGCAATGCCATCTTGCCCCTATTATGGCAAGTTGGATAGGTCTGAGTCCTAAACCGGCATCCCGGGTTGAAGATGCCTGTGCAAGTGGAGGGCTTGCGATACGGGAGGCGATGATTTCCATTGCTGCCGGTTTTTATGATGTGGTGCTCGTGGGAGGGGTTGAGAAGATGACCAATCTTCCTATCGAGAGGGTGACCGACGCCTTGGTAGCTGCAGGTGATGTGCTCTATGAGGCTCCTGCGGGTTTTACCTTTCCTGGATTTTTTGCAGCCATTGCAACTGCCTATATGGATAAGTATGGAGCTAAGGTTGAACACTTTATGCAGGTAGGGATAAAAAATCATGAGAATGGGGCTTTAAACCCCAAAGCTCAATACCAAGCTACTATCAAAGACCTTATGTACAAAAGAATTGCTAAAGCTAAAGAAAAAGGAGAACCCCTACCTCCCTGGAAAGATGAGTGGGATTTTCTTAAGGATGAGAACGCAAATCCTGTAGTTGCCTGGCCTATGAGACTCTATGATTGTTCTCCTATTACTGATGGGGCTGCCTGCCTGCTGCTCGTGGCAGAAGAATTAGCCTCTCATTTTACCGACACACCTGTCTACATCATTGGAACAGGTCAGGGAAGCGGTTCTTCGATGCATGATCGGGATAATGTGACCTCTCTGGAGGCAGCACGAGAGGCAGCCGAATGTGCCTACCAGATGGCGGGAGTAACCCCTCAGGATATTAAAATTGCAGAAGTCCATGATTGTTTTACCAGCGCTGAAATTGTTGCAACTGAGGACCTTGGGTTTTTTAAACCGGGCGAAGGTGCGAGGGCTGTAGAGGAGGGGAGAACATCGCTTAAAGGAGAAAAACCCATCAACACTTCTGGAGGGCTCAAGTCCAAAGGTCACCCCATTGGTGCATCAGGTGTAGCTCAGGCGGTGGAGGTATGGAAGCAGATGAGAGAGGAGGCAGGAGCGCGTCAGGTGCCTCACGTTGACTTGGCACTCACCCATAATATAGGGGCAACTGGCGGAACCTGTGTGGTCCACATCTATGAGAGGAGGTAACCAGGCTGATGGGAACGAGAGAGTTTACCTACGCATCGTTTAATAAATTTTTAAATGAGAAAAAATTAATGGCATCACAGTGCCGAGAGTGTAACGCGCTATATCTGCCACCTCGCCCCCTCTGTACTCGTTGTTACAGTAGTGCATTAGACTGGAGAGAGCTCAAGGGGAAAGGGAAACTCGTTGCGTACACAGTTATTGCGGTGGGTCCTTCGTTCATGGTGGAAGAAGGGTATAATAGGAATAATCACTATTGCACCGGTATTGTGCAATTAGAGGAGGGTCCGGGTATCAGTGCCCGTATTCTAGGGGTTGATGTTACACATCCTGATGCGATCGCTATCGGTACTTCCTTAGAGGTTGAATTTTTGGAAAGGGGCGATGGTGCCGGGAAGAAGACATTTCTTGCCTTTCGAAAAAAAGGGTAACGCACTGCTACTTGCGTTCCCTTTCTTATGCCTTCCTGCAAAAGATCATTAGAGGTAGTGAGGTGAAGCTCAATTTCCCCTTGCCAGCAGAGAGGTCCTATGATGTAGTAGGTCTGGGGCTTAATGCGGTGGATCACCTCTGTGTCGTTCCCCATTTTCCACAATTTGACAGTAAGCTTAAAATGCTCGATTTCAGACGGCAGGGTGGGGGACAGGCAGCCACCGCCATGGTTGCCTGCCAGCGTTTGGGCCTTAAAACGAGGTATCTGGGAAAAGTAGGTGGTGATGATTTCGGTCAGTATTCACGAAAGAGTTTAGAAGATGAGGGGGTGTCTACAGAGGGGGTAGTAGTGGTTTCCGGTGCCATGAATCAGTTTGCCTTTATCCTCATCGATCAAAAATCTGGTGAGAGGACTATCATCTGGGATCGTGATCCACGTCTAGTCGTTCGTCCTGAAGAGATATCACAAGATATCGTCTGCTCAGGTAAGGTGCTTTTAATTGATGGCCATGATGCTGCGGCGGCAGTGCAAGCGGCTCGCTGGGCAAAAGAAGAGGGAATGGTGGTAGTGATGGATGCGGAGCGCATCTCAGAGGAGACCACCACTCTGGTTTCGCTCGTGGATGTCCTGATTGGAGAGAGACATTTCCCGGGGAGATTTACTGGCATCACTGATCTGAGGGAGGCCCTGAGAGCACTCTCAGAGCAAGGACCTCAGGTGGTGGGGATTACCATGGGAGAAGGGGGAGCACTGGCATTCTGCCATGGTTCATTCTATCACTCTCCCGCGTATGAGGTGAACTGCCGTGATACCACGGGGGCAGGGGATGTATTTCATGCTGCTTTGATTAGGTCTCTTTTTGAAGGGTGGGATCTCATGCGCTGTCTGGATTTCTCAAATGCGGTAGCTGCCTTAAAATGCAGAGATTTGGGTGGGAGGTCTGCGCTTCCAACGTTTAGCGAAGCGTTAGCATTTATGGTACAAGGCACGCGGAGGGGCATATAGAGAAATTTTGTTTTTTAAATGAGCCATAACAAAGGAGTAGGAGAAATACCTCGTATCACAGTTAGGGTGTAAAGAGGAGCTTAGCGTTAGGGGTGAAGAGATGATCACAGGGCTTAGACATATTGGTATCATTGTAAAGGATGCTAAAAAATCGATGGAAGTTTTTAAGAACCTCTTTGATCTAAAGGATGAAGAGATTCGGGTGGTACCGTCAGCTATCACCAAGGGTGAAAGTGAATTTGCCTTCGTTCCTGTGGGCGGGATAGAACTCGAGTTGATCCAACCGATATCAGAACGCTTTAATGAAATGGTGGGAAATCCGGCTCAAGGGATAAACCATATCGCCTTTACGGTCAAAAATATTGAAGAGGCAGTAAGGATTATGGAGGAGAAAGGGGTTAGTCTTGGTCATGTTACCAAAGAGGGGATTCTTAATATGGGTAGAAGTAAAGTTGCTTACTTTAACCCAGAAGATACCGGGGGGATACTAATTGAATTTGTGGAACCTCTGGAGTGAATGATTCTTGAGTTTACATTGATAAAAATATGGTTAACTATACTATACCATGGAAAAGAAGTGGAACGCTAGGTTATGTAGGCATGTCAGAGGGCAGGGAGCACTGAAGTGAAGATTCTCATTGCAGGATGCAATGGACATGTTGGCAAGGAGATTGTTAATTCATAGAAGGAGAATCGATATGATTGAATGGACCAAAGAGGCAGTAGAGGCAGTCGAAAATCTCCCGCTTCCACCCATGCTTGGTACCTATGCCCGGCTTGAATGTGAACGGCTCGCCAGGAAAAAGGGGGTTGGCACAGTGACACCAGAGATTGTGGCAGAAGCGGATACACGCTATGAGCTTGCCATAGGCCGCGATGTAATGCGTAAGCTCAGAGCAATGGCTCGGGGAGAGGGAACAGGAATGGAGCTACCAGAGGAGTTTTTTGAAAAAGATTCCAAGGAGCTATTTACTATTGAGATGTGTCCCAGTAAATACGGAGCCGCCTCTGATGTGAAGATAGAAAACATGAAAAGACTCATCCCCGCGCTGAGGGAAAAACTTAAAGAACTTAAGGTCACAGAGCTCATGATGGAGCTTACCACCACCGCGGTGATGCCTCACAGTGAATTCAGGGTGAATGTAGCAGGATGTACCAATGCCTGCCTCTCTCCTTATTTTTCTGATTTTGGTATTTTAGGTTCCTATGAAGTCGAGCTTATCCCCGAGAAATGTACCAGGTGTGGGAAATGCGTAGATTACTGCAGCTTGGGTGCAATTAGTATCAAAGATACGTTGCCGGCATTTAATAAAACTGTTTGTATCCGTTGCGCCGGTTGCGAGGAGTTCTGCCCAGAATCAGCTATTAGAGTTAGAGAAATAGGCTACAAAGTAGTGGTGGGAGGATCGGGAGCGAGACATCCTAAAATTGCTGAAACGGTATGCGAATTCACCGATCTCAAAGGTGTACTAGATATATTGGAGAGGACAGTATATATGATCAGAGATAAAGCTAAGGAACCTATGCGAGTTTTTACTCTGGGCAAGTTAATCAGTAAGTATGGCATTAGTCAACTTAAGAAGTAAAAGAAGTTTCTTCTATCAATCTTGTATCAATGAACATAGCCAATTGGTGAATAGAAAGTGGCAGTGTTAATGTTACCCAGAGGTCAGAAAAGGGAAGGATGGTATAAAGTTTATTTTGAATACCGTGGTTTCAAGATAATGGAAGGTTTCGTTTTTTTAGAGTAAATAAATCCTTCAGCCTCCTGTACTTCTCCGTATTTGGCTTTAAGCTCGTCCAAGGGGCCCGCATCGAGTGCCCTCATGGGACATGCCTCTACGCAGATGGGCTTTTTGTGTTGTTCTATCCTCTCCAGACAGAAGGTGCACATCTGCATGGTGGCATGGTCTTCCTCGCCGAATTGAGGGACATGGTAGGGGCATGCCTTCTGGCAGAGTGTTTCACAGAGCTTCTTTCCGAGACATTTCTCTCTGGTGACTACCACAATCCCGTCACCTTCCCTCTTGGTGATAGCCTGGGCAGGACAGACCTTGATACACGCCGGTTTTGCACAGTGGTTACAGGAGAGGGAGAGGTAGGTTAAAAATACCGTAGGGTAGGTCCCCCACTCCTTGGAGGTAACCCTTCTCCAGTGGATGGGACCTATGTTGATATCATTCCAGTCTTTGCACGCGACACTGCAGGTATAGCAGCCTACACAGCGCGACTGATCAAAATAGAACGCCATTTGCATAACGACTATTCCTCATTGAACTTTTCTACCTGTACCAGGCAGGTGTTGCTGCAGAAAGCCCCGGCCGGTGAGTGTTCATCCTTGAGTAGTACATTGCCGCAGCCGCCCCGGTCTCTTCCTTGCCCATCGGGCGTATACCACGCACCTTCATCGATACTCACTACTCCGGGCATGATCCGCTCGGTAACCTTGGCGGGGATGATCACCTCTCCTCGCTCATTGCATATTCTCACCAGCTCACCGTTTTTGATATTTCTCACCTGAGCATCACGAGCATTGATCCATACCGTTTGAGGCTCACCCTCCCTTAACCAGGGGATGGTATCCAGATTGGAGTGGATACGCCTCTTGAAGTGGGTGGTGATGAGTTGGAGAGGATAGCGTTTCGCCAGGGGATCATGAGGGCCTTCCCAGGGTTCAATATATTGGGGGATAGGAGGTAAGGAGGGCTTATTCATCTTGGCCAATTGTGCTGAGTAAATTTCAATTTTCCCCGAAGGGGTGGGGAAAGGATAGTGTGCGGGATCCTCAATCTGCTGCTTAAAAGCAATGGCTGGTGCGTTGAGCTTAATTTTGTGCACACCTTTTGTCTTAAGAGTATCATAGTCGAGCAGTGGTTTCGTATGGGTTATGTTTTCTGCTTCCTTCCAGAACTCACGAAGGTATTCATCTTCAGTCTTTTCACAGTAGCCACTGATATCGAGCCGCGTTGCCAGTTCGCTGCAGATCTCAAGATCTGATTTTGATTCATGGAGGGAGTCGATAATTTTGGGCAGGTAGAAGTAGTAGGGACCAGAGTGCCAGGGCCTCACAATGTCATTCCTCTCAAGATGGGTGTTGACCGGCAGCAGAATATCTGCACATCGGGCAGTCGCTGTCATGAACTGTTCATGCACTACTACAAATTCTACTTTCTTTAAGGCTTCGACAGCCTTATTAGTATTGGGAAACTGGTTGACCGGATTTCCGTTAGTGATGTAGACCATCTTAATATCGCTGGGGTAGCCACCTGCCTTTCCTTTTAAAATGGCATCCCACACTTTAGTAATGTGTACCCCTTTTTTCACGGTGGTTCCCTCGGGCAGGTTACCGGGGGTGGCTCCCTTGAGCAATCCGGCAGAAGCCAGAGGCTGTAACCCAACAGGTTGTAATCCAAATCCTGCGGGATCACCACCATGGATCCCAATGTTGCCAGTCATCGCTGCGAGGGTGGATGCGGCACGGTGGAACTGTTCTCCAAAGGCGGTCCGTCCAGGCGCACCCAGGGTAAGTAACGCTGCGGGCTTAAGGGCGGCATAGTCCCTGGCGAGCGCTTCAATAACAGGTGCTGGTACTCCGATAATGGCTTCCGCCCAGGCAGGTGTTTTAGGCTGCCCATCGTTCTCTCCCAATACATACTGTTTGAACTGATCGAATCCAATGGTGTAGGTGTCAAGAAATGGCTGATCGTGAAGATTGCTGTAAATGATCACATAGGCCATGGCCATGAGCATTGCCGTATCAGTTCCTGGTCTGATGGGTATCCACTGCTCAGCAAAAGCAGCTGCCGAATCGGTGAACCGGGGGTCAACCGAGACAATCTTTATCCCCTTCTCTTTAGCCTGGGCCAGATAATAGGAGGTATTAGTGATCTGGATTGATTCTGCCGGATTCCAGCCCCACATGATAATCAATCGCGAATTGAGGAGATCATCACGGGTATGTCCGGTGGTGAGGGTACCGTAGGTGATGTTCGAGGCAAAAAGATTTCCCCAGAAAGAGGCTGAACCCCACACTGAAGTAAAACCACCGAACATGGTGAGCAGTCGGTAGACCGCCAGCTGACTGTGGAGAAAGGTACCGGTATTCCCCGAATAAGGAACGTAGAAGATCGATTCACATCCATAGGTATCTTTGATCCGCTGTAATTCTTTAGCCACCGTATCAAGGGCTTCATCCCAGGAGATGCGGGTAAATGCTCCGTCTCCTCTTTCTCCTGTTCTCTTGAGGGGATATTTAAGGCGATCAGGGGCATATACCCTCTGCCGGTAGGCACGACCTCTTACACATGCCCTGAGCTGAGGCTCTTCTCCCGTATCGCTCTCGATTCGGGTGATCACCCCATTCTTGACGTGCACTTTCAATACACAACGGCCGCCGCAATCATGGGAGCAACTGGTGATAACCTCACGTTCTTCGGTATTTGTTGTAGGATCATTTTTACTGTTCATAGAAATGCTTTTTAAAAGTGGTTCTTATTTTTTTATGATACTTCTTATGGGTACTACCCGTGTGCTGTAAAAAGATACTACCATATCTCACAGTCCCTGCAATACAAAAAACTGCCCTTGGTTGGTTGAGGTAAAAATTTTTGTTTCATATCAGTGATTTTGGTATTATACTCACACCAGTGTTTTTACATGTGAATACACCCCAGGAGGAGAACGCCATGAGTAGGGTAGGTACGCCTCAGGAGAGAATTAAAAATATTATCACCCATTTAAAGAAAAGGTACCCTGATGCCCAGTGTGCACTCAATTTCAGCAATCCGCTAGAGCTGATGGTTGCCACCATCCTCTCCGCTCAGTGCACTGATGAGCGGGTGAATAAAGTTACCAAGGATTTGTTCAAGAAGTACAAGAAGGTGGAGGACTATGCCAAGGCTTTACCAGAAGTATTAGAGCGTGAAATCCGTTCAACCGGGTTTTATAAAAATAAGGCAAAGAGTATTATATCATGCGGTAGAGCAATAGTAGAAAAACATGGAGGCAAGGTCCCTTCCACCATGGAAGAGCTGGTGCAGTTGGGAGGTGTTGGCCGAAAAACAGCCAATGTGATTCTGGGCAATGCTTTCGGTATTCCTGGGATAGTGGTTGATACCCATGTGAAAAGGGTAGCCTTCCGATTGGGTCTCACCGCCAATCAAGACCCAGTTAAGATTGAATATGATCTTATGGAGCTGTTGTCTCGGAAAGAGTGGACACAGTTTTCTCATCTTTTGGTCTTTCATGGGAGATATACCTGTATGGCTCGAAAACCTCTCTGTGGTGAGTGTGTGATCGAGAGTCTTTGCCCTAAAGTAGGTATCAAAAAGAGTTGAGGGAAGGAATGCACTCCCGCTATGCATAGGCTGGTTATCCTCTTTGTGTGCTGTTTGGTAATATTTACCGATATGGTAGGCTACAGTATCATTACCCCGAGTATCCCCCTATTTGCACAATTATTCAATGCATCAGATGCTGAAATGGGCTATGCTTTTGCTGCCTATCCCGTAGCCTTTTTAATTACCATTATTCCCTTTGGCTTTCTGGTTGATAAGCTGGGGAAAAATCATCTCATCATTGGGGTGGGTATGTGCTCCCTTGCCATGGCATGTCTCATGTTAATCTTCTCTCACTCTATTGTGACTTTCTCCCTGGCGAGGGCCTTCCAAGGCATCGGTTCAGCGGCATCATGGGTAGCGGCACAGCCTCTGGCTGCTCAAAATATAGAGAGTTCAACAGAGAAAGGACTTGAGGTCAGTGCTCTCACTCTTGCCTTTGGCTTGGGTATGATTCTAGGTCCACTTATTGGAAGCATTGGTACGCTGAGAACTCCTTTTTATCTTAACTTCTTTTTAGCACTCATCATCGGGATGGTGGCATTGATAGTACTGCGCGGGGAAACGCTTAGGGAGAGAGTGCGTACCTATAATTACTTTTCCATCATCACACGGCCTCCCATCATTGTGGCGTGTACCACCATTATGCTACTCTATGCCAGTGTGGGGATGATGGAGGTGCTCTTCCCCCTCTATATGGATTCCCTCCGCTATATGAAACGCAGCATTGGAATGCTCTTCTTTGTACTCTCTGTTTTTCTGGTGCTTAGTCAACCATTCATCGGATACTGGATACAGAGAGTCAACCCCTCCGTTCCGATTATCTCGGGGTTTGTGCTGATTGCAGGCGCACTCTCGCTGATGGTGGTGGGTACCTCCTTTGCCTGCTGGATTCCAGTGTTTATCGTATTTGGAGTTGCCATGGGGATGCTAGTGTCAGTTTCCATGCTGCTCATTGCACTCCATAGCAGACCTAGTGAGCAGGGAGCAGCGTATGGCATATGGAACTTTTCTTTTTCGGTGGGGTATCTGGTGGGGCCTGCATTGGGTGGGACACTTTCAGACTTTTTTAAGGCTAAGGTTCCCTCTCTTGGCCTGCAATCACCCTTTTTCATCTTTTCTTTTCTTATGCTCCTGGGACTATTTTTTTTACTCATGCTCAGAAAAAATCCCCTGGTGAGTTGAGATCCTTTGCTTCAAGTTTCACTTTGATTTCCTTCCTCCTCTTTGGTATGCTTTTTTCCACTTGCAAGGTGCTTCGGTTTTTTATCAGCTGTGCCCATAATCTTTTTTTATAATAAGTACCCAGCTTTGGGATGCTCAAGAAATAGTTGATTCACAATAGAGAATGGTTTTAAGACAAATAAGTATATGAGTGGAATATCATTATATACAAATTTACCTCCAGGGTATGTTTCTATCCCAGGGAGATAGTAGGAACGGCAATGATGGTAAGAGGCAATGAGTAAAAAATCTATACTCATCAGAGTACTTCTCATTATGGTGATTGCAATAGTATTAAGAGCTCCTTATGCTTCAGTATCTTTTTTTAATGTAGATGAAGCGCTCATTGCCGTAATGGCTGATACCATTCTAGAAGGGGGTATGCTCTACCGGGATGCCTGGGAACATCAAACGCCTCTTTCATATTTCATCTATGCGTCGGTGTTTTTTATTTTCGGCAAAAATAATATGACCGCAATTCACTTTGTTGGTATTGCTTGGATAGTACTCACTGCACTAATGATTTATAAGTTAGCTGACTACCTCTATGGCGATGGAAAAGGAGTTGGTTTCCTCGCTGCTCTATTCTACGTAATTTTTATTTCCACCTACGAGAGCTGGGACGTGTTAGCGGTGAATACTGAAATTCTTATGATGCTTTTCATAACCGCAGGTGTTTTCTACTTACTGCGTGCTGAGAGAACTGCTAATCCCGGCTGCTTTATCTTATCTGGAGGATTGTGTGCGTTAGGGGCAATGACTAAGCAGACTGGAACAACAGTGCTTCCTGTACTATTGACCCAGGTGGTTCTGATTACTCTTTTGCAAAAAAAAGGGCTGGATTGGGGTAGTACTATCACTCGATGTTTTTTAATACTACTTGGATTTTCTCTAGTGGTTGGCGCATTCATAGTGTACTTTTGGGTGCATGGTGCTTTAAAGGATTTTTTCTATTTAACGATACAGCATCCCTATCAATATTCCACAGTAGTGGATCTAGAATACTTTAAATATAGATGTAAGGTGAGAACAGTAGATATCGTGATTCCCAATCTTTTACTCTGGGGAATGGCAGCGATTACAACCTGTTACATCCTTTTAAGGAATATAAGAAATGGTATGGTAAAAGACTTAAGGGAAAGATGGAATGAGCAAGGAGCAGGTGAACTCCTCTTGGTGCTATGGCTTGGTGTTGCACTATTGGCTCTATCTTTTAGCGGCCGCTTTTTTGGTCACTATTATATTCAGGCGTTCCCGGCATTGTCTCTATTGGCTGCGTATGGAGTGTTATATCTACCTGTTAAGCTGATGAAAAGTGATTATGTATCTCCTTTCTACAAATTACTCATCTGGATGTTCGTTCTTATAGGAATACTTATTCCCCTTATCAAGTACCAGAAGATAAATCTTACCCGTTTCATTTTCCAAAGGGATAACCCCCAATTAGAGTATGACAAATATGAAGCGAGTTTTATACCCGTGGCTGACTATATCCGTGAACATTCGGCACTGCGTGATTCCATATTTGTGTGGGGTTTTTGTCCACAAATTTATGTTCTTGCTCATAGAAAACCCTCATCAAGATTTATTTTCTGCAACTTTTTGACTGGATGCATGACTGAGTCCTCTCGCCACTTTGATCAGGATGCAGAAACTACTGATTGGATTACACCCGGAAGTTGGCAGATGTTACAGGATGACTTGAGGAGGAACAGGCCTAAGTTCATCATTGATACGTCTCCCTCGGACTATCTCCAGTATGCTAAGTATCCCATAAAAAAATATCCTTATCTCAAAGAACTTATTGACCAAGAGTATCAATTAGTAACAACAATAAGCAACATGGATATATATAGATTGCAAGAAGATACGCACCATAGTGATATGAAGACACTGTAAATTCTTTTAAGTTTAAGAGTTACTGGTGAAGACGAGAGAGAGATGCCTACAAAGAAGTTTCGAGATATTTCCATACTCATTATAATTGGTCTGGGTATTATGGGGATTTTCTTTTATCGGGAGTGGATCGCTACTAGTGCACGACTAGGTGTTCCCCTGGACGATGTCTGGATACACTATCGTTTTGCCTTTAATCTTATTAAGGGAAATGGCTTTGTGTATAATATAGGTGAGCCAGTATCAGGGTCAACATCCCCCCTCTGGGTCTTCATATTAGCTGGGATATTTTTTTTAAGTGGGGAGTTTTTAATAAGCTCCAAGACCGTGAGTGGGTGCTTTTTCTTGTCTTCCGCTGTAGGGAGCTATTTTCTTGCTTTGCAACAAGGCCATCGACGGGGAATTGCACTGCTCGTTGCAATTCTCACGATTATGGCTGGTCGATTGGCATGGGCTTCACTGTCAGGGATGGAGGTAACGCTTTTTACATTTTTAAGTATTCTGGCGATACTCACACACTGTCGTGACAAGGAAAAAGGCAGTAGAAGCTGGTCAGCTCCACTTCTCTTTGGGGTTGCATCATTAGTGCGACCAGAGGGTTATGCACTTTTTGCCTGTGCAACACTAGACAATATTATAGAGGTTTCGCATACTAATCATACAAAAATCATACTGAAGCTTACGGCCATTCCTTTTACTCAAATTTTTCTCTATCTTCTCATTATCTCTCCCTATGCAATCTTTTCTTTTTGTACCACAGGACACTTTTTGCCTAATACCTTTTACGCGCAAAATGAGTTATTTGGATTAGTAAAGAGATTGGACTATTTGAGAATCTATTTAGTAAATCTCTGGGATGATCATCCGCTTCTTTTTTTCTTCATTCCTCTTGGCGCAGGCATATTTTTTCATTCTGCGATGAAGAATGATACCGTGAGATCCCCACGTCATTCACTGCTCATCTTGTTATGGACCATAGGATACCCTGTGCTCGCAATGTTTGTTGCTCCTAATGTGAGGCACCACCAGAGGTATATGATGCCTCTCATTCCTCTCTATATATTACTTGGTGTCAGCGGCTTTACTCTTTTTCTCCGTTTCGCTGAACACTATCTTAACCAACTAGAGTGTATCTCTCCTCTGGGGAAGCACACCATCTCACCCCGTCATTTTTCTATGGTTTCCCTCGCATTAGTTATTGGCGTATCCTTGTATTTGTCGGTGGCCATCTGGTCACATAGATTTGCCGATGATGTAGACAATATAAACAGTCAGCAAGTTGCTATGGGTGAGTGGGTGAAGAAACAGATACCTCAAGAGAGTTTAATTGCGCTGAGTGATATTGGAGCTATAACCTACATTTCAGGGAGAAAAAAGATTATTGATATGGTAGGATTGATTACTCCTGAACTCCTTACCTATAGAGAAGCGTCAAAGAAAGACTATCAAGATGCACTACTACTCTTTCTCTATGAAAAGAAACCAGATTATATAATACTCCATCCAAATTGCTATCCTCGATTGGTGGAAAAGAAAGCTGTAGTGCACGAAGTGCACTCCATAGAGCTGACTCGATATAGTGGCATAAATGCAGGAAGGACGATGGTAGTGTACAAAACATATTGGGATAATTTTGAGAATAGGGGATGGTAGGAAAAGGTATGTTACCATATTACCTGATTCCCATTATTCCCAATTAATTCTACCCGTATCCTGTAGCTACCTGATTGAATTCCCCGGGTACTGGAGAGATCTTCTCTTTGCCAGTTACGTCCATCATAGTATTCACTTATCGTCTTCCTGTTACTCAAGGGAGTAACTTTTTCAAACCGATAGTCTCCTGCATAGGGCATGATTTTTGTAAGAGAGGTATCTAAATCGCTCCTTGGAAAACATGGGCCTTCAAAGAGATTTTTATCTCTCGTGGTATGATAGTCGCCAAATACAATCACATTATTTGCTTTTCTATCCACAGTTCCACTGAGAAAGCATTCTATAACCAGGGGTGAATTGTTTTCCAGGAAGTGAAGCGGAAGGGCTATTTCATACCATTGCCGTAAATCTTCAGGTGAAAGCTTATAAGTATCGAAGAAAAAACTTTTATATAATCCAAAGAATTTTTGGTCAAACTTCTTTTCTCTTGCTTTTATTCCATTGCGATACAATTTAAGTACATTTCCATTTGCATTTACCTGAAAATTGTACTCTTCGCCCCCTCCAGGAAACATGTCAATGAGTACACGGGCTTCGCTATATTCTTCGAAGTTAAGATCGTGAGGGAACACTATAGTTTGTTTTACTTTTTGATAAGGTAAAGATAAAGGCGCTTCCCATTCGTGCCAGGTCTTGCTTGTGAAAGCTGAGTTATTGAACAATACCATTACCGTGGCTAAGGGAAGGGCAATAAGGTAAAGGGACCGAAATCTATGGTTAAAGTGCAAAATGAACATTACATACCCCCAATATGCAATAACGAAGAGAAACAAGTTTACCGAGATAATGGTGACCATATACAACAGAGTAGGTGACGTTTGAGGGAATAGGTTTAAAAGGTTTGGAACATTAACAAAGTATGTGGTGATGATAAGTACACCGGTAGCAATGAAGTGAGGGAAAAACATTGAAGAGAATAGGTGCTTCCCATGGTGCTTCAAGGTATCTATGATGACGAACAGTGCATGCGTAGCTAAAATAATGACAAAGGGCATAGCAGGGACTGCGTAGCGGGGGAGTCCTATTATCGGGATGTAAGCGATGGTAACGTATAAGAAGATTGAGAAAAAAAGCCAACAGTGGTGCCACACGGTTAGCGACAGAGGAATACCCACCAGTGCGAGAAGGACAAGACAGCGATGGAAAAGCAGCTGTGTCCACACTCTTTGGGAGTGCCACTTTCCAGGGTAAGTTTCTATGTAGGTCCACATCCGCTCACATCTTTTGATGAGTTGTGATAGAAATTGTACAGGCTGCTTGAGAATAAGTAGAAATCCTGCTTTTAGATAAACTTCTGGAGGGAGTTTTTGCATTTGATTAACGAGGGATAGTGGGGGAGAATAGTTCTGTACTACCTCATATAATTCCTTGGTAGGTGTGGGTGAGAAGGTGTCAGTAATCCATCCATCCCGGTGAATGGTTTCGTAGAAAGACCAAGCAATAGAAGGTTTATTAAAATTGAACGTTCCGCAAAGTACATAAGAAAAAATTCCGTACAGTATAAACATGCAGAATGCACCAGTAAGAAAGGAAAAAAAATATCGTAAATAATATTTTTTATAGAACAACCTTAATATGAAAAGTAGAGAAGGGATAACCAATAGAGGGAAGAAGAGGAAGCCTGATCGGTAGAAAGATATGATGATTAGCAAAACACCTGAGGCACAGTAAAAAAATGACATCTTCTTTGAAAGAGCTCGGCAGAGACAAAAAACATAGAGGCAAAGGAGAAAAACAGTTGTAGTCTCCTGGTAGAGCATAGTTGAGTAATAGATAAAACCGGGATAGAGGGATGAGATAAAAGCAGCAATTCCTCCCACTTGTTTGTTAAACACATCTCTTCCAATGAAATAAATGAGGAGACAGGTTAGGGAATCTATTATCACTTGAGCCAGTCTGACAAAAAGATCATGCGGGCCGAATACTTTATAAACCCCAACAATGAAGAGGGGATAGAGCCAGCCTCTCTTGGCACCATAGTAAAGAAAGGTATCTTTATTTTCGAGTGGATGACCCTTTATCGCATTAGGGATATTTTGAGCAATATAATTATATTCATACGCATCGTCGGTAATGGCTCTTATTGGTAAAGAGGTGAGGGCATACGTGCGCAAAAGTAGCGCAAACAAAAAAATTCCTAGTATGCATGCAATCTCTTCTTTTTTCCTGGGCCTCATTTTATTACCAGCGATATCTCAGACCTTTAAACCTGATATTAAAAATACAACTTTTTTAACTTAATGACAGGTAAGCTACTAGTTTGACTAGTGAGACTTTCAATGTTTGACATTTAGATTCAGTTGTAAAAAATCCTCCTTTGAGCGAAGGTAAGCTTGGCGGTTGGACTCAAAGGAGGCAAGGAGATATCGTATGAGAGTATAAGTCATTCGAAATGGGATTGCAAGTATCATGTAGTGTTTGTTTTGCAATTCAGACACTATATTTACCCAAGACCTCGTTAGGGCAGGATTTAGTTGGGATATAAGGCATGTTTCTGTAGATAGTGGCTATGCGGCTTGGCCGAGCGCGACCAGGGTGTATTCTTCTAT
>Ga0315285_10000990_pt1 | contig 29502 bp, 22 predicted proteins | sample YL17G09_36_MG_FD_203698 | JGI IMG/M metagenome (GOLD analysis project Ga0315285, IMG submission 203698) | Sediment microbial communities from Yellowstone Lake, YNP, Wyoming, USA - YL17G09_36 | ecosystem: Environmental > Aquatic > Freshwater > Lake > Sediment | place: USA: Wyoming | collected...
CGCGCGGCGCCGACCCCGATCCGCCCCTCCCCCCCGCAGACCGAGGCCGTGGCGGCCGCCACCGACCAGCTGGACGAGCTGACGGGTGCGTGGAGAGGAGAGGTGGTGTGTGCGCGGCGGCGCGCCGCGCGACGGCCGCCGCGCCCATCGACGCCGCCCTCCCTCCCTCCCCTCCCCTCCCCAGTCGGCGACGAGCTCAACCTGGCCGGCCTGAAGAAGAAGAAAAAGAGCAAGTCCAAGGCCGACCGTGCGCCCGGCGACGCCGGCGCCGACGACGACGCCGCGCTCTTCGCGCCGCTCGACCCCGCCAAGCGCAAGAAGCGGCGCCACGGGCCGCCCCGCCAGGACGACGACTTTGGCGACGCCGCGGCGGCGGACGGGGCCGGGGCGGGGCCCGGGTCGGCGGCCGCGGCGGGCGCGGCGTGGACCGGGACCGACCGCGACTACGCGTACGCCGAGCTCCTCGACCGCGTCTTCGGCATCCTGCGCGCCAACAACCCCGAGCTGACGGGAGAGAAGCGGCGCACGCTGCTCAAGCCGCCGCAGGTGGCGCGCGAGGGGACCAAGAAGACGGTGTTCACCAATTTCGCAGACCTCTGCCGCGCGATGAACCGCCCCACGGAGCACGTGCAAGCGTTCCTGCTGGCCGAGCTCGGGACGTCGGGCAACACGGACGCGCAGGCGCGGCTGATCGTCAAGGGTCGGTTTTTGCCCAAGGCTTTCGAGGGCGTGCTGCGCCGCTACGTCAACGAGTACGTCCTCTGCTCCTCCTGCAAGTCGGCCGACTCGCTGCTCGACCGCGACTCGTCGACGCGCGTGACCAGCTTGCGGTGCCAGCAGTGCGGCGCGAGCCGCACGGTCGCGGCGATCAAGGCGGGCTTTGTCGCGCGCACCACGCGCCGGCCCAAGGTCGGGTGATGAGTGAGAGGAGGGAGGGGGGTGGGTGGGGTGGGGGTGGCGTGCGGGTGCCTGCTTCTGTCAACGCGGGGGCCGTCGCGCTCTCGCCTCCTCCCGCCGCCCTCTCTCCCCCTTCGCCTGGGCTCGCGCGGTTGCACGCCCCCTCCCACCGGCCCCCACCACCATCCCCACCCCCGTCACGCCGCCGCCCCACCCCCCGCCGCGGCAACCCGCGCCGCCTTTTGCGAGTGCGACGGGGCAAAGGCCAGCGGCGCCACCAGCAGCACCACCACGCCGCAGCACGCGGCCAGCGCAGTAAAATAGGCGTCCCAGCCGGCGCCCTGGACGAGGGCGGCGAGGGGGACGCCGGCCGACGCGGCGCCGAGGTACGAGACCCAACCCAGGAAACCCTGCGCCGCCGACACCGCGCGCCGGGGGACAGCCTCGGCGCCGAGGAGCCCGATCAGCATCTGGGGGCCGTACAGGGAGAAGCCGACGGCGGCGACGAGGAGCCACAGGGTGGCTGGCGCCGCGGTCGGCGCGGCGGCGCGAAACGCGGCGATGGCGGCCGCTGTGAGCATCGAGTACGCGATCACGACCCGGATGCGCAGCCCTGTGTTGCCGGCGGGGGAGCCGGCGGCCGCGTTGCGGCGCAGGAGGGCGTCGGAGAGCGCGCCAGAGGACAGGGAGCCGAGCAGGCCACCGAGCTCCAGGCCGGAGACCGCGACCGCGGGCGCGGCGGAGCCGGCCTCCTTGAGATAGAAGACAAACCAAGAGGTGACGCCCTGCGAAGAGGAGGGAAGGAATCGGCTTTGTTTGCTTCCGGCATCGGCCCCCTCCTTCCTCCCTCCCCGCCCTCTCCCCACCTGGCGGACGACGTACACGAAAAAATAGGCCAGCGCCAGCAGCCAGATGGCGGGCGAGGTCAGGACGTCGTCGACGAGGGACTTCATCATGCCGGGTTTCTGTGCTTCATCTGCCTTCGTCTCTTCGACCGCCGCGGCGACCTTGCCCACCCCGCCTTCCGCCGCCGCCACCGGCGGAAAACCCTGGCTCTCCGGGCTCTCCTTCATGAACAGAGCGACGATGAGGGAGACGGCGAGCGCGACGGCGGCGGGCGCAAAGAGGCCCGCGCGCCACCCGTACGCCGCGGCGGCCGACCCCGCCAGAATGGGGGCCGCAAACCCGCCCACGTTGTTGGACGCGGTCCAGAACCCCCAAAAGGTGCCGCGCAGGGATTCGGGGTACCAGGCAGTGAGGATACGCGCGCACGCGGGCGCGCCGAGGCCTTGGAGGAGGCCGTTGACGCCCCAGAAGAGCATGAGCAGGGGGAACGCGGAAGAAGCGCCGACGGCCGCGTTGGCGGCGGCGGTGAGGGCCAAACCGCCGGCGAGGAGGAGGGTGGGGTGCGTGCGCGCGCCGAGGACGCCCGACGCGAATTTGGAGACGCCGTAACACACGGGGAGGACGGACGTGAGCGCCCCCACGTTGGCCAGGGTGAGGCCGAGGGACGCGTCCTCCAGCATGAAGGGGGCGGTGAAGGCGAGCGAGTTGCGGGTGAGGTAGAAGGCGCCGTAGCCTGGGGAGGAGGGAAAGGGGTGGGACCCTTGCCTCAACCCCACGCTCTCTCTCTCGCCTCCATCCATCCTCCTTACCGGCAAACATGGCCCCAAACGTGGCCCAGCGCGCGCGCTCGAACTTGGCGGTCGCCTTGGCGTCGCCGGGCGGCGGCGACGACGACGGCGCCGCCGACGCGGCCGAGCCGGCCGCCACGCGGCGCGTCTGCAGCGGCGGCGGCGCGCGCCGAGGAAGAGGCGTGGCGCGGGCGTGCCTAGGGAGAAGAGGAGGGTGGAAGCGCGTCGGTGGGGGCCTCTTCTAGGGCGAACAGGCGGCAGCGCTCACGGCGGCAGCCGCCGGGGGGACCGTCAACGCCCGCCGCGCCGTCCCGCCCGATCAAGCGGCCCGGCGAACTCGCGCCACCCCTGGCCGCCCCGAAAACCCCTCACTCACCGCCAGCGCGCGGGCGCCCGCGCGCGCGCGATGGGACCGCGGCGCGCGGCCGGCGCGAGCGCCGGGCGCGCGGGCGCGGCACTGTGCGCGGCCGCGTGCATTGGGGCGAAGAGGGGGATGGAGAGGAAGGGAGGGCGGTGCAGAGTGGGGACGGGCATGTCGCGCGCACACGGAAACCCGGCCACACTCGACCATGCAGGGCGACGAGCTGAAGGCCGAGGGCGGTGCCTGCTGGCCGCCGGTCGCCCCGCTGGGCGGGGCCACGCCGCCGGCGGGCGAGCCGGCGCCCGCGGAGCGCGCGTCGGCGCCCGCTGAGCGCGCGTCGCCGCCGTCGTCCGTGTCGGCCGCCACGCCCGACACGCACGGTGAGTGGCGCTGCGCCCTCGTCGGCCGCATCCTGTGGCAAGGGCGGCTCACGGTGACCCGGCAGCGGTTGGAGTTCGCCTCCACCCTCCCCCTCTTCGGCGCGACCAAGGAGCGCTCCATCCCCTGGGGCGCCGTGCGCTCGATCCGGGCGGCGCGCCACGTGGGGCTGCCGACAGCGATCGACGTCACGCACGACGACGGTGACGGCCGCGAGGCGACCGACCGGTTTGCGTCGTTTTTTGTGGGGGGCGGGCCGAGAGGGTCGAGCGCCTGCAACGACGCCGCGCGTCCACACTCCCGGCGGCGCGCCGCCCGCCCCTCGCGATGGCCGACGCCCCCTCTCCTGCCCTGCCCACCACGTCGGCCGCGTCCGGCGCGGCTGCGGCCGCGGGCGGCGCGATGGCGACGGCGGATTCCGCGCCACCCGGCGGCGACCGCCCCACCGACGCCCAGATCATCGAGCAGGAGAACGCGATTCGGTAGGAGAGGAGAGCAGGGAGGACAAGGGGCAGTTTGGCCCACCATCGCCGCCCGACCCCGACCCTTCCTCCTCCCCTCCCAGCGCCGCGGAAGCCGAGCGGCGCGCCCTGGTCGGCCCCATGGAGCCTCTGACTGCGCTCGTCGCGGAATACGGGGACGCCCCCGCCTTTGCCGGCAAGGTCGCTGCGCTCTCCCCGCGCTACTCGGCCTTTCGCCGCACGCGCGGCGACGGCAACTGCTTCTACCGCGCGCTCTGGTTTGGCCTGGCCGAGGCGCTGGTGGCGCGCGGGGAAGCGCCGGCGAGGAACGCGGTCGTCACGCGCTTGCGCCAGTCCCGTTCCAAATTGATCGCCGCCGGCATCCAGGACCTCGTCTTTGAAGACGCGCTCGACCTCCTGGCCGACATGCTCAACGCGATCGCCGTCCCCGGCGACCCGCTGACGCTCGCAGCCCTGGAGGGCAACGCGCGCGACGACGTGCCGAGCAACATGATAGTCATGTTCCTGCGCCTCCTCACGTCGGCCGAAATGAAGACGCGCGCCGACTTCTTCGCCCCCTTTGTCCTGGATGACGAACCGACCGTCGCCGCGTTTTGCGCGCGGCGCGTGGAGCCGATGGGGGAGGAGGCCGACCACGCGCACGCGGTCGCGCTGGCCGACGCGCTCGGCGTCGCGGCGCGCGTGGTGTACTTGGATCTGTCGCCGGGCGAGACGGCGAACGTGATCGATTTCGACCCGGCCGGCGGCGTCGTCGGCGCGGCGACCGGCGCCGCGCCGCCGCGCGTCACCCTGCTCTACCGCCCCGGGCACTACGACATCGTGTACGAAGCCGAGGGTCCCGCGGTCGTGGCGGCGGGGTTGGACACGGGGAGTGGAGCGGGTGGTGGGTGAGGGTGGCCGCGCGCGCGGTTGTGTGTCTGTCCCCTCGCCGCCGCAGACTCTCGCACGCCACCCCTCCCCACCTCCCCACCTCACTCATCCTCCGGCGCCTCCCCGCTCACGGTCACCCCCTTGCCGCTCGCGCGCGGCGCTTTCTTCCCCTTGCGCCCCACGCGCGCCTCGCGCAGCGGCGCGTCCCGCACCTTGTACACGCGCATGAGCCAGTGCTGGGACGTAAACACTTCTTCGAAATATGTGAGCGAGACGTCCATCTGCCCGATTTCCGTGTTGCGCACCCGATCATAACCCCGCCGCCCAAACGCGGCTTCCGACGCGTCCGCAAAGCCGTAGTACGACAGCTTGTACATGAGCGAGTTGAGCATGGTCTTGGTGGCGGCGCCGTCGATCGAGTAGCCGTTGTCGCCGATGTAATCAGACTCTTTAATGTCGGGGAAGACCCCCCCGCCGATGCGCACCATCCACAGAAACTTGTTGACGTCGTCAGAGGGGTACCCGATGTACCCTCCAAACACGACAAACACGTAGCCGACGTCCAGGGACCGATAGATCTGCCACGCCTTTTTCTCGGGCGACGCCATCGCGCGGCCGACCGTCGCGATGTGCGTGTTGTTCCACGTGTTGTTGTCCACGATGACCGCCCGGTCGGCCATGGCGGTCGTTTGGTACCCATAATCCCACCAGGACGCGACTTTGGCGTCGGCGGGGGTGTTGTGGCGGAGCCACGCGTAGGCCTCGCGGAAATCGTCAAACACGTGCACGCTGCCGTCCGCGCCGCGCGTCTGCATGACGATCGAGGGGGATGAGTACATCTCGGCGGCGACGTAGACAGAGTGAAAGGCGTAGGCGGCGAGCATGGCGAAGAGGGCGATGGAGGCCGTGATGGCGACGTCGATGGGGAGGCCCTTGCGGGCGCCGCCGGGGGCCAGCCAGCCGGCGAAGAAGCCGCCGGTGGAGGCGCCGCGGGACGAGGCCTTGGAGGACGCCTTGCGGGCCGCGGCGGCGCGGGAAGAAGAGGTGGGCGGGGCCGCCACCGTCGCCGACACCGGCCGCGCGGCCGTGCTCCCACTCCCGCCACCGCTCGCCCGCGCCGCCGCCCACCCCTTGATCGACCCGGTCAGCGTCGTCAGCGCGTCCGACGCGCCGATGGCGCCCAGGCAGCAGGCGGCGGGCGCGAGGACGAGCATGAGCCGAATCATGACCCCCGAGAAATAGGCCGACGTCACGCCGTACAGCACCAGGAACAGCGCGGCGTCGTCCAGGGGGCGGAAGCAGGCGATGAGGCCGGCGGGCGCGAGGAGGGCGGCCAGGTGGAGGTCCGTAAAGTAGTTTGCCCACACCGTCGGCTGGTGCTCGGAGACGGACGCAATGATGGGGATGTACTTGGAGGCGTAGCTGAGAGGGACGGGGGGGGGGGGGGTGGGCGGGAGGCGGGCGGGGAACGGGGCGCGCGCCTCGCCACCGCCGCGTCCGCGCGCGCTCACGTGGGGTCGAGCAACGACAGGCTGCGGCCCGTCCACCCGAAGGTGGGCGACGCGGCGACGTACGCGATTAAAGCCACGAGCGCGGCGGCGCCACCCACCGCAGCCGCCGTGAGCGCGATGCGCAGCGCTTGCGCCGCGGCGCGGGGCGGCAGCAACGCCCTCGCCGCGCGCGCCCCCAGCGCCGCGTGCAGCACGCCAAACGCGAGGAACGCGCCGAAATGCTCCGACATGAGAACCGCGTTGAAGCCGACGACGGGGATGGAGGCGGCTTCCAGGGTGCCGATGACGATGAGGGGCGCGTACGCGACGTACAGGCGCGGAGTCAACCGCCCCGTGACCACGCAGGCGAGGCAGTGGATGGGGAGCAGGTTGATGATGAACGTGTAGCCGCCCCAGGAGGCGACCATGTAGAGGTACGAGAGCGAGAGCGCGGTGGCCCACGCCAGGGACCCCGTTTTCAGGGTTTTGACGTAGAGCCAGAACACGGTCACCAGCGCAAAGATGGCCACCCCTTCATTGTCAAAGGAGCCGGCGACCGACCGGGACACGTACGACGGCACGACCGACACGAGCGCGGCCGCGACGAGGCCCGCGCCGCGGCCCTTGACCTCGCGCACGAGCGCAAACGTCGAGAGCGCGGTGAGCGCGGAGAAGAGGGGCGCGGTGAACACGCACACCTCTTGCACAGCGACGGGGAGGTTAAGGGCGTGCAGGGCGCGGTACATGAAGCCGGCGGTCCAGATGAGGCCCTGAGGCGAGGGGGAACGGGGAGGGGGTGTTGGCGACGCCGCCTGCTCCCCCCGACCACCCACCCGCCAATGCGGGCGCGCGTGTGGGGTCGCCGGCCCTCGTTCCAGCCATCGCGGGGCGCCGATCGCGGCCCCGCCGCCGCCGCGCGCGGCACCCATTCGCTTCCCCCTCTTCCTCTCGCACCGGGTAGAACGTGCCGCCCACCACACGCCCCAGCGGGTACCACGTCTTGTCGTCAAACCAGTCCCACAGGCGGTAGACGTCGGTGTCGGCGAAGAACTTGGTGACGCCTGAAAAGGGAGGGGGGGTGAGGGGCGTGCGAGCGCGCCAGGCGCGCGCCCGGTCCCCGCGCTGACGCGCCCGACCCGCCAGAGCCCTGCCGTGGGGAGACCCAGATCGGCGCGCCCCCGCCCGCGCTTCCCGCCCGCCCGCGCGCCGCATTGGGCGCCGATCCCCCGCGCCTCACCGCCACTCCACCTCCCACACTCACGAGCATTGAAGTAGGGGTCGAATTCGTGGATGACCGACTCATACTTGAGCACGGAGAAGAGGCGGGCCGACACCGCAAGCACCGCCGCGGCGGCGAGCGCGGCAGCGGCCGCGATGGACGCGGCGGCCGCCGACTTGGATTGGGGGGGCATCAGGAGGGAGGGGAGCGCGCGCGGGGATGGACGCGCGGCGCGCGGGAGTGAAGGGTCGAGGAAGAGTCGCGCGGCCTGACCGCAACTCCTCCCCACTCTCTCTGTCTCGCTCTCGCTCTCTCGCTCGCAAATTGCAGGGCGGCCGTCGTGTGCCGCGCGCCAACTCAAGGGGAAACAACGGGGGTCAACTGGGGGTGGTTACGGGGGCAAGCAACCGCGGCGCGCGCGCGCCGGCGCCCAGGCCGGCCCGCGCACGCCGCGGTGAGAAGGTGGGGAGGGGTTTGCGATTCTGGGGGTTGATGCCGCGAGGTGGCCGTCGAAAGAGGGTGGAAAATGGGGTCGCGGCGCGGCGTCAGCGCCTGCCTCCGTCGCCGCTGACCGCGGCCGACGCGGTGGCCACCGGCGCCGCCGCCGGCGCGCCCGCGCCCGCCACCGCGTCGGCCGCCGGCGCCGGCGCCGGCGCGCCGGCTTTCCAGGCGGCAGCCGCGGCGGCAACCTCGGCCGGCGGCGGCTTGCCGCCGCGCGCGAGCGCGGCCTTGGGCGTTCCGTCGTCCACCATCCACCCCCGCAACCGCTCCGCCGCCCTCCCGTCGATGCCCACCGCGGACGATTGCAGCGGGTCGGACACGCCGTAGGTGGCGGCCCACGCCTTGGGCCACCCGGACGAGGCCGACGGGTCGACGCGCGACGCGACGGCCCACACGGACTGCACCGTGGACGCCACGCCGACGAGGCGGCGCTCCAGGGGGGCGGAAGCGGGAGACGAGAGCCACAAAGGCCCCCCGGAGTCGCCGCCGGCGACGGCGCAGCCGGTGAAGAGGACCGAGCCGGCGTCGCCCGCGCCGGCGCGCGGCGCGCCGGCTGGGGCGCCCGCCAAGCCCCCGCCCCCGCCCGCTTTGGCCTTGCGCGCGCCCAAGCGCCTCGCGGTCGCCAGCGCGTCGGTGGGCAGCAGCACGCACGTGGAGAGCGACGCAACGCGCACGCCCGCCGCGTCGAGCGCGCCGTAGCCAGCCAGCGTCAGGTTGGTCCCTCCCGCCAGCCCGGACGACCCCGGCGCGGGCCCGAGCGCGAAGAAGCCGAGGGCGTCGCCGAGGGGGGGGCCGGCGAGCTCGAGGAGGGCATAGTCGGACCCAAGCACGTCGTCGCACGCCGACACGGTCGCCGCCTTGTCCGTCGACACGCCCAGGTCAGAGGAGAGGTCCTCGAGGCACCCTTGCGCGGCCGGCAGGGCGCGCAGGGACGCGACGCGGGCGGGGGCGGCGGCCCCCTCGCCAGGGGCACACCCCGCCGCCGCCGCGGGGAAGAACACCAGCGTCGCCGGGTCGCGCGCTTTGCGCCCTGTGGCATTGAACACGCAGTGGTGCGCGGTGAGCGCGTGCCGCGGGCCGACGAGCGCGGCGCCGCAGGTGCGGTCGGGCGGCGGCGCGCGCGGTGCGCCGCCGTCGGCGGGCGCGCCCGCGGCCGCCGCGGCGGCCGCCGCGGCGGGCGACCGGTACGCGCGCAGGGAGCCGATCGCGGAGAAGGGGAAGAGGGCGGCGTCCGCGGCGGGGAGGCGGACGTGGCGGCCCCAGAGCGGGGGGTCGTCGAGGCCGGCGCCCGCCGTCAGCGCCTTTTCCGCGTCGCGCGCCGCCGCCTGCGGGGGGACGCCCGCCGCCAGAGCGCACCCAGTCGGCGCGGGCGCGGGCGGGCGGGCGCCGCCGACGGAGGAGGACGCGGCGGCCGACGCGCCCGGCACGCGCGCGTCGCGCCGCGCGCGGTCGGCCGCGTCGAGCGCGGCGAGCGTCGGCTCCTTGCCGGAGCGGCGTTTTGGGGCGATTTTGGGTTCATTCGACGCCCCGTCATCGGGCTTGGCGCCGCCGAGGAGCGGGGGCCGGGGGTTGGCGACGGCCTGCCCCGGCGCGGGCCCCGCGGCGGCGAGGTCCGCCGCGCTCACCCCGTCCTCCGCCATCCACGCCCGCAACCGGTCCGCCACTGCCCCCGTCACCGCGGTCGCCATGCCTTGGGCGGCCGGCTCGGTGAGCGCGAGCGTGGAGGCGACGTCGGCGAGCGCGGCGCCGGCGGCCGCCGCGTCGAGCGCGACGTACGCGTGCCAGTAGTCGAGCGACGACGCCTGCACGCCCACGACGGTGCGGGTGGACACGCCTTTGAGGGGCGTCGCCCAGAGCGGCGCGCCGCGGGTCGCGGGGTACATGGCGCAGCCGAGCGCGAGCGCGGGCGGCGCGCCGCGCGCGGCGCCGACGGCCGCAACGGCGTCCAGGAGGGGACAGTTTGAATAAGCGGGTTGCGCGCGCCCCACGTCGGGCGCGCCGTACGCGACCCGGGTCAGGTTGGCGCCGCGGGGCGGGACGGTGAAGGACGAGGGGGGGAGGGCGAGGAAGCCGGGCGACGCGCCCGCGGGCGGCGCCGCGAGCGTCAACAGCGCCACGTTCCAGTCGAGGGCCGACCCGGCCTTGGCCGCGCCCGCGTCGGGCGCGGCGTCCCCCCGGCCGTCGGCCGAGGCGGCGACCGAGGCGGCGTCCCACGCCGCCCACTCGTCCGGCACGCGCGCGCGCACGACACGCGCGCCGCCGCCGCGCGAACAGTCGCCGTACAGGCCGGGCACGACCTCGGCGTCCCCCCACGCCGCCGCCAACGACGTGTTGGTGGACGGCGTCCACACGAGGTCGTAGTGCGGGCGGGAGACGCACGACGCGGCGGTGAGCGCGTGGCGCGGCGAGACCATGGCGGCCGTGCACGCGAGCCGCGGCTCGCCGGGGGGGGCGGCGGGCGCGGGGGCGCCGGCCGATGCGCCGGGTCCGCGCGCCGTCTCGGCGTACGCAAACAGGGCCCCGACCGCAGAGTAGGGGTAGCGCGCGGGGTCGGCGAGCGCGTGGTTCTTGCCCGCCGCGGCGAAGCCCGCGCCACCGCCGCCCACGCCGTGCTCGGCGAGGGAAGCCTCGTCCAGGTTGCCGTACAGCATGTCCCACACGCCGGCCTGTGGAAGGGAGGGAGGGAGGAGGGTGGGCGGGCGCTCCAGCAGCGCCAGCGCCGCGCCGCGCAACGACCGGTCGCCGAGCCGGACGCGGCGCTATCCTCTCGCGCCGCCACCGCGATGCCACTCTCCACCACCCACCTGCTGCGCCCATTTCTGGGTGACCTCGCTCCCGCACACGTCCGCCCCGATGCGGGTGGCGGCCGCGGGCGCGGGCGCGGGGGCGTCGGCGGCGACTGAGGGGGGGTGGGGAAACGGTGTCGGCGGCGGCGCGAGCGCGGTCTCACCCTGGCGCCGCATGCAGCCGAGCCGCCAATGCGGGGATGGCGGCGCGAGCGGGCGCGGCCGCCGGCGGCGCGGCGCGGGCGCCGCGGGCGCCGCGGATTGGCGGGAGCTGCCCCGCCGCGCCCTCACCCGGCGCCGCCGCCGCCAGCGCCGCCAGCGCGACCAGCCACCAGAGTGGCGCCATGGTTCCCCGGGCGGGCGGAGAGGCCGAGGCACTGAGGGTGTGTGCGGGGAGAGGAGCGCGCGCCGGCCGCGCCTTCGCCTCTGCGCCTCTGCACGGCCGACCCCGCCTCCCCTCCTCCCTCCCCCAACTTCACCCCAGCCCCTGCGACACCTGCGTGCCCAGCCCCCGGAACGCGAGGCCAATGGTCTTGGCGTCGACGACGCCGCCCGCAAACTGTTGCGGCGTGAAATCTTTGATGGCCCACACCAAACCCACGGCCGCCGCCGGCGCAACGGCCGTAATCGCCATCCCGACCTTGCACGCGATGTGCGTGAGAACGCCTTGCCCGGTCGCCGCGTAGACGAGGAGCAGGGCGGGCGGCACCGCCGCGGTGGCCGCCCACAGAATGGAGATGAGCAGCGGCGTGAGCGCCGACGCGCCGGCCACCAGCTGCCACACGCCGACCGCGACCGTGATGGCGAGCACGCCAAAGAAGAGGGCGTGCAGCCAGACGTCGCCCACGATCGAGGCGGCGAGGCGGCCGCCGCCCTTTGCCGTTGCTTTGAAGGTGACGCGGGAGAAGCAGAAGAAGATGCGGGCGAGGAGCATGCGCCACGCAGCTTTGACGTACTAGAGGAAAGGGGAAGGAGGCGGGAGGAGGGTGGGTAAGAGAGAAAGAGGGTGGCGCGCGCGGCCGCGCCACCCCTCTCCTTTTTTCTCTTACCGCCCACCACAGAATCTGGTTGGCCACGTTGGCAAACCACAGCGCCTCCAGGTGCCTCGGCGTGCGCACATAGTATTGAATGGCGGTCGTGGCGGCGGCGTAGAGGGTGAGCGCGAGCGCAAACTCGCGCGAAATGACGGCCGGAAAAATGCCGACCCACACCGTGAGAAGGGGCACCACCGTGTAAAACGGTGTCGTCACCGCCCCCACAAAGTAACACCACACGCCGGAGCAGTACATGAGGCGGTCGAAGAGCGGGAGGCCGCGTTGGAGCAGGGGGTTGTGGCGCGGGTTGAAGACGATTTGAAAGTGGCCCTTGGTCCACCGGGACCGCTGTTGAAAGCAGTTGCGCACCTGGTCGGGGGCTTCGCCCACGGCGAGGTACTCCTGGACGTAGCTAGGAAGCAGGAGGGAGGGAGGGGAGGGGTTGGGGTCGGGGCGGCGTCGCGGAAGCGGCCCGCCAGCCTCCCTCTCTCATCATTCTCGCACCGGCAGTGCCATTTATTTTTTTTAAGCTCCATGCCGAGCGCGAAGTCTTCCGTTAAAGTGTACTCTGGGGTCCACCCCGCGTCCTGAAACGCGCGCGCGCGAACAAGAAAATTAGTCCCTGTGCACGAAATGAAGCCCAGGGCATCATATCCGGGTTGGGCATACTCCCAGAAATGGATGTTGCTAATAGGAGGTGGGGGTGGGGGTGGTTAAGGGGGTTAAAAGGTGGGTCGCGGGCGCCGCGACCCCCTCTCTCCTCTCTCCCTCCTCTCCTCGTCTCCTCTTTCTCACGAATGGTTGAAGATGTCGGCGTGCAGGTCCACATTGTGAAAGCATTGCGGCGACAGCACCATCGCCACGTCGTCGCCGCCGTCGAAGAGTGGGAGCGTGCGCGCGAAAAAGCGCGAGGTGGCGACCTGGTCCGCGTCAAACACGCACACGAGCTCGTTCCCGGGCACAGTGACCCCGTCGGGGTAGAGCTGGCGGCACACGTTGTTCAGGTTGGCGGACTTGCCGTTCATTTCCCCTTTCGCGCGCGTCCGCCCCGACACGTACACAAACCCCGCCCCCGCGGCCGCCACCCACGCCCGCTTGGCTTTGTCCTTGCCGTCGTCGCACAGGTAGACGGTGCGCTTCACGCCGGCGGGGAGGGGGGCGGCGGCCGCGGCGGTGAGCGTGCGCGCGACGATGTCCAGGGATTCTTTGTAGCACGGCACCAGGACGCGCACGTGGTACGGGAGCTTAACAGCGGGCATGCCGGGGGTGGGGTGCGTCGCGTCGATGGTGTAGTCCTCGTGCACGGGGATGAAAAGAAGATTGAGAGCATACACGGCGACCGTCGTCGCGCCCGCGCACTCGACCACGAGCAGGGCCAACCCGTACCCCAGAACGCTCCCTAGACCCGCAAGAGTCTTTGCCACGCGGACGTAGAGGTAGAATGACAGAGCGGCGGCCCAGAGGGCGAATAGGAGCCAACCGAAAGGGTCGGCGCGGCGTTGGCGGGTGAAGCGGTAGCCGAGGGCGCCGACGGGCGCGGTGGCGAGTGAGAGGGGGGGCGTTTTGGACGTAGCGGTCGACGAGGGCGGCGCGGCGGCGAGCGGGGCGACCGCGGCGGCGCCGGCGGTCGGCGCGCGCGCGCCGTCCGCCCCCGCTTCGGCGTTGGCCGAGTCGAACGCGGGCGCGGGGTGGGCGCCCGCGCCGCCGTCAACGGAGGCGCGGCCGTCGCCGCCGCCGGTGAGGGACGAGGGGCGGCGGGGGGTGGCGAGCGCGGGGGGGGGGGCGGGCAGGGAGGAGGCTGAAGGGAGAGGGATGGAGGGGCGTCGGCCGGCCTTTCGACGCTCCCCGGTCGCCCGGGCGCCGGGGCGCCCGCGGGCGGCGGCCTGCGAAGCGGCCGGCAGCCGCGCGCGCGCCCCCTCCCTCTTCGCCTCCCGCGCCCCCCGAAACGCACGCTGGGGCGCCCCCGCCCAGCCCGCCCCCTGCTCGGCAGTCGCGCGCGCCGCGTCAGAGTTCAGGGACGGGTATGGGGCGCGGCCCTGGTCTGCCACGCCTGAGGCGCGCGGCGCACGGCCTTCGGTCGGCATCGCGCTCACGCTAAAACAAAAATCGCGCTGCCGTCCCTGAATCGACGCCGACCTGTGGGAAGCGGGAGAGGGGTCGGGGGAGGGGCCTGGGCGCGGCGTCCGTTTTTTCGGCATTCGCGCGCGCGCCTCGGCGCCCCGCGCGCCCGGCGGGCGGGCGCCGCCCTCGCCGGGGTGGCCGCACCTGGGGCCAGGCCGGCGGGGAGGCGGGCGGGGGTGTGTGGGAGGAGGAGGAGAGCGGCGCGGCGTCGGCGCGCGGCCAGCGCCGCCCCGTCCTGCGGCTCCCCGTTGCATCGCTCCCACGCACGCCACGCACGCACGCCGCGCAACCTCGCCACACTCTCTTCACAACCCGATCAGGGAGCACGCCCGCAGCCGGCGCTCGGCCTCGTCGTCCACGTCGGCCGACGCGTCCGAGTCCGGCGGCGGCGTCGGCGGCAGCGCGCCCGCCGCGGCCGCGTCGACCGCCTTTTCTTTCTTGGGCAGCGGCTTCATCAGCTCGTCGATGAGGGCGGCGTCGGGGTTGATCGACCGGAAGAGGGCGTACCGAAACGCGCCCGACCGGGAGACGAGTTTGCACGCGAGCGCGTCGATCGCGGACGACGCGAGGCACGTCTGCATGTAGGCCTCGATGAGGTCGTCCAGGCCGATGCCGAGGGCTTGGAAGTCGCGCGAATCCATCATGAGGAGGCGCTCGGACTGGGTGGAAAACGAGCCGTCGGCGTTTTTGACGCTCAGATTCGTTCCCAACACGTCCCACGACGGCACCGCGGGATCCAGCTTGGCTGGCAACGGGCGCCGCGCGCGCCTGGCGTAGACGGCGACCGGGAAGAAGCCGCCAGCGTCCGACCCGTCGGGCGCCGGCGGCGCGCACCCGACCATCACGCGCAGGTCGAACGCGTGGATGTGGCCTTTCGAGTTGGGCACCGTGCCCACATGGAACAGCTGGGCGCCGGCGGCGGGGCGGGACGACCAGCCCGAGTTGCCGATGAGGGCCTGCACGATGAACGCGTCGTAGTGGTGGTCGAGCGCCATGAACGCCTCGAGCTCGGCCACCGTCGTCAGCGTCCACACTCCCTGACCCGCGTTGGCGTAGGGCACCTTGACGACGGCGCGGCCGCCGAGGCGGTCGACGCAGAGCGGCACTTCGCCGAGCGGGACGTTCCACAGCGTGTCGGGCGTCTTGATGGCCAGCCCCGTCCCCGCCAGCGTCGTCGCGTTGTGCACGTCGTACGCTTTCGCGGCCGCCATCTTGTTGCGGCCGCCGGCGAGGCACGCGAGGACGGGGTTGAAGAGGAGGGTGGCGGTGACGGGCGGGATGCGCGTCCAGGGGCGCTGGGTGACGTAACGCAGCGCGGCGCGGACGGGCGTCCAAATCTCTTCGGTGATGGGGGCGGCAGAGGCGGACGCGGACCGCGCGCGCGCGAGCGGCGACGCGACGCCGGCCGCCGCGTCGGCCGACCCGTCCGAGTCGGCCTCCTCAGCGCACGCCGCGCCGTCGACCCGCACGTGCAGCACGCCGGCGTCGTCAAACCGCGCCCGCGGGGCGGGGTCGTCCGCGTGGCACGGGACGAGGAGCACGCACTCGCGCGCGAGGTCGGCGAGCGTCGCGGCGTACCCCGACGCCTCCATCTGGTTTTTGTCGTACAGCACCGCCAGCCGCCCCGTGGGCAGCGTGCCCGCGGCCGCGCGCGCGGCGAGGGTGGGCATGAACGCGCGGGCGAGGAGGGCGCGGTACCCGCCCTGCCCTTCTGGTTCGCCGAGCGGCGGCATCGATTTCTGGCCAGACGGGCATGAATTTGTCTCCACCACGATGCACTGCCGCCGCCCGGTGGAGGAGGCCGTCACAAAGACGTCGGCGCCGGCCCAGCGAAAGTGGTCGGACGGGCGGGCCAGCGCCGCCGCGACGGCGTCCGGCGCCGCCTCCGGGTGCAGGTGGCAGTACCGCTGCGCCACACGCACGTTGCCCAGGGTGAGGAAGGAGGCGGCCACGGGGTGGATGTGGGCGTTGAGGACGCGGGGGTAGAAGTGGGCGCCGGGGTTGAAGCTGGGGAGAAGAGAAGAGGGGGGTGGGGTGGGGGCCGGCTCGCGGGCGTGTGCGGCCTCCCGCCTCGGCCCCGGCGATTGGGGCGGGGGCGGGCGAGGGTGTGCGGGGCCTGCCCCGGCTTCCGCGCCGCACGTGGAAGCCGTGCGCGCGGTGACGGCTTCGCTTTCGCTGCCCCCCGCGCGCGGGGTACCCTCCCGCCCCAATTCCCCCCCCTCCCTCTTCTCCCACCTTCCGGGAGGCACCTCCACCACTTCCGCCAGGTCGGACGTGAGCGGCCGCTTCTTGCGGCGCGTCGCGGCGAGCGGGCGCGCGGCGTCGCCCGCGACGGGCGACATGCCGAAAGGGGCGCTGTCGTCATCGGCGGCCAGCTGCGTGCGCAGGGCGGGCGGCCACGGCTTGGCGATGGCGGTGGCCATTGGGGGGGCTGGGGGAGTGGTGGGAGGTGGGCATGCGAACCAACCATGGCGCGGCGCGGCCGGGGGGCTCCCCGGTCGCGCGCCGCGTGGAGGGCGGCGCGCACTGAACCTTGGGGCCCGTAATGCGAGGGCGGCGTGCCCGGGGCGGCGGGCGAGTGCGCTGGGGCAGGCTCGCATGGCGCCGGGCGAGCGCCGCTGGGCGCCGCGCGCGCGTCCGGCCCAGTGCCGCACCTTGTGGGGGTCCTGGTCGACCGACTCGGTCGCTGGAGGACCGCGGGCGCGGCGGGGGCGGTGGCAGCTGCGCAGGGAGTGAAGGGGACGGCCGCGACCGCGCGCGAGCACACAGCCCCGCCGCAGGTCCTTCCCTCTCTCGGATGAGCGCGCGCCGGTTCACACGCCGCGCCAGAAACACAGAAGGCGGCCGGGAGGGACCCCCCACCCCGTCACTGCGCCTTGGTCCCCGCGCGGAGCGACCGCGCGAGCGCCACCTTCGACAGCTTGAGCGCCTTGGACGCCTCCTTGGCGACGGGCGCCGCTTTCTCGACCAGGGTCAACTCCACGTGGCAGGGCGACGACTGGTAGGGCCCGATGCGGCCGTGCGCGCGGTACGTGCGGCGGCGCTGCTTGACCGCCTGGTTGACCTGGATGTGGGCGATGAACAGGGACTCGATGTCGAGCCCCTTGGCCTCGGCGTTGGCCTCGGCGTTCGAGAGGAGGGAGAGCAGGAGCTCGACCGACTTGGTCGGCCACCGCCCCTGGGCCGTCGTCGACCCCTCCTGTTTGGCCTGCGCGGTGCGGCCGACGCCGCCGCAGAAGCGGCGAAACGGGATGACGCGCTCCTTGCGCAGGACGGCGCCGAGGTAGGACTTGGCCTTGGCGAGCTCCATGCCGCGGATGGCGTGGGCCGACTCGCGCGTGTTTTTGAAATGGGTGCGCAGGTCGCTGAGGGAGGGAGGGGGAGGGGGAGGGGGTCGGAATGAGCTCGCACGGCGGAGATCGCGGCGCGTCGGCGCGGCCGCGCCGCGCCAGCGCGGCCGGCGGCCGCCTCGCCCGGCCGCCGGCCCCAGGATCCAGGCGCAGGCGCACGGCGGCTAGCGCGAGGGCGAGGGCGGCGCGCGAGGGCGCGAGGCGCCGGCGCGCCGCGGCGCGGCGGCCGGCGGCCGGTGGGCGCGAGACCGCGCGCGCAATCGGGGCCACCTCGCGCCTCCCGCGCGCCGCGGCGGGCGGCGGTCGCATCCGTTCGCCCGCTGGCGGCCGCGGGCGCGGCGGCGCCGACGTGCCCACCGCCCGCCGCCCGCCGCGCCGCCGCGCAATCGCGCGCGCCCTCCCTCTCCTATCAACGCACCTGCCGCGGGCCTTGGCCACGCGGGTCGACGGCGCGACCTCACGAGCGTACTTCACCATGGCGCCGGCGTCGGGAGGGGTGTGGAGAGAGGGGAGCAGCGCGCCCGGCGCTCGGCCACACTGCGGCGGCCGCCCCGCCCCTCGCCCGCCCCGGCCCGCCCCCCAGCGCGGCCGCCGAGCCACCTGCACGCCCAGCGGTCCACGCCGGCCCGTTAGTAGCGCGCTCGCCCCGCCAGCGCGCCGCCGGCATGGACCCCGCGGGCGCGCCCGCCACGTTCGTGCCGCAGCGCACGGCGGCGCACGTGTGAGTGTGGTGGGGCGGTGGGCAGCGGGCGGGGCGGAGGGTGGGGCGCTCGATGGCGCCCCCGCGCCGGCGGCCGCCGACCCCGCGCCCCTCTACCGCCAGCCTCTGCTGCCTCTGCGGCGCGTCGATCCTGCCCAACCCGTCCAACATGTGCGTCGCCTGTATCCGGTCGCAGGTGGATATCACCGAGAACCTGGCCAAGCAGGTGGGGAGACAGGGGAGAAGGGGGAGCGGGGGCGGCGAGCGCGCGACCGCCCCCCCACCCCTCTCCCCTCCCCCTCCCCTCCCCAGATCACGCTCCTGTGGTGCCCCACGTGCGAGAGGTACCTGCAACCCCCCAAGCACTGGGCGCGGGCCGCGCCCGAGTCGGCGGAGCTGCTCGCCATCTGCCTCAAGCGCGTGCGCGGCCTCCCGCGCGTGCGCCTCATCGACGCCGGCTTTGTCTGGACCGAGCCCCACTCCCGCCGGCTCAAGGTCAAGCTCACGGTGCAGGCGGAAGTGGTCGGGGGGGCGACGCTGCAGCAGGGGTGCGTCGTCGACTACGTCGTCGAGACGCACCAGTGCCTCGACTGCACGCGCGCGGCCACCAACGCGGAGTCCTGGGTCGCGTCCGTGCAGGTGCGGCAGCACGTCACACACAAGCGCACGTTCTTCTACCTGGAGCAGGCGATCCTGCGCGCCAAGGCCGACGCGGGGTCGGTCGGCGTGCGCGCCGTGCACGGCGGCCTCGACTTTTATTTCTCGTCCCGCGCGCGCGCGTCGTCGTTTGTCGAGTTTGTGGAGAGCACGGTGCCGGCGCGGTGAGGAGGCGGGGGAGGAGGAGGCGGGGTGACTTTTTTCCTCGTTCGGCCGCGGCCGACCACCCCCACGCTCGCCCCTCGCCCCCTCCCCCCAGGCACCGCCACGACAAGCAGCTCGTGTCGCACAACATTCACACCTCCACCTACAACTACAAGTACACGTTCTCGCTGGAAATTGCGCCCGTGTGCCGGGTGAGCAGGGGCGCGCGGGGTCCGCGCGGCGCGCGGGGCGCCCGCCGCCGCGGCCGCCGCCGCCCGCACCCGCCCGGTGACGAGACACCCAGTCAAGTCCAATTGCTGCCGGACCAACCCCATGGCGAATCCACACAACAAGCATATGGCCGAGGGCGCGAGGGCGCGAGTCGGCGGCGGGGCGGCGCGCGCGCGGCCGCCCACCCCCCACCCCCCACCCCACCCCCCCCAGGACGACCTGCTCTGCCTCCCCCCCAAGCTCGCCCAATCCCTCGGCGGCCTCGGCCCCCTCGTCCTGGTGACGCGCGTCACGTCGGGGGTGACGCTGACCGACCCGGTCACCCTCCGCGAAGCCGTCCTCGACGCGACCGCCTTCTGGCGCCAGCCCCTGCGCCCCCTCCTCTCCGCCCGCAACCTGGTCGAGTACGTCGTGCTGGACGCGGAGCCGGTGGGCGGGGCGGGGGGGGCGACGCGGCGGCACGCGCTCGCCGACGTGACTCTCGCGCGCAAGGCCGATTTCGGGGTCAACGACCACACCATCTGCGTGCGCAGCCACCTGGGGGCGCTGCTGCGGGCCGGGGACGACGCCGTGGGCTACGACCTCGCGACCGCGGCGCCGTCCGACCCCGCGCTCGACGCGGCGCTCGGGCGCGGCCTCGCCCCCCCGGACGCCCTGCTCGTCCGCAAATCGTACGAGGAGCGGCGCCGCAAGCGCAAGGCGAAAGGGGAGCGCCGGCCGTGGGTGCTCAAGCGGATGGACATGGTGGGCGGCGACGACCCGGCCGCGGCCGACGCGCCGGCCGCGCGCGCGCGCGGCCGGGCCGCGGGCGCCCCCACCGACGACGGCGCCGACATGGAGCGCTTCATGCAGGAGCTCGAGGAAGACCCCGACCTGCGCGCGCGCGTGGCGCTCTTCCGCGACCCCGCGGCGGCGGCCGCCGCGGGCGCGCCGCCGCGCGGCGTCGCGCCCATGGCCGACGACGGCTCGTCGTCCGACGGCGACGTGCCCGAGGTGCCGCTGGAGGAGCTGCTGGAAGATCTGGAGGGGCTGGACATCGACGACGAGTGAGGGAGGAGGACGAAAGGGAAGAGGGGGGGGGTGGCTGTCGGCTTTCCGCGTCCGCTGCTTTGTGGGGGGGCTGATTTCGCGTGCGGCGCACCGGGTGTCACTTCCACACGCACACGCGTCTCTCCCTCTCCGCCCCGCGCACGCCGCGGCCGGGAGGCCGGCCCGCGCCCGCCAACCCGCCCCCCCTCTCGTCCCTCTCACGCCGCCTTTTTCCCCTGCGCCCGCTTGACCTGGGAGTAGGCAAACACCCCCCCAAGCGCGACCGCGGTGCCCGCGATCGAGGCGGGGGTCACCGGGTTTTTGAAAAAGACGACCGACGCCGCGATGACGACGACCCTCTTGACACAGTTGCCGACCGAGTGCGTGACCGGCGACACGCGCTGCAGGATCATGTACGACACTTGCTGGTACGCGTGGAAGCAGACCGCGGCCGCGAGGGCGCGCTGGAGGAGGAGCGTCGCGGCGGCGCCGCTCACGCCCGACGCCGCGAGCGCCGCCGGCGTCAGCCGCACGCCCTCCACCGCGAGCGTGACCGGCGCCAGCAAGACGAATGACAGCATGGTGATGAGGGAAAACAGGTTGATGTTGTCCAGGCCGCCGCCGGGTTTGGCCGACCCGGACGACGCCATGAATTTTTTCGAGAGCACGTTGCGCGACTGAAACGTCGCGTTCGACCCCATCGCCGCCCCGAACCCCGCCCAGTTGAACGTGGCTTCCGACGCGGACGCGAGGACGACCCCGCCCACGATGGGGAGCAGGGTGAGGAGGACGGGGAGGGAGGGTTTGTCGTTGAGGAACGCGGCCGAGAGCACGACCGAGAAGAAGGGCTCCATCGCTTTGATGGTGTGCGTGAACGACACCGCGACCGCTCCGAGGGAGACGTTGGTGAGGAGGTTGCCGAGGGTGTGGACGCCGGCGAGCGGGGCTATGGACGCGACCTGGGCGGGCGGGGGGGATGGGCGCGCGCGAGCGGCCCGTGCTCCGCGCGGCAGACGCCCTCCCTCCCACCCCCACCCCCCCTCCCCCCTCCCCCCTCCCCTACCAGCGCCTTGTCCATCTTGGGCTTGGGGTGGGCGCCCACCCCCCACATGACGAGGGCGAGCAGGGAGCCGACGCCAAACTGAGAGAGGAGAGGGGAGAGCGCGTCGGCCGCCGCGGCGCGCGCGCCCCTCCCCTCTCCTCGGCCGCCCCTCCCCCCCGCTCCCCACACCTGCAGGCATGTGCACGTCAGCGGGTACGGGAACACGGCGAGCACCTGCTTGTTGTAGCTGAGGGGGGGAGGGGGTGGTGGCGGGTGAGCAGGGGACGGTGAGAGAAACCACAAGCGCAGCGAGACCCAGCACCCTCAAACAATCCCCAAAGCCCCCCCGCCTCTACGCCTCACATGTTGAACCAGATGTTGAACAGGTACCACGCGCCGAAGAGGCCGCCCAGGGTCGCGGTCTTGGCGAGGTCGGAGGACGGGGCGCCTTGGGGCGGGAAAGAAGGGGGTGGGTCGGGGTCGGGTGCCGGCGCGGTCGGCGCCGCATTGCGGGCGCGTCGGGACGCCGCCTCCCCCCCTTTTCCTCCAGATCGCACCAGCGGACGCGGATGCGACGATTGAGGGGAGGCGGCGGGCGGCGGTCCCGGGCGCGGGGCGGCACGGCGCGGCCAGCCGCGGCGCGGCCGAGCGCAGCGCGGCGCGAGCGCCCGCGGACGCCGCCACGGGCCGCCGCGGCGCCGGCGCGCGGGTGGGGAGGAGGCCGGGCGCCCGGGCGGAGGCCAGGCGGTGGAGCATGGCGGGGAGAAAGAGGGAAAAGGGGGGAGTGCGACCGGGCCGCGGCGACCCAAAACTCTTCTCTCTTCTCTCTCTCCTCTCTCTCCTCTCCCTTTCCCGAGCGCGTGTAGTCTCCCTGTTGCAGACCCCGCAGCGCGCCAAACCGAAACGAGCCAACCCCGAACCGTGTGCGCCCAAGGCGGCGCAGAGCGCCGCCGACCCCCGCCACACCCTCTCTCCATCAGCGCACCGGCATCTGGTTGAACGTGGCCGGGTCCCGCCCCTTGGCCTTCTTTTTGGCCTTCTCCCGCGCCTCGCGCGCCGCGCGCTGCGCCGCGGTCTCGGGCTTGGCCTTGGCGGCCAGCTTCTTGGCCAGGGCCTTGCGCGCGGCCTCCGGGTCGACAGGGGGCGAGGCGCTGGTGGCGGGCTCGGCGGCGGCCGCGGGCGCCGGGGCAGGGGCCGGCGCGGCGGCTTCGGCGCCGCCGCCCGCCTTTGCGCGCTGCTCTTTTTTGCGGCGCCGGCGGGCCGCCGCCTCGGACTCGCCATCCACCGCGCCCCCAGCAGCAGCCCCGGCGACGCCGAACTCGGCGAGGGCGGCGTCGAGCTCCGCGAGCTCCCGCACGCGCTGCTCCTTTTTCGACAGCGGCTTCTCCGCCTCGCCCGCCTCGCTCGTGCCTTGGCCCGCGACAGCAGGCGGCGGCGGCGCCGAGGGCGAGGGCGAGGCGGCGTCGTCGCCCGAGTCGCCGTCGTCGTCGTCGGTTGCGGCGCCCGCGGGGGGGGCGAGCTCCAGGCCGAGCTCGGCCTCGATGGCGGCGTGGTGGTCCTCGTGGTCCTGTGAGGGGAGATCGAGGGAGGGAGGCGTGGGCGGTCGCGGCCGCGGCGACTCGCCCCCCTCCCCTCCCCTCCCCCCTCCACGCACGCTCTCGCTCTCGGCCGCGACAGGAAGAGCCTCGTCCGGCTTGGTCGGCCGCTGATTGGGAGGAGGGGGAGGGGCCTCGGGCGGCGCGCGCGGGGCGGCCGCCGCCGCGTCGCTGGCCGCGGCGGCCGATTGCTCGCGCCGCCCCCTCCCTCCCCTCTCCCCCCGCACTCACCCAGCCCCGCCCCCCGGCAGCGGCCGCCGTGAACTCGTCCTCCTCCTCCGAGTCGGCCCAGTTGGCGGCGGCTGTCGCCGGCGCGGCAAACACGGCGGCCTCGAGCGCGGCCGCGGCCGCCGCCGCGGCCGCCGCCGCCGCCGCCGCCTCCTCGGGCGTGGGTGGTGAGAGCTTCTTGGCCTTGGCTGGCCGCGCGCCGAGCACGGCGAAGAGGTTGGCGGTGGACCTGGGGGGGGGGGTGCGGCCGGCCGGCGCCGGTTGTGGGCAGGCGTCAGCGAGCGAGCACGGGCACGCTCTCTCTGCGCTCTCTCTGCTCTCACCGCCAGCCCGACAGCTTCTTGATCAGGCCGCCCAGGCGGAAGCCGCGGCCCGCGGGCGGCGGCGGCAGGCGGTCCGGGCGCGGCGGGGTGGCGGCGTCGTCGTCGCCGGGCGAACCGCCCTCGGACGCGCCGCCCGCCCCCTCGGACGCGCCGCTCGCCCCGCCACGCGCGTGCCGTTTGGCGTCTGGGGCCGAGCGGGAGGCCTCGGACGCCGCGCGCGCGCGGCGGCGCCCAGACGCGGCGCGCGCGCGCGGGCGGGCGTCGCGCGGCCCCAGCACGACGCCCGCCCCCGGTGGCGCGTCCTCCAGGGACCGCATGGCGGCCAGCTTGAAGTCGAGGGTGAGGTAGGGGGGAGGAGAGATCTAGGGAGAGGGGGGAAAGGGGGTCGGCGGGCTCGCTCTGCGCGCGCCGGCGCCCGACTCGGACGCCGTCCCACCATGGAGGCGTGAGTCATGGGAGCGCGAGCGCGTCGGGGACGGAGAGGCGCCGGCTTCAGAGTCGAGAGAGTGTGGCAGAGCGCGCCTCCCCCGCCCCCCCTCTCCTCTCCTCACCCCCACCCCCGCCCCTCGCCCCCATACCCGCCCACCCCCGGCAGCAGCCGCGGCGCCACCGTGACCGGCGCGGCCGGCGCGGGGACGGGCGCTGACGTGGCGTGCGCGGGGAAGAGCGACGCCGCGTCGGCGCCGCGCACGACGACGCCGCGCGCGCGAGCGTCGGCCAGCAGCTGCCCCCACGCGGCGGACCCGGACAAGGTCTCTGCGTTGCCCACGATCCAGAGCGCGCGGCGGGCGCGGGTGATGGCGACGTTGAGGCGGCGCACGTCGTCAACGAAGCCGACGCCGCCATGAGGGAGAGCGGTTCGGTTTCCGTTGCCGCCGCCTCCGTTTCGCACAGGCGCGCGCGCACGAACCGCGGTCAGAATGGCGACGTCCACCTCGGACCCTTGAAAGGCGTCGACGGTCGCCACGCGCGCGCCGCGTGCGGCGGCGGGGCCCGCGGCGCGCGCCAGGGCCGCGGTCACCGCCTCCACCTGCGCCCGGTACGGCGTGAGCACGCCCACGGTGACTGGGGGAGGTGGAGGACGGCCGGCGGCGATGGCGGCGGCGGCGGCCCTGTTCAACGAGTCGCGCAAGGCGCGATAGAGCGCCGCGGCCATCTCCGCCTCGGCCTCATTTCGAAGACTGGGCCCGCCCCTGCCCCCGCCGCCGCGCATCTCCCGCCCGGCCGCGACGTCGAACACGGCGTACGGCTTGAGCAGGGGCTCGTGGTAGAACGCGCAGGGCGGGCGGGACAGGACCTGCGCCGCGTCGACCAACCGCCCCTGATAGAAGCGGGCCGACGGAAACGCCCTAATGGCGGGGTGCATGCGGTACTGCACGGTGAGCATGGCGACGGGCGCGCCCGCGGCGGCGAGGCGCTCGAACAGGGACCGCTGGAGGTTGCCCGCCCGCGCGGCGCCGGACAGGACGGTCGCTGGCAGCTGCGCCGGGTCGCCCACCAGGACCGCGTCTGCTGCGCCCAGGGCGAGGGCTTGGAGGGTGGCCACTTCGGACGCTTGCGCCGCCTCGTCGACGAGGACGGTGGCGAACGCCCCCCCAGCCGCGCGCCGCCCAAACACGCGCCGCCCGGTGGACGACAGCGTGGTAAACACGATGTCGGCGGCGGCGACGAACGAGTTTTCCAGGGCGTCGCGCGCGCAGCGGCGCGCGGGCGCGTCGCCGCGCGCGCCCTCGTCGGCGGCTTCCAGGCGGGCCACGTCGGCTTCGGCGAGGGCGAGGGCGTCGGTGGCCGCGACAGAGGCCACGGCCGCGGCCAACCCCCCACCTCCTGCCGCCGCCGCGGCCGCAGCGCGCTTGGCCGCCACCACGCCCGCGCGCGCCGCCTGCAGCGCCCGCAGGCGGTCCACGCCCGGCATGTCGAGCAGGGCGTCGACGAGGGCGTCGACCCACACGGCCCGGGCGCGGGGCGTCATCGCAGCGTCGCCGGAACCGACGCGCACGACCGCAGGTCGATACCCTCCCCCTGCCGCGTCCACAAAGCCGCGCTCCATGACGCGCCCCAGGAGCTCGTCGGCTGCGGCGTTGGATGGCGCGCACACGAGGAGGCGGGGGCGGCGCGCGGCGGGGGTCGACGCGCCGTTGCGCGCCAGGCGCGCCGCGTGGTGCCGGTGGTGCGCAACTAAATGCCACACGTTCAGTATTGCCACCACGGTGTGCGTTTTGCCGGTGCCGGGCGGCCCCTGGATGAGGGTGAAGGGCGGGCGGTCGCCGGAGCGCGCGGCGAGGTGGCGCGCCGCGCCCTCGATGGCGGCCAGCTGGGACGCGTCGTAGGAGGCGCGCAAGTGGTCGACAAAGAGAGGGTGGGAGACTTCGGCGGGCCAGCCGGAAGCGGGCGCGTCGTCGCCGGCGCGCGCCTTTGGCGGCCGCAGCAGCGGCGCGAGCAGCGGCGACGCGCCCGCGCCCGCGCGGCACACCGCCACCAGTGCGGCCAGCTCGCGCAGCGTGGTGGTGAAGCCGCCCGCGGGGGTGAGCGTCCAGCCGTCGCCGCCGGCGTGCAGCGCGGCGAGAGCGGCAGCGCAGGGGGCGGAGGTGGTGGTGGAGGCGTGGCTGGGGCAGCAGGGGCCGCGCCCGGACACAGTCGCCGTCGCGCCCGTCACGCGCAGCACGCCGGCGAAAGGGTGTGGGCATGGGAGGGCCGGCGCGTCGCCGCGCGCGCCGTCCGCCCCGACCCCCGCGTCGCCCGCCTCGAGCTCCACCCCGCCCGCCGCCGCCCGCCGCCGCCCGCCCGCCGCCCAGTCGGCGGCATCGACGGACGGGGGTTCGCCACGTGTCAGGACGTACACGTCCCCGTCGCGGAGGTCGCCCGGGCGCGGGCGGCGCCGCGCGTCGCGCGCGAAAGAGACGACGACCGCCACGCCGCCCCTCCCACCCCCTCCCGCATCCACCCGGTCCACGATCACGGGCCAGGTGCGGCGCGCGCCGGCGGCGTCGGCCCAGGCGGCGCGCAGGGACTGGCGCGCTTCTTCCAGGAGGAGGGGGGTGAACGCGGCGGCGTACGCCGCCCCGGAGGGGAACGACGTCGGCACAGGCGTGGGTATTGTATCCCCGCATGCCGTCGCGCAGGCGGCGTGCCAGAGGCGGCCGTCGAGCGCGGCGGCGCGCAGCGCGGCGGCAGCCGCGTCGGCGGGGTCGCGCGGGGGGGCGGGCGGCGTCGGCCGCCGCACGCCGACAGGGCCACGCTGGGGCGCCACCGTGAGCCTCGCCCGGGCGGCGCGCGGCGCGGCCGCCGCAGTCGGCAGCCAGCGCTTGACCCCCGCGACCGCGCGGGCGGGGGGGGCAGCGGCCGCCGCCCCTGGCCGCCGCCCTCCCACGCCAGCGCGCTGCTTGACCTGTGGCGAGATGACCTGCGCCTTGCGGCCGGTGCGGGGTTGGGGGGGGGGCGAGTCGGACCGCGCGAGAGCGGGAGGGGGGGCGTGGTCGCGGCGCCCGCTCATGACGGCGAGGCTGAACGCGCGGGCATCGCGGCTGGTGTGCGGGCGCGCGGCGAAGGGCGCGACGTGGTGTGGCCAAGCGCGCGGCCATCATCGCTGTCTCACACCGCCTCACCGCCCTCTTGCACCCCCACAAACCACCCGCAAACTTCCATGGACGCCACCCTGGACAAGGTCGCCAAGGCGATCGACACGGCCCAGCCCCAGGTGGAGGCTGCCATCGAGAAAACCTTCGGCAAAGCCGCCGCGTCCAAGGCGCACGACGTCATCGAAAAGGTGGAGGCCGCGCTCAAAGACCCGGTGCGTGGTGGAGGGGAGGGGGAGCGGCTGGGCGGGCGGCGCCAAGAGACACGCGGAATGCCAGCATCCCAATGCCGGCCGCCCGCGCCGGCGCCGGCGCCTGGCGTCCTCATGGGCGGCTTGGATTGAGTTCAGGCATCGGTGACGGGGAGGGCGGCGGTCGCCGCGCTCTTGCGCGCGGCCAAGGACAGCGGCGCAACCCGCGGACCGCCTTGCGCGCCCTCTAGCCGCGTGCGCCGGGCGCCGCCCGCCGCGCGCCCGCGTCGGATCGATGCGCGGCATCGGCGCCAACCGCTGGGCGCCGCCTCACCCCTCACCCCCCCCTGTCCCTCTCCAGGAGTCGCGCGCCAAAATCTCGTCCACCGCGGAGAAAGCGACCGCCCAGCTCAAGGCCGCGGCCGACGCCATGGGCACCAAGCCGGCGCAGTGAGGGGGCGAGGGGGAGGAACGAGGGAGCACGGCGGCGGCGGCGCTTTGCGCCGTCGCCCGCCCGGCGCCAAGGCGCCCGCCTGCGCCGCGGGCGCCGGCCAATGGGGAGAGCGCGCAGCCCTTGCAAACGGTGCACGGGCGCCAATGAAAAAAAAACCAGCCGGGACAACGGGAGCGCGGCGCGCGCGTCGGCGGCCCGGCGGCGCGGGGGGCGGCCCCCCCCCCCCCCCCCCCCCCCCCCCGCCGCCCCCCCCCCCCGCCGGGCCGGGCGGGGGGGGGGCCCGGCCCCCCCCCCCCCCCCCCCCCCCCTCACGCCAGCCCGAGGCAGTGCAGCATGATCGCATTTTGCGCGTGCATGCGGTTCTCCGCCTCCTGGAACACGACGGAGCGCGCCGACTCGACGACCGCGTCGGTCGTCTCGACGCCGCGCTCGGCGGGGAGGCAGTGCTGGAACCAGGCTTGCGGCCCCGCCGCCGCCATCATCGCCTCGTCCACTTGAAACCCTTTGAACCGCGCGATGCGCTCCGCGGCCTCGGCTTTCTGCCCCATCGACGCCCAGACGTCGGTGTAGACGACGTCGGCGCCCTTGACCGCCTCCATCGGCGCGTGCGACACGGACACCGTGCCCACGCCCGCCGCGTTGGCGGCGGCCACGGTCGCGGGGTCGGGTTCGTACCCCTTCGGGCACGCGATCACGACGTCGACGCGAAAGCGCGCCGCGAGCCGCGCCCACGAGTGCGCGATGTTGTTGCCGTCCCCCACGTAGACCACTTTCGTGTCGTCCACCCTGCCCACCGTCTCCAGCATGGTCAGCGCGTCTGCCATGATCTGGCAGGGGTGGTTGTAGTCGGTCAGGCCGTTGACGACCGGGGACGTGGAGAACTCTGCCAACTCGAGAATGTCGGCGTGCGCAAACAGGCGCGCCATGATGACGTCGTTGTAGCTGCGGGACGGAGGATGGCCGCGGGGGTGGGTGGGTGGGTGGACGGGGCGCGTGTCAACGCTGCGCGCGACCCTCGTGCCGCCCCGCCCCGCTCCCCCACCGAGAAATGACGCGCGCAATGTCCTTGGTCGCCTCCCGCTTGCCAAACTCGATGGTGTCAGGGCCCAGGTAGATCGCGTGCCCGCCGAGCTTGAAAAAGCCCTGGGAGAGGAGGAGGGAGGGCGGCGGTCGGCGGCCCGTCGCCCCGGCGCCGCCCTACCGCCCGCCATCCCGCCCAGCCTCCCGCCCTCCGACCCCCCTCCCCCTCCCACCACACCGTCTCAAAGCTGACGCGGGTGCGCATGGACGGCTTGGTGAAGATCATGGCCATCGTCTTCCCCTTGAGCGGCTGGTAAGACCCGTCCCCCGTTTTCAGCTCTTTCTTGACCCGCACCGCCGTCTGCAACACGGCCTGCAGCTCGTCCCGGGACCAGTCGTCGATGTGGAGAAAGTGCTTGCCGGTCGCCGGCGGCGCGACGCCGGCGCCCGACGGCGCAGCCGCGGCGCGGGGCGGGCGCGGCGCGGGGCGGCCGGCGCGGAGGGGCGGGTGGTGGGGGCGCGTGCCGGCGCGCATGGGGGCGGAATGCGGGGGGGTGAGTGGGAGAGCGCGAAGGACGCGCCGTCCTGGCCGACTGCACACCCAGCGGCGGTTGGCCGTCGCCTGGCCACCGAGACAACACCCCGCGCACGCTCCCCGCCCAACACCAAATCACACAGAGCGCGCGCCGCGGCGGCGGCAGGGCCCGAGGAGGCGCCACCCCTGCCGCCACCCCTTTTCTCTAATCCATGCGCCCCTTGAGCGTGCGCGCGACCGCGCCGTCCTTCGTGACGACGTACACGACCGCGCCCCACCCGGCGAGCGCGTCCCGGTCCTGGCCGGAGAGCAGGCATTGGGCCACGGTCTCAAACAGGGCGTCCGCGTCCAGCCCCGGGCGCCACATCGACTCGCACATGCCGTAGAGCGAGTCGGGGGCGGTGCCCGCGACCATGAAGTCGGTGGCGGTCTCCACGGCGCCGATCGAGTCCATGCCCGCGAGGTACGGAACGTCTCGATCCCCGAGCCCCGCCACGACCGGCGACACAAAGTAGGGCCCAAACCGTTTCTCGTACAGCGTGGCCGACAGCGCCTCGGTGAAGGCCGCGGGGCGCATGTCGCGCTCCTCGCGCAGGCGGTAGAGGTTGTGCTTGAACTGCAGCGTCGCGAGGAGGGTGGCCGCGTCGGTGCCCAA
>Ga0315285_10000992_pt1 | contig 29484 bp, 29 predicted proteins | sample YL17G09_36_MG_FD_203698 | JGI IMG/M metagenome (GOLD analysis project Ga0315285, IMG submission 203698) | Sediment microbial communities from Yellowstone Lake, YNP, Wyoming, USA - YL17G09_36 | ecosystem: Environmental > Aquatic > Freshwater > Lake > Sediment | place: USA: Wyoming | collected...
TCCCGCTGGGCCGCACCGAGATACCGGTCACGATGGGTGACGTGCTCGGCCACTCCGACGCGATGCTCAAGCAGGTCGACACCGACAAACTGGAGATGATCAAAAAAGAACTCGGCATGAGCAAGGAAGGGCCGCAGAAACTCTCCGACATCGTCGAGGGTGGTACGTTCCTGCTCTCGACGCTCGATGGGGTACTGCCGCAAACCACCAAACTGCTCAACACCAGCAGGATCACCCTCCAGTTGGTCGCCGACAAGAACGAGGGAATGAAGGTCGCGAACGCGAACCTCAACCAGGCGCTGGCCGGGGTGAACCGGATGACCGGTGGCTTCCGGCAACTCGTGGCGCAGGCTCCGAAGACATTTGCCGCCACCGACAACACCTTCAGCGACAACTCCGAGACGATGGCGCAGATCCTGGGCGACCTGACGACCGTCGGCGAAGTGATGTATCTGCGGGTGCCGGCGCTCAACGCGCTCTTCCCCAACTACCGTGGGTCGCTGCTCGACTCCTTGACCAGCATCATCCACGACGGCGGTTTCTGGCTTTCCGGCGACATCTACCCGCGGTACTCCTGCGATTACGGCACCCCGCGGCACCCACCGGCCGACGCGGACTATCCCGAGCCCTTCATGTACGGCGGCTATTGCAGGGACACCGACCCCGCGGTGCTGATCCGCGGCGCGAAGAACGCACCGCGGCCGGCTGGCGACGACACCGCCGGACCGCCTGCGGGAGCCGATCTGGGCAAGCGAACCGACCCGTCGCCGGAGGGCAGGTTCTCCATCCCGACGCCGTACGGTGGCCCGACCCTGCCGATCGAGCCGCCCCGGTGACACGCTTGAGGAGACATGCACCAGAATGCCAGTCATGACCAATGAAGGAGCCGAGGACCTCGAGGTGGCCGCAACCGGGGCCGCCACCATTGTGGACGCGCCGGAGAGCGCCGATAAGGCTGAGGAGGTCTCCGAGTCCGAGCAGAGCGCCTCAGCCGACGACGCACCCGAAGAGACGGCGGAAGAACCGAAGGCCGACAAACCGAAGCGCCCCCGCCCGAGCCTGCGGGCTGTGGCCGTCGCCTTGGTGTTTGCCGGGCTGCTGGGTGTCACCGGGTTCCTCGGGTGGCAGTGGTGGCAGCAGCATCAGCTCAGTCAGGCGCGCGACGCCGCCCAACGGGCGGCGGTCTCGTATGCCCAGGTTCTGACCAGCATCGACTCGGCCAAGGTGGACGAGAACTTCAAGGAGGTTCTTGACGGTTCGACGGGCGAGTTCAAGGACATGTACTCGCAGTCCAGCGAGGAGCTTCGCCAGCTGCTGATCGAGAACAAGGCGACCGCGTACGGCCGGGTGTTGGACTCGGCGGTGCAGGAGGCCTCCAAGGACAAGGCCGTGGTGTTGTTGTTCGTCGACCAGAGGGTGTCCAACGAGAAGCTCCCCGACCCGCGCATCGACCGGAGCCGGATGAAGATGACCTTGGAGAAGATCGACGGACGCTGGCGGGCAAGCAAAGTCGAACTCCCGTAAGAAGGGGATAAGCCATGCGGACACCAATGCGGATGGGCGGACTGGTAGGTGCGGTGATCGCCGCGACGGCCTCGATGCTCACGGCGCCTGGCGCCGCGGCGTCGACCGTGTCGTTCTGCGACCAGATCGGCGGGCAGTGGAACGGCCAGTACTGCCACACCTCGGTGCTTTCCGAACGCAATGCGGTCCGGGAGATCAACATCGCGATTCCCGGTGAGATCGACGGCCCGGCTGGCGGGGCGATCACCGACTACCTGACTGCGCTGATGAACAACTGGCGCTCGAAGGGCCAGAGCATGAACGCACACAGTTGGGCCGACGCGAATTTCGAGGTCTTCCAGCACGGCAATATCCGTACCGTGGCGTTCCACGAGACCTACGACTACGAGGGTACGGATCGACTCTGGGGACCGGCCAAGAGGGACGGCTACCGGACCTTCGCCTTCGATCAGGGCAGCGGCAGGCAACTCCAACTGTCGGATGTGGTTGATACCGGAGCGATCCCGTCGTTGGGGGCCCCGTTCATCCAGGCCGCCCTCGATGCCGCGCTGCCGCCGCACAACCCCAACACCTACCCGTTCATCCCGGAGAGGTGGACTCCTGACAAGGTGTACTCCGGCGGGTACAAGGCCTGGGCACTGACCCCGAACGAGCTGATCCTCTATATGCCTGACTACCCGGTCTCCCGGGACAGCCCGATCGACTTCGATCCGGCCAGTTACCTGTGGGCGATCAACGGCGGCATTGTGCAGCCGCGTATTCCGCTCAGCGCGCTGGGCCCGGCGCTGCGACCGGGGATCTGAACCCCTTCGTAGCCGGGTAACGTAGGACGGCATGGCGGAACTGAAGGCACAGCTGAGATCCGATCTGACTGAGGCAATGAAGAACCGGGACAAGTTGCGCACCGCGACGCTGCGCATGCTGCTGGCCGCGATCCAGACCGAGGAGGTGTCGGGCAAGCAGTCGCGCGAACTCACCGATGAGGAGGTTCTCAAGGTGCTGGCCCGCGAGTCGAGGAAGCGCAGCGAGTCCGCCGAGATCTACACCCAGAACGGCCGCGGCGAACTGGCCGCCGAGGAGCACGCCGAGGGACGGATCATCGACGACTATCTGCCCACCCCGCTGACCGATGCCGAGGTGGCCGACGTGGCGGATACCGCTCTCGCCCAGGTGGCCGAGGCACTCGGTGAGCGGCCGTCGGTCAAGGACATGGGCCTGGTGATGAAGGCCGCCACGGAGATCGCGGCGGGTAAGGCAGACGGGGCGCGGTTGTCGGCAGCGGTCAGAGACCGGCTCTAAGCCCGGGGCACCGGGACCGGTGTCGCACGGTTACAACGCGCCCGGAGGGAACCTTCCCGGGCGGGTGCCTGTTCTCGGGGCGTGCCGCGGGCCGAGATGTCGCGACGAGGCTGTAGAAAATAGGCATGAGCACAGCGACGAGTCGAACTCCGGTCAAGGTCCTGGTGGCGGTGACCTACCTGGCGATGATCACGATGAACTTCCTCGCCAACTCGCTTCCGCTCAACGGCAGGCGCACCGGCGACGTGTCCGACGCCTACCCGAGCCTGTTCACTCCCGCCGGCCTGACGTTCTCGATCTGGGGCGTGATCTATCTGCTGCTCGGGGCGCACGTGCTTTACCAACTCGGACTCTTCCGGGACGGGCCCGAGTCGGCCGAACAGGCCGCACTGCTCAACCGGGTCGGCGTGCTGTTCTCGATCTCGTCGTTGGCCAACACCGCCTGGGTGTTCGCCTGGCACTACGACCTGATTCCGCTGTCGGCGGTGCTGATTGTGACGATCCTGGTGTGCCTGGCGCTCATCGTGACCACGCTTCGGCGGGCGAATCTGACCGGGCGCCGACGCTGGTTGGTGGGTGTGCCCTTCAGTGTCTACTTCGGCTGGACCACGGTGGCGGTCGTCGCGAACATCACTGTGCTGCTGGTCTATTGGAAGTGGAACGGTTTCGGTATCCCAGAGTCGACCTGGGCGATGATCATCGTGCTCGTCGCGGCGGCCATCGGAACGGTCACGATGCTGCGCAACCGCGACGTGGCCTACGGTCTCGTGCTCATCTGGGCGTTCGCCGGCATCCTGATCCGGCAGACCTCCTCCGACGGCTTGGCCGGCAAGTATCCGGCGATCATTGCGGCGGCGGTGGCGTCGCTGGTGGTCTACCTCATCAGCGAGATCTGGATCCTGCGGCAACGGAAGGTCACCCCAGCGGGCTGAGTGGCACGTTCACCTGCGCGCCGGACCGAGCGGGTGGACAATTTGCACTGCCGGATTCTGGGGGGCAGACGTTTGACGGGAAGGTGCACCACATGAGCAACGCGATTGCTCCGTTGGACCTGAGTTGGCTGCTCATCGAGTCGCCCAGCAGCACAACGCATGTCGGGGCGATGCTGCTGTTCAAGAAGCCGCCCGGCCGCAGAAACACGGTCCGCGAGATCGTGGAGGCCTTCCGCGGGCAACGACCGCTGCCGCCCTTCAACTTCGTGCCGGAACTGATCGGCACGAGCGCGCCACACTTCCGCGAAGTCGACGGCTGGGATCCGTACTACCACGTCCAGCATCTCTCGCTGCCTGCGGGAAGTTCCTACGAAGAGCTATTGCGACTGGTCTCCGACCTGCATGAGCCGATGCTCGACCGGGACCGGCCGCTGTTCCGGTGCTGGGTGATCGATGGGGTGCCGGGCGGACGGTTCGCGATCTACACCAAGACCCACCACAGCATCATCGACGGGGTATCCGGGCTGAAGAAGCTCTATGACGGCCTGAGCCTGACCGACGAGCCCGTCATCCTGCCGCCGGCCTTCGCACAACCACGTCCTCCGTCGAAACCTCGCACACAACCGCCGGCCCTGCGCCGCCTCACCGACACGGTCCGCGGTGCCATCGCTCAAGTCGGCGCCATCAACCAGATCTCCTTCGGCGCGCTGCGCAAGGGCCTCAGCGCCGCACTGGGTTCCCACCTCGAGGGCAGCCTGCCGTTTGTGGCCAGGCATTCGCCGACCAACGTCCCGCTCAAACAGGCCCGCGGCTTCGCGACCGCGTCACTGCCGATGGAGGAGATGCACCATATTGGGCATCAATTCGGGGCCACCCTCAACGACGTGGCGGCGACCATCATCGACCACGGATTGCACGCCTACCTCCGGGAGAGGGGCCAGGGCTACGCCCACGAGTTCATCGCGATGGTTCCGGTGTCGCTGCGTGGCGAGGGAGACAGCGCCATGGGCACGCGGGTGTCGGCGATGTTCGTGCGCCTCGGCTCACCGAACGTCGACGTGACCGAGCGGCTGCAGCAGGTCGTGCATTCGCTCGCCACCGCCAAGAAGGAACTCGGCGCGATGTCACCAGATACCGCGATGACCTACGCCGTCGCGATCATCGCCCTCGCCGGTGCGGGCGCCTCGACCCACCTCGATCGCATCGCCCGACCCGCGTGCAACCTGGTCATCTCGAATGTTCCGGGCGCCAAGGAGATTCGCTATCTCAACGGTGCCCCGTTGGTCGGGATCTTCCCGGTGTCGGCGCTGGCGGCGGCAATCGGTCTGAACGTGACCCTGAGCTCCTACCGCGACCACATGGATTTCGGCTTCGTCACCAACGCGGCTGCACTCGACGTCCATGCGCTGGCCGAGCACACCCGGCAGGCTTATGCGGACCTGAAGGCGGCGGCCAGATCTGCCACCCCAGCCCGTTCGGCCATACGGCCATAAGGGGCGTGAGACCCCCGCACAACCGCCCTCAGGTGCAGACAACCGGACTCACCGTCGATCCTCACACCGGACGACATCATGGCGGGGACGATGCCGGCCGGCCCGGTGGTCGTGTTTGACGACGACCACTACTACCTGGGCGGAGTGGTCGCCGAAGCCCTGCGAGGGGCCGGGCTCGAGGTCACCCTGGCGACACCCGCCAATGAGCCGAATCCAGGCAAGGATTCTCAAGCTCGGCATCGCCGTCGAGACCGGGACCGCGCTGGCGAGGGTTGACGAGGGCTCGGTGATCCTGGAGTCCGTCCATACCGGGGCCACGACGGCGGTCGAGGCTGCGAACGTGGTGATGATCACGTCTTGCGAGCCACTGGACACCCTCTACCACGGCCTGACCGATCGCCTTCCGGTCCAGCGCATCGGCGACTGCCTGGCTCCGGGGACGATCGCGACCGCTGCCTACTCCGGACACCGCTACGCCCGCGAGGCGGATGCCGGGGCGCCGATCGACGTGCCGTTCCGTCGCGAGTAGGCGTCGTCAGGACTGCAGTCGCTCACCGGCCGGATCGAGCAACGGCTGCGCGGAGACGACGGCGCGCCGCCGGTCTCCGAGGATGCCGATCGTCAGCTCCGTCCCCACCGCGGAATGCTCGACCGGAAGGTAGGCGAGGGCGATCGACCGCTCGATCGTATGCCCGTAGCCGCCCGAGGAGATGTAGGCGACCGGGCGCTCGCCGTCGGCATAGACGGGCTCGAGCCCGTGGGCGTCCGCGTTGTCGGCATCTACCACGAGACAGGAGAGCAGGTGCGTCGAGCCGCGCTCGCGCTCGCGCTCGAGAGCAGCACGCCCGACGAATTCACCCTTGTCGAAGGCGACGAACCGCTCCAGGCCCGCCTGCAGCGGGGTCCAGTCGGCGGACAGGTCGGCGCCCCAGAGGCGATAGCACTTCTCGAGTCGCATCGACTCGAGGGCCCGGTAGCCGAAGTCGACCAGCCCGAGATCCTCGCCCGCCTCGAAGAGCTGGTCGTAGAGGTGGTTCTGAATCTCAAGCGGGTGGTGCAGCTCCCAGCCGAGCTCGCCGACGTACGAGACCCGCACGGCGAGCGCCTGCGCCTTGCCGACACCGACGGTCCGGGCCCGGAAGAAGGGGAAGCCGGCGTTGGTGAAGTCGTCGGTGGACACCCGCCGGAGCAGCTCTCGCGACCGCGGCCCGGCGATGGTGAGCACGCCGTACCGCGCGGTCACGTTGTCGATCACAACGGAGCCGTCGTCGGGGGCCTGAAGCTGGAGCCAGCCGAGGTCGTGCGTCTCGGTCGCGGCCGCGGAGACGACGTAGTAACGGCCGGGCGCCACGAGCGCGACGGTGACGTCGGTCTCGACGCCCCCGCGCTCCGTCAGCATCTGGGTCAGCGCCATCCGGCCGATCTGGCGTGGAAGCCGATTCGCGCACACCCGGTCGAGGAACGCCCCGCCGCCGTCACCGGTGATCTCGAACTTCGCGAAGCTGGTCTGGTCGAGCACGCCGACGGCACCGCGCACCGCACGACACTCCTCGCCGACCGCGTCGAACCAGTTACCGCGTCCGAAGCCATACTCGTCGCGGGACGGCCCGCCACTGGCGTACCAGAGCGGCCGCTCCCAGCCGGCCCGCACGCCCATCACGGCGCCCTTGGCGACGAGCCTGTCGTAGAGCGGATCGGTCTTGAGCGGACGACCCGCGGGCCGCTCCTCCTCAGGGAAGTGGATCTTGTACTCGTCCTCGAATACCTCCGAGGCACGCTCGACGATGTAGGAGGTCGACCGCGCGTAGCCGCCGAACCGACGGACGTCGAGCTCCCACATGTTGTCGCTCGGCTGGCCTTCGACGATCCACTCCGCGGCGTACCGGCCCGCGCCGCCACCGAAGACGATCCCGAAGATCGAGAAGCCGGCCAGCACATGCAGCCCGCGCCGGCCCGGCACCGGGCCCATCAGGCACTTGCCGTCCGGCGTGTACCCGTCCGGTCCGTTGATCACCGTGCTGATCCCCACGTCGCCGAAGCGGGGGATACGCTCGGCGGCCGCGATTAGGCAGTCCTCGATCTGTTCGAGGTTCGGCGGCAAGAGCCGGCCGTGGAAGTCTGCCGGGATACCGTCGAGCGCCCAGGTCAGCGGCTTCCGCTCGAACGGTCCGATAATCAGGCCGTCGCCCTCCTGGCGCGCGTAGAAGGAGTTGTCCGGGTCACGGAAGACCGGCAGCTCAACCGTGCGCGCCGCGATCTCTTCCATCGGCTCCGTCATCAGGTAGTGGTGCTGTAGCGAGACGATCGGCAACTCGATGCCGGCGAGCCGCCCCACCTCGCGGGACCACTGGCCCGCCGCGATCACGACGTGCTCTGCGCGGATGTCGCCCGCGGAGGTCGACACGGTCCAGCCGCCGCGCTCGCGGACGAGCTGCGTCACCCGCGTGTGACGCAGGATGGTGGCGCCGCCGTCGACGGCGCCTTTCGCGAGCGCGTTCGTCAGGCTCGTCGGGTCGATGTGGCCGTCGGTTGGCAGGTGGGCGGCCGCGAGCACGCCATCAGGTCGCGCGAGCGGGAACAGTTCGAACGCTCGCTCGGCCGAGATGATCTCGAGCGGCACGCCGACGCTCTCCGCGATCCCTGCCACCTGCTCGAACTGGTGCAGCCGGTCGCCGGTGGTGCCGATGCGGACACTGCCGCACTGGTGGAAGTCGACGGGGACACCCGTCTCCTGCTCCAGCCTCCCGTACAGCTGCACCGACGCGCGGAGCAGTTGCATCAGGTTGAGGCTCTGGATGAACTGTGTGCAGAGGCCCGCGGCATGCCACGTCGATCCGCTGGTGAGTTCGTTCGCCTCGACCAGCGCGACGTCGGATTCGCCCAGCCGGGTGAGGTGGTACAAGGTCGACACGCCGGCAATGCCGCCGCCGACGATGACCACACGAGCCTTGGCGATCATCTTGTGCGCCCGAAGGGAGTTGAACCTCTGACCCTCTGATCAGTGTTCAGCCCAGTTCGATTCACGGCGGCGGGTCGGCGCCCGCTGATACTGGTGCCGGCCCCCACGATAGCGACCCTACCTGGACCACCTGCGGGCCAGACCCGGGCAGAGCCCCTGGCCGGAACCACCGGCTCGGGGTGGCGGGATTCGAACCCACGACCGGCGCCGCTCGCACGAAGGCGCTGAAATCTGCTGCGGACCAGCTGCGGACTGCGACGTAGGAAGGCCCCGACCAGACTGACCGGTCAGGGCCTCTCACCTGCGATGACGCGAGTCGGGGTGGCGGGATTCGAACCCACGACCTCTTCGTCCCGAACGAAGCGCGCTACCAAGCTGCGCCACACCCCGCGTGAAGCCACGACAGCGTATCGCACCCTGGCACGGGGAAGCCAAATGCGCATCCTCCGCTGCCGTCGGCCGGCGCCGGCCAACGGCAGGACTGCTCGAAGTCCCGCAGCACGTCCGGGTACCCAGCAGGGTGTCCCGTAGCTTTCCCCGCTGTCGCAGATCATCGTGACCACCGATCCGCTGGTACCGGTGGCCACCATCTCGGCCAGCAGCCCGAACGCCCCCCTACGTTTGTTCCCGGTGGACGGGCCGGCGCCTGATGAGCCGCCGCCACCGAGGGGCTGGCGACTCCTTAACCGGCCGGTTCTTGATCTAGGGCCGGTAGACGTCAGCGCGGTGGTCTACCCGAACGATGAAGACCGTGCGAGCATCGCCGTCGATTCGATAGAGCACGCGGTAAGGCCCACGACGGGCACTGAAAAGACCCACCAGGTCGTTTCGTAGCGGCTTGCCGACCCGGCGTGGCTCCCGGGCTAGATCGCCGAAGGCGAACTCGACGACGGCCGACACGACGCGAGGCGGAAGCGTGTTGAGCCCGCGTCGCGCCGCGGCGGTGAAACGAACCTCGAAGGCCGCGGACGGCCCTTCGAGATCGGTCACGGCCGATGCTGTTGCGGAACGCCGAACTTAGAGCGGATCTCGCCTTCGCTATACGTTCGACGTGCGGCGATGTCGGCATCTGCCTCAGCGATCGCGTCGCGAATGCCGGGCTGTGACAGCCAGTACAGGGTTTCTTGCAACGATTCCCACTCGTCGAAACCGATCAGCACTGCGGCCGGCGAACCGTTCTTGGTGATCGTCACCTGGTCTTTCGTCAGCGTGACGGCATCGACGAACTCGTTGAGCTTGTCCTTGAGCTTCGAGATCGGCAAAATCTGCATACCGTCAATATAGGCCGTAATTTAAGCCGACGCCAGGCCTAAATTGGGGTCTTCGGCTGACGTTATCCGGATGCACCGCAGCGGCCGCCGCGACCACCTCGATTCCGCCTCGACTCAGCGCCTTAGCCTCCGCGCTGAGCAACAACCGCCACGCCCGCTCGTCCAGATGCGGGCGGATCAACGACAAACGGGCCGCGACCCGATCGGAATCCACAGCAGGAAGCGTCATACCGCAAATGTCGAAACGCCAAACGCAAAACCCAAATCAATTACTGCGCGAGTCCTAAGCCCTGCGGCCTTGGTCAACATCGAAGTCGGCCCACGATTCTGGCGGCGAATGCCAAGCGTGCGAAATGCCTTCCTCCGGTTAGGTCTGGCGGGGCAGCGCTAGTGCACCGAGACGGTGGGGGTGGAGCGCAGCAGAGTTCGGGTGTGGTCGCCACCGCCGGTCGGTGTGGCCACCAGGGTGAGCAGGCTGGCCTCGGGCCGGCAGCAGAACCGCAACGGCGCGAACGGCGACGTTCCGATACCGCCCGAGACGTGCAACGCGGTCCCGGTTCCCCAGTTGGATGTGCCCTTGGCCCGGGAGCGATCGAGATCGCAGTTGGTCACCAGTGCCCCGTAGAACGGCAGGCACAGCTGCCCGCCGTGGGTATGGCCGGCCATCACGAGTTGGTACCCGTCCGCGGCGAACCGATCCAGGACCCGGGTGTACGGGGCGTGGGTGACCCCGAGACTCAAGTTGGCGGCCGCGTTGGGCGCTCCGGCGATGGTGTCGTAGCGATCCCGGCCGAGGTGGGCGTCGTCCACTCCGGCGGCCGCGATGGTCACCCCCGCCACCTCCAACTCGCGGCGGTTATGGGTCAGATCTAGCCAGCCCCGTTCGCTGAACGCCGCTCGGAGGTCCTGCCACGGCAGCGGATCGCCGTGTGACCGGTGGTCGTTGCCGGTGAGGTACTTCACCGGGTTCTTCAGCTTGGCTGCGAAGTAGTCATTGCTGCCGAACACGAAGACCCCGGGCACCGCGAGCAGGTCGCCGAGTGCCTGCACCACGGCCGGCACCGCTTTGGGGTGCGACAGGTTGTCGCCCGTGTTGACCACCAGGTCGGGCTCCCATTCCGACAGCTCACGCAGCCATGCCTGCTTATGTCGCTGCGCCGGACGCATGTGAATATCGCTGAGGTGCAGTACCCGCAGCGGTGTCGAGCCGGGCGCAAGGACCGGCATCGTGACCTCGCGCATGACGAATGCATTGCGCTCGATGACGGCGGCATACCCCACCGTGAGCGCCGCGGTGCCGGCCGCGACGGCGGCAGACGTTTTCAAGGCGTGAGCGGCCATAGGGGCAGACTACTGCCAGTGCACGCCCCGGCGGAACGTCAAATTCGGACCCTCACCGGCCCCTACGGCGGCGGCGGCGCCGGCGGTTCCGCCGGTGGTGGTGGCGGCGGCGGCGGCACGAGCACCGGAATGGTGATCGGCGGCAGACCGGGAATCTCCACGACCTGCGAACCCACTTGGGGCAGCCCGGGCGGTGGCGGTGCGCCCGGGGGTGGCGGCGGGCCGGGTGGCGGAGACGGTGGCGGGGGCGGGGGAGGCGCGATGCCGTTGCTCACCTGAAGGGTGACGATGATGCCCGGTACGGTCTGGCCCGCCGGCGACGTTCCGATCACGGTGCCGGCCGAGGCGGCGCTGTTGAGTGAGGCCACCTGGTCTGCGACCTGGAATCCCGACGCCCGCAACTCTTCTCGCGCGCTGCCCTGGCTCAGGCCGCTGACGTTGGGCACCCGTGAGCCAGGCGCCCCGTCAACGTAGCGGGGATCGGTCGGAGGCATGGTCACTTCGCCGAAGTCCACCGCCAGGGGCGTCAGCGCAGTGAACCACGTCTCCGCAGGCTCATTGCCGCCGAACAGATTGCCGTCGAAACACGGCCGCAACGGGAACGAGCAGAGGTCGCTGGGGTCGGGGGAGTCGTCGTAGATGTAGTTCACCGCGGCGAAGCGGTTTGTGTAGCCGAAGAATCCCGCCGAACGATGCGCCTCGGTGGTTCCGGTCTTGCCCGACATCGGCAGACTCCAACCGGCGGCGTTGGCCGCCGGGGCGCCGGTGCCGCTGACGGTGTCGCGGGAGAGAGCGTTGGACAGGGTGTGGGCCAGTCCCTCCGGAACCACCTGCTCGCATGCCTCGGCGTTGATGGAGACTTCATCGCCGTGCCGGTCGTAGATCTTGTCGATCGGGTTGGGCGGGCACCACATCCCGCCGGAGGACAGGGTGGCCGCGACGTTGGCCAACTCCAGCGGATTGACCTGGAACGGGCCAAGGGTGAACGAGCCGATGTTCTGGCGCTTGATGAAGTCGGCCAGGCTCTCGTTGTTGTCCTCGTCGTAGCCGCGTGCCGTGCCCGGTTCGGTGTAGGACCTCAGACCCAGCCGGACGGCCATGTCCACGGTGCGCGTCACACCCACCTGCGAGATGAGTTTGGCGAACGCGGTGTTGGGCGACTTCGCCAGCGCCTCGGTCACGTTCATACTGAGGTAGCGTGGGTCCCGGTAGTTCTCCACGCACCAGGTCTCCCTGGGGCAGCCCTTCGCGCCGCCCTCGCCGAGTCCCTTGGCCTGGAACCGCCCCGGCACGTCGAGGGTGGCGTTGATGCCCAGCCCGAGGTCCAGAGCCGCGGCGGTGGTGAAGATCTTGAAGATCGAGCCGGCGCCGTCGCCGACCAACGAGAACGGTTGCGGCTGGACGGTCTGGCCGGCGTCGATGTCCAGCCCGTAGGTCCGGTTGCTCACCATCGCGGCGACGGGATGGCTGGACTTGCCGGGCAGCACCACATTCATCACGCTGGCGATGCCCTCGAGGTCCGGGGACGCGATCGAGTCCACCGTCTTCTTGACGTCAGCCTGGACTTCGGGATCGAGCGTGGTCTTGATCAGGTAGCCGCCCCGGGATATCTGTTCCTTGGTCAGGCCGGCCCGGGTCAGATACTCCTGCACGTAGTCGCAGAAGAAAGCCCGGTCGCCGGCCGCGATGCAGCCACGCGGCGTTTCGTTGGGCCGGGCCAGCACGCCCAGCGGCTGCTGCTTGGCCGCCCGCAACTCGTCGGTTTTGTCGGGCAGTTGCGCAATCATGGTGTCGAGCACCAGATTGCGGCGCACCAGCGCCCCGTCGGGGTTGGTGTAGGGATTCAGCGAGCTGGTCGACTGCACCAGACCCGCCAGCAGCGCGGACTGCGCCCAGTTCAAATCCGACGCGTCGATGCCGAAATAGGTTTGCGCGGCATCCTGGATGCCGAACGCGCCGTTGCCGAACGACACCAGATTGAGGTAGCGGGTGAGGATCTCAGGCTTGGTCAGCGTCTTGTCCAGGCTGAGCGCCATGCGGATCTCGCGCAGCTTGCGGGCCGGCGTCGGGGCGATCGCAGCACGCTTCTCGGCGTCCGTCTGGGCCACCACCAGGAGTTGATAGTTCTTGACGTACTGCTGCTCGATGGTCGAGCCGCCGCGGGTGCCGGCATCCCCGGAGGCGTAACCGGCCAGGCCGGTCAGGGTTCCCTTCCAGTCCACGCCGTTGTGCTCAGCGAACCGCTTGTCCTCGATCGAGACGATGGCCAGTTTCATGGTGTCGGCGATCTTGTCGCTGGTCACCTCGAAGCGCCGCTGTGCGTACAGCCAGGCGATGGTGTTGCCTTTGGCGTCGACCATTGTGGTCACCGCCGGGATGTCACCCTCGAGAACCTGGGCCGATCCGTTCGCCACGATGTCGGAGGCACGGTTGGACATCAGCCCGATGCCCCCCACCACGGGGAAGAGCAGTGCCGCCACGAGCACGCTGGCCAACAGGCATGACCAAGCCAGCTTGATGATCGTGGAACCGGCCGAGGGGCGTTCCGACATGGATGACAGCCTACTGAGGCCCTCGACGATGTTGTGGTCCATCCCGTGGGGCGCCACCCTAACCACGAAACCACGAAATATGTCATGTGAGTGACAAAACCCCAGTTCATGACGGGACTGGACGTTCGTGCCAAAAAACTTTGTTTTGACTGTTGCGCAAATGCGACCTGACCACCTACTTTAAGCACACAGTGCGACGCAGGTAACACTCGCATCGCAATGTGGCGTAGATCGCACCGCGTCTACATCGGAGGGTTCGCCGCCCTGTTGGGCGGCTCTTACGAAGGGATCGCCCGTGTCGGGGATTCGGCCCGCTGCCCGCAGAACCACCTCAGCATCAATGCCTGCATCACTTCAAGTGGCGGCCGGGGAAGCCCGGATCGCCTGGGTCTCTCAAGGGTTGTGTCGCTCGGCCGATCCCGACCAACTTTTCGTGCGCGGTGCCGCACAACGCAAAGCCGCTGTGATTTGCCGGCACTGCCCGGTGATCGCCGAATGCGGTGCCGATGCCCTGGATAACCGCGTCGAGTTCGGCGTCTGGGGCGGGATGACCGAACGTCAGCGCCGCGCCCTGCTTAAGCAGCACCCCGATGTTTCATCCTGGGCCGATTTCTTCTCGATCCAGCGGAAGCAGCGCATCGTCAGCTGAACGTCGGGACCGCTACGCCGCTTAGGTTGCTTGAGTCGCGTCAGCGTCTAAGTCTCGCCGGTGATTTGATCGGCGATCGCCTGCAGCGCGTCGAGATCGGAAACGTCGAACGGCAGTGACGGCACCCCCACCACGCGCACGTGCGGGTTGGCGCCGGTGAACCTGGACAGCAACCGCACCTCCCGTTTGGCGGTCTGGCCGCGGTCGGCGTGGATCCGAAGCACTCCCGCGGTCAGCGCATCGCCATCGGCGCCGGGTGCGGCCTCCAATTCGCTGGCGCCGTCGATCGCGCGTTCCACCGTCAGCGGGCACAGCGGGGGGTGTGTCCGGTTGAGGATCAGACCGGCCAGCGGCATACCCTCCGTGGACAGCCGGTCGACGAAGAAACTGGCCTCACGCAACGCGTCGGGTTCGGCCGCAGAGACCACGACGAACTGAGTGCCGCGCCGCCTGAGTAACTCATACGTCCGATCGGCCTTCTCGCGAAAACCGCCGAAGGTCGAGTCCAGCGACTGAACGAAAGAGGCTGCATCGGAAAGCATCTGCGAACCGAGGATCGTCGACAATGCTTTCATCGCAAGCCCCATCACGCCGGTCACCAGCTTGCCGAGGCCGCGGCCTGGTCCGAGCAGCAGCTTCCATAGCCGGCTGTCCATGAAACTGCCCAACCGCTTGGGGGCGTCGAGGAAGTCCAGCGCGTTGCGCGACGGCGGGGTGTCCACCACCACCAGGTCCCAGCGGTCCTGAGCGAGCAATTGGCCAAGCTTCTCCATGGCCATGTACTCCTGCGTACCGGCCAGCGACGTGGCGACGGTCTGGTAGAACTGGTTGTCCAAAATCGCTTGTGCGCGATTGGGATCGGAGTGCTCGAGAACCATCTCGTCGAAGGTTCGCCGCATGTCGAGCATCATCGCGTGCAGCTCCCCGGCGACTTCTGTACCCAGCGGTACGCGCTGCGGTTCGTTGCCGAGTTCCTTGATGCCCAACGCCTGCGCCAGCCGTTTGGCCGGGTCGATCGTCAGCACCACAACGCTGCGGCCGTATTCCGCGGCGCGCAGGGCCATTGCTGCGGCGGCGGTGGTCTTGCCCACCCCACCGGCACCGCAGCAGACCACCACGCGGTTGGACTTGTCGGACAGAATCGACTTCATGTCCAGCGTTTGAGGTGCCCCGCTCATGGTCGGCCTTTCCCGCGCATCGGCTTGTCGCTCATCGACTTGTCCGCTCTGGTCCTCTTCGCTTCGCTCATCGACTCGCTCGTCTGGTCCTCTTCGCTTCGCTCATCGACTCGCTCGTCTGGTCCTCTTCGCTTCGCTCATCGGACGCCTTGCTGGGCAAGGATTTCCGCCAGCTCGTAGAGGCTGCCCAAGTCCACCCCGTCGGGGATGGTCGGTAACTCCAGGCGCGGAACATGTAGGTTTTCCAACTCCAGCGCACTCTCCGCGCGGGCCCGTATCCGGCTGGCATGTTCGATGGCCTCGGTCAGCAGCCCGGCGAATTCGCCGTCGGCCATGGTTATCCCCACTCTCGACAGTCCCGCCCGCACCGCTTCGGCATCGATGTCCCCGTCGGCGGCCGGGGCCAGCGCGTCGGCCGGCAGGAAGACCGGGATGTTGCGGTTGACGATCACGCTGCCGATCGGCAGTTCGAGTTCCTCAAGTTCTTCGATGGCCTCGATGGTCTCCTGGATCGGCAGTGCCTCCAGAAGTGTGACGAGGTGGATCGCGGTCTGTTCGGAGTGCAGCAACCGCACGACGCCGTCGGCCTGGGAGTGCACCGGGCCGCCCTTGGCGATGTCCGACAGGGCCTTGGTCACATCCAGGAAGCGGGAGATGCGCCCAGTCGGCGGCGAATCGACGACGATCGCGTCGTACATCGGGCTCTTGTCGGCGTTGACCCGGATGGCGGCCTCCTTGATCTTGCCGGTCAGCAGCACATCGCGCAGTCCCGGGGCGATCGTGGTGGCGAACTCGATGGCGCCGATCCGGCGCATCGCCCGGCCGGCGATGCCCAGGTTGTAGAACATGTCGAGGTATTCCAGGAAGGCCGACTCGAGGTCGATGGCCAGGGCGTTGACATGCCCGCCGCCGTCGGCGGTCGCGACCTTGACTTCCTCGTAGGGCAGCGGCGGAACGTCGAAGATCTGCGCAATGCCTTGGCGCCCTTCTACTTCCACCAGAAGCACTTTGCGGCCGCCGGCCGCCAGGGTCAATGCCAGCGCGGCCGCGACCGTGGTCTTGCCGGTCCCTCCTTTGCCGGTGACGAAATGCAGTCGGGCCCTGGTAAGGCGGTCAGGCCAGCCGAGTGCGCTGCCGTCGTTCGGTGAGGTCGCCACCACTGCATGCTATCCAAGCGCGGGCGGGTGATCGTCAGAGTCGAAAAGTGCGCGGCCATCCGGGGGATAGGCTTTCGGCCATGAGTCAACCAACCACGTGGGAGTACGCGACCGTGCCGTTGCTTACCCACGCGACCAAACAGATCCTCGACCAGTGGGGCTCCGATGGCTGGGAGCTGGTCTCGGTGCTTAACGGGCCGACCGGTGAGCAGCACGTGGCCTACCTCAAGAGGCCCAAGTGAGTGCGCGAGAGCGCCTGGCCGATATGGGTGTCACCCTCCCTGCAGTGGCCGCACCGCTGGCGGCCTACGTCCCGGCGGTGCGCACCGGGAATCTGGTCTACACCTCGGGTCAGTTGCCGTTGGAAGGCGGCGAGCCGACCCATTTCGGCAAGGTCGGCGAAGAAGTGACCCCGGAGGGGGGCAAGGCTGCGGCCCGCACCTGCGCGCTCAATGCGCTGGCGGCGATCGACGCCCTCGTCGGAATCGACTCGGTGGTACGGGTGGTGAAAGTGGTCGGGTTCGTCGCCTCCGCCCCCGGCTTCACCGGCCAGCCTGGCGTCGTCAACGGTGCCTCGAACTTCCTCGGTGAGGTGTTCGGCGAACACGGGGCTCATGCCCGCTCGGCGGTTGGGGTGGCGTCGCTGCCGCTGGACGTTCCGGTCGAGGTGGAGCTCATCGTCGAGGTGGCGTGAGCCACAAACAGGGTCGAGCGGCGTGAGCCACAAACAGGGTAGAGCGGCGTGAGCCATAAACATGGTCGAGCGGCGTGAGGTGAACCGCCGGTGAGGTACCCGGCCTACGGCGTGTTGCGGCCGGTCACGGAGACGGCCTCGGTTCTGCTGTGCAACAACCCGGGCCCGCTCACACTGGAGGGCACCAACACCTGGGTACTCCGCGGTCCGGGCAGTGCCGAGATGGCGGTTGTCGACCCTGGCCCCGACGACGACGAACACGTCGAACGCCTCGCCGGCCTCGGCCGGATTGCGCTGGTTCTGATCAGCCACCGCCACGGCGACCACACTGACGGGATCGACAAGCTCGTCGCCGCCACCGGTGCCACCGTCCGATCGGTGGGCAGTGGATTCCTTCGCGGGTTCGGGGGCCATCTGCGCGACGGTGAGGTGATCGACGCGGCGGGCCTTCGGATCAGAGTGCTGGCGACTCCCGGCCATACCGCGGATTCGGTCAGCTTCGTCCTCGATGACGCGGTGCTCACCGCCGACACGGTGCTTGGTCGGGGGACGACCGTGATCGACGACGAGGACGGGAGCCTGGCCGACTATCTGGAGTCGTTGCGGCGACTCCGGGATCTGGGCGGCCGCACTGTACTTCCCGGCCACGGCCCCGATCTCGCAGACCTGGCGGCCGTCGCCGAGATGTACCTGGCCCACCGGCATGGGCGGCTCGAGCAGGTGCGGCAGGCGCTGTGCGCGCTCGGCGAGGATGCGACCGCGCGCCAGGTGGTCGAGTTCGTCTACACCGACGTGGACCAGCAGCTGTGGGACGCAGCGGAGTCGTCGGTGCGCGCCCAGTTGGACTACCTGCGGCGAGATTGAACTCAGGCAGTCACAACGCGAGCGGGGATGTGGGTCAGTCCAATCTCGCGGTGAAGCCTGTTGCTTACCTCGCTCGGCGTGCCAGCCGCTCGGAGTCGCAGATCAGGACGCTCTTGCCCTCCAGCCGGATCCAGCCGCGCTGGGCGAAGTCGGCCAGCGCCTTGTTGACGGTCTCCCGAGACGCCCCGACCAGCTGGGCTATCTCCTCCTGGGTGAGGTCGTGGGTGACCCGCATGGCCCCGCCCTCCTGGGTCCCGAAACGCTGAGCCAGCTGCAGCAGCTGCTTGGCGACCCGACCGGGCACATCGGTGAAGATCAGGTCCGCCAGGTTGTTGTTGGTACGGCGCAGGCGTCGCGCCAGGACCCGCAGCAACTGCTCGGCGATCTCGGGACGGTCGGCGATCCACGCCCGCAGCGCGTCGCGGTCCATCGACACCGCACGCAACTCCGTGATGGTGGTGGCGCTCGACGTCCGCGGGCCCGGATCGAAGATCGACAGCTCGCCGAACATGTCCGACGGCCCCATGATCGTCAGCAGGTTCTCTCGGCCGTCCGGGGAACGACGGCCGATCTTCACCTTGCCGGAGGTGATGATGTAGAGACGGTCTCCCGGCTCGCCCTCCGCGAACACCGTGTGACCGCGCGGGAAGTCCACCGGCTGAAGTTGTTTGGTGAGTGCAGAAACTGCGGTGGGATCAACCCCTTGGAAGATTCCGGCCCTCGCCAGGATCTCGTCCACGTTGTCCCTCTCAACTCATCGGTGACTAGATGCGTGCAGGCCGCCCTCTGACTTCCAGCCTAATGTTTGGTCAGTCTTGACGACGTGCCAACGCTACACACGATTGGCGAGTTTCGATGGTTGAAACAGTGGATTTGGGCGGGTGGGAAGCCCCGGTTCGTCGATGAGGAGCAGCGGATCGTACTGACTCGCAGGCTGCGGTCCGGACAACTCGTTGAGGGCTCGCTCAGCGGCCTTCTGTCGAGCCGCGCGGGCGGCCCCCTCAAGCCGTGCGACGATCTCCGCGGCCGACGGACGGTCGCTGTGAACCAGGCTTTCCAGTCGCTGCAAACCGAACGTGAACAGCATCAACAGCCCGGGGAAAAACACCGCGACCAAGGTGGACATAGCCGGGAAGTTAACCGGCACCAGGTCTCATCAGGATCACGAATTGCCACCGGTCTGTCGGCGGTCAGTAACCTGGCAGCGTGACGGCGGGTGCGGCCAGTTCCGGGGCCACGAGATCTTCCAAGTGGGACGCGGAGACCCACCTTGGTCTCATCCGGCGTGCCCGCCGGATGAATCGGACTCTGGCAACGGCATTCCCGCATGTCTACTGCGAACTCGATTTCACCAATCCGCTCGAGTTGACCGTAGCGACGATTCTGTCCGCCCAGAGCACCGACAAGCGGGTCAACCTGACGACGCCGGCGTTGTTCGCGAAGTGCCGCACCGCCCGTGACTACGCGCAGGCCGACCGTGCCGAAGTCGAGGAACTGATCCGGCCTACCGGCTTCTACCGCAACAAGACAACCTCGCTGATCCGGCTCGGCCGGGAACTCGTCGAGAGGTTCGGTGGCGAGGTGCCGGGCACCCTGGACGAACTGGTGACGCTGCCGGGAGTCGGGCGCAAGACAGCCAACGTGATATTGGGCAATGCGTTCGACATTCCGGGTATCACCGTCGATACCCACTTCGGACGGCTGGCGCGACGATGGCGCTGGACCGCCGAGACCGATCCGGTCAAAGTGGAGCACGCCGTGGGGACGCTGATCGAGCGCAGCGAGTGGACCCTGCTGAGCCACCGCGTCATCTTCCACGGTCGGCGGGTCTGCCATGCCCGCAAACCTGCCTGCGGGGTGTGCGTCCTGGCCAGGGACTGTCCCTCCTTCGGTGCCGGCCCCACGGAGCCGCTGATCGCCGCCGGGCTGGTCAAGGGGCCGGAGACGGAACACCTGCTCGCACTGGCCGGACTGTAGGCCGTGCGAACGTCGACCCGTTGGACGCTGGCGGTGCTCGCCGTACTGGGTGCCCTGACGGTGGCACTGGCCCTGGAACTCACCGACGGCCCGGCCCAGCCGGACACCCCGGCGTTCTCGGCCCAGCGCACCCACCGCGATGCGGACACCCCGGGGGCGCTGGCCGGGCCACGGCAGCGCGCCGATCTGCCGCGCTGCCCGGTCGGTGGCCGCGGCCCGGGCCCGGAGCGGTTGCGCGGTGTGGTGGTGGAATGCGCCGCCGACGGATCGCAGGTCAACGTGGCCGGAGCACTGGCGGACCGCACCGTCGTGATCAACCTGTGGGCGTATTGGTGCGCTCCGTGCGCCGAGGAGCTGCCCGCGATGCAGGAGTACCAGCGCCGGGTCGGCGACACCGTGGACGTCGTCACCGTTCACCAGGACGAGAACGAAACCGCAGCCCTGTTGCGGATGGCTGAGCTGGGCGTGCGCCTGCCGGTGCTGCAAGACGGCCAGCGCCGCGTCGCGGCCGCCCTCGGCGTGCCCAACGTGATGCCCGCGACGGTGGTACTGCGCCCGGACGGTAGCGTTGCCGCGGTGCTTGCACAGCCGTTCACCAGCGCCGACGAGATCGCCGACGCGGTGGACTCGGCGCTGCGGTGACGGCTGACGACAGTGGGCTCCGGGCGAGCCCAGCCCACCTGCTCCGTCCACAGGTCCGGCCGCCGTGGTTGGCGCCCCTGGTCGACAACGTCGACCGCGTGCCTGACGCCTTTCGCCGACGTGTCCCACCGGAGTTACTGGCCGCACTGACCGGTGCGCAGGCGCAGTCCTCCCGGGACGCCGCGGTACTGGTGCTGTTCTCCGGGCCGCATGCCGAGCAACTTCCCGGTGCGGTGCCCGACGACGCAGACCTGCTGCTGACCGTGCGGGCCGGAACCCTGCGCCACCACGCGGGCCAGGCCGCCTTCCCGGGCGGCGCCGCCGACCCCGAGGACGCCGGCCCGGTGCACACCGCGCTGCGCGAGGCCAACGAGGAGACCGGCATCGACCCCGCCCGTCTGCATCCTTTGGCCACTCTGGACCGAATGTTCATCCCGCCGTCGGGATTTCACGTCGTCCCGGTGCTGGCGTACTCCCCGGATCCGGGGCCGGTCATGGTGGTCAACGAGTCGGAGACGGCCGCCGTCGCGCGGGTCCCGTTGCGGGCCTTCATCAATCCGGACAACCGTCTGATGGTCAGCCGCACCGGCGCGGAGCGGCGCTACGCCGGTCCGGCGTTCCTGCTCAACGAGATGTTGGTGTGGGGATTCACCGGTCACGTAATCTCGGCGATGCTCGATGTGGCCGGATGGGCGCAACCGTGGAACACCGAGGACGTCCGAGAGTTGGCCGAAGCGACGGCGCTCGTCGGCGACGACCGCGGCGAGGCCTCGGCGCTCGGCGCAGAAGATAGTGAGGAGCCGCGGTGACGAGTTCGCAATGGCTGGACATCGCGGTGCTCGGCGTAGCGCTGATAGCGGCGATCTCCGGTTGGCGGTCGGGGGCGCTCGGCTCGCTGATGTCGTTCATCGGCGTCGTGCTCGGTGCCATCGCCGGTGTGATGCTCGCACCGCACATCGTCAGCCACATCTCCTCGTCGCGCGGCAGGCTGTTCACCGCGCTGTTCCTCATCCTGGCGTTGGTGGTCATCGGTGAGGTGGCCGGGGTCGTCCTCGGTCGCGCAGTCCGCGGATCGATCCGCAGCCGACCGATCCGGGTAATGGACTCACTGGCCGGCGTGTTCCTGCAACTGGTGGTCGTCCTGGTCGCCGCCTGGCTGCTGGGCAGTCCGCTCACCTCGTCCAATCAACCCAACCTCGCGGCAGCCGCGCGCGGGTCACAAGTGATCACCGAGGTGGACAAGTACGCGCCCGGGTGGCTGGGCGCCGTACCCGAGCGGATGTCGGCGCTGCTGAGCACCTCGGGTCTGCCCGACGTCCTCGAGCCGCTGGGCCCCGCCCCGATCCAGGCGGTCGAGCCACCGGATGCGTCGCTGGCCGACAGCCTGGTGGTGGCCAGGTCGAGGCCCAGCGTGGTGAAGATCCGCGGTGTGGCGACGGGATGCCAGAAGGTGCTCGAGGGAACCGGCTTCGTCATCGCCCCCAACCGGGTGATGTCCAACGCTCACGTCGTCGCCGGAGCCGACAGTGTCACCGTCGAGGCCGACGGCACGAAGTACGACGCGACGGTGGTGTCCTACGACCCCAACGCCGACATCTCGATCCTCGACGTGCCGAATCTGCCCCAGCCCCCGTTGGTGTTCGCCGAAGAGCCGGCCAAGTCCGGGACCGACGCAGTGGTGCTCGGTTTTCCGGGCGGCGGCGATTTCCAGGCGACCCCGGCGCGGGTCCGCGAGATCATCGAACTGAGCGGTCCGGACATCTACAAGAGCACGACGGTCAAACGCGAGGTCTACACCATCAGAGGGACTGTGCGCCAGGGTAATTCGGGCGGTCCGATGATCAATCGCGCCGGCCAGGTCATCGGCGTCGTGTTCGGCGCGGCCGTCGACGACAACGACACCGGTTTCGTCATGACCACCGACGAGGTGTCGCGTCAACTGGCCAAGATCGGCAACACCGCGAAGGTGCCCACCGGCGCCTGCGTCAACGGCTGAGAACCTCGCTACAGCGCGGCGAGAAAGTGCTGCAACTGCGCATTGACCTCGGCAGGAGCCTCTTCGTGGGCGTAGTGCCCGGCTTCGGGCACGCCGGCGAAACGGCCGCCGGGAGCGTAGCGACGGCTGCGTTCCACCGGATCGGCCAGCACGTACGGGTCGCGGTCGCCGCGCAGGTGCAGCAGTGGCACGTCGACTTGGCGGTCCATCAGCTTGATGAACCGTCTGCCTTCGCCGCGCAACTGGCTGCGCACCGCCCAGCGCTGGTACTCCAGCGCTGAGTGCGCCGCCGACGGAATCTGGATGGCCTGACGGAGGTGCGCGATGGTCTCGGGGAAGTCTTCGGACGCCAGCCATTTCCCCGATGCGCGACTGCGGACGATCATCTCGAGTTCGTCGGCGTTCCGCCGGGTCAGCACGTGTTCAGGCCACCGGGGGACTTGGTAGCGCAGCAGGCTGGGCAGCAGGGCGCGGCGTTGGTCGGGGCAGGCCAGGGTGGACATCCGCAAGGCCCCCGGGTGCGGCGAGCTGACCAGTCCGATGGCGGCCACCACCCGCGCGTGCAGCACAGCGGTGGCCCAGCACGCCAGCCCGCCGTCGGCGTGGCCCACCAGGACCGCGGAGGTGTGACCGAGCGCGCGGACCAATCCCGCGGTGTCTCCGGCAAGTGTCCAGCCGTCGTAGCCGCGTGGGGGCTTGTCACTGCCGCCGTACCCGCGCAGGTCGACAGCGACCACTCGGGCGCCCGACAATCCGCGCAACTGGTGGCGCCAGGACCACCAGAACGAGCCGAAGCCGTGCAGCAGAATGACCAGTTGCCGGCTGGTGGGCGGGGTGTCGTCCTCGGGGTCGGGCTGAGCCTCGACGCACTGGAACCGGATTCCGTTGGCGTGGACGTCGTGGTGGCGCCACGGTCCCGCGATGCGGGTGACCGACGGGTCCGGCAGCGCAATCACCAGCCAGACGGGTCGCCGGGAAGCGGGTCGTGATCCGTCGTGACTGGTAAGCCGGTGTCTGCGTACACCGCAGCAGTCGGATCCTGAACCGCAGCTGACCCCATATGCGCCGGCGCCGGGGCCTGCGCCGGCGCGGTCTCGGTGGCCAGTGGTGTTGCCGAGGCGGCCGCCGTTGCCGGGGCCGCTGCCCAAGCCGGAGACGACTTCGGAGTCCGAGGTGTCGTCGCCCCGGCCGGGGACGGTGAGCCGGTGAGTCTCGCGATACCCGGCGTAAGCGCGGAAGTGGTCTCCTTGACCGACGCGATCGCCTGCTGCGGCCCGCGGATCCGGCGGACCTTGAGATAGCCCAGGAATGCGAACACCGCGGTCATGACCAGCATCAGCACGAACACGATCAGGAACGCCGCCCAGCGCCACAGCCAGGTGTCCAGCAGTTCGGCCAGGAAGAAGAACATGAAGAAGGTCGAGTAGAGCAGCACGACCAGGGCCACGATGAAGAAAACGCTGCCGGTCAGGCCCTTCTTGACGTCCCGGGTGATCTCGGCCTTGGCAAGCTCGACCTCCGCGCGTACCAGCGTCGACACCTGGGTCGTGGCGTCCCGGACCAGTGCTCCGATGGACGGATCGGCAGGCATCGCGTGCGGATCCACCAGCGGAATCGAGGTCACCGTGGTGGGCACCCCGTTGTTGCGATCCCGATTGCTCAACGCAGTCCTCCAGGCTCGATGTGGTCGCGGTTCATGTTGCCATGCCGGAGACGCGCCCGGGGTACCCGTTGCGTTGTTGCGCAAGTCACGGATGAGACGCAGCTAGACTAGGCGGCCGGGTGGGACTTCGCCAATGGAGGTGTCAGTTGATCACCGCGCTGTGTGCACGGCGTACGGCGGGCGCCTCTCTGCTGGCTCTCGCGGCACTGCTGCCGACCCCGTCGATCGCCGCCGCCGAGGACAAGGTGCCCATCGGTGGGGGCGCAGGCATCGTCATCGACACCGACACGTACTGCACGCTGACTGCCGTCGGCACCGACAAGACCGGAGCGTTGATCGGCTTCACCTCCGCCCACTGCGGAGGACCCGGCGCGCAGGTGTCGTCGGAGAGCGCCCGGGACCGCGGCGTGATCGGCACCATGGTGGCCGGCAACGACGGTCTGGACTACGCGGTCATCCGCTTCGACCCGGCCAAGGTGGCCCCGGTGTCGAACTGGAACGGTTTCGCGATCGACGGAATCGGCCCCGATCCGACATTCGGCCAGGTCGCCTGCAAGCTGGGCCGCACCACCGGCTATTCGTGCGGTGTGACATGGGGACCCGGTGAGAGTCCGGGCACGATCGTCAACCAGGTCTGCGGCCGGCCGGGGGATTCGGGCGCTCCGGTGACCGTCAACAACAAACTCGTCGGGATGATCCACGGGGCGTTCACCGACGGTCTGCCCACCTGCATCGTCAAGTACATCCCGCTGCACACACCGGCGATCACCATGTCGATGAACGCGGTCCTCGCGGACGTGGCCGCCAAGGACCGTCCCGGCGCGGGGTTCGTCCCGACCGCCAACCCGGCCCCCGGGCCGGCGTGAGGCCGACCGGAATCTGACCGGTCTGGTTGAGGTCTAGTTGGCCTTGCTCGAGCGGATCGCCAGGAAGACCGTAGGGTCGACAAGCGTTGAGGTGTCGCCCAGTTCGCGGCCTTCGGCAACGTCGCGAAGCAGGCGGCGCATGATCTTGCCGCTGCGGGTCTTGGGCAGTTCCGGAACCACATGAATCTCGCGTGGTTTGGCTATCGGCGAGATCTCACGGGCCACCTCCGCGCGCAACTCGTTGACCATCTGCTCGGTCGAGATGTCGGCGTGGTGCTCCTTGAGAATGACGAAGGCGCAGATGGCCTGCCCGGTTTGCTCGTCCGATGCTCCGACGACGGCGGCCTCGGCCACCCCCGCGTGACCCACGAGTGCCGACTCCACCTCAGCGGTGGAGATCCGGTGGCCGGACACGTTCATCACGTCGTCGATGCGTCCCAGCACCCACACCTCGCCCTCGCTGCCGTACCGGGCCCCGTCACCGGCGAAGTACCAACCCTGCTCGGCGAATCGCGACCAATAGGTCTCGACGAACCGCTCCGGGTCGCGCCAGATCCCGCGGAGCATGGACGGCCAGGGCTTGTCCAGCACGAGGTAACCGGTGACCTGCTCGCCGTGCTCGGAGGCCGGTTCGAGTTCGCGACCCTCGTCGTCGACGATCTTGGCCGAGATGCCGGGCAGCGAGCGCATCGCAGATCCCGGCTTGCAGGTGGTCACCCCCGGCAGGGGCGAGATCATCGCCGCACCGGTCTCGGTCTGCCACCAGGTGTCGACGATGGGAGCCCGATCGTCGCCGAACACCAGCCGGTACCAGCGCCACGCCTCCGGGTTGATCGGTTCGCCCACCGAGCCCAGCAGTCGCAGGCTCGACAAATCGTGCTGGAACGCCAGATCCCGTCCCCACCTCATGAAAGTGCGGACCAGCGTCGGAGCGGTGTAATAGACCGTGACACCGTACTTTTCGATGACCTGGAAATGCCGGTGCTCGTCGGGGGAGGCCGGGGTCCCCTCGTAGACCACCTGGGTCGCACCGTTGGAGAGCGGGCCGTACACGATGTAGCTGTGCCCGGTGACCCAGCCGATATCGGCTGTGCACCAGTAGATGTCGGTCTCCGGCTTGATATCGAACACGTAGTGGTGCGTATAGGACGTCTGGGTGAGGTATCCGCCTGAGGTGTGCATGATGCCCTTGGGCTTGCCGGTGGTCCCGGAGGTGTAAAGAAGGAACAGGGGCTGCTCGGAGTCGAAGGCCTCCGGGGTGTGCTGCGGTGAGGCGTTGTCGACGATGTCGTGCCACCAGAGGTCGCGGCCCTCGGTCCAGTCGACATCGATGCCGGTGCGGCGCACCACCAGCACGTTGTGCACCGAGGGCTGGCCCGCCACGGCCTCATCGACTGCGGCCTTCAGGGAAACCGCACTTCCGCGGCGGTACTGGCCGTCGGTGGTGATGACGAGCTTGGCCTCCGCGTCCTCCACGCGCGCACGCAGAGCCGACGCCGAGAATCCGGCGAAGACCACCGAGTGCATGATTCCCAGCCGCGCGCAGGCGAGCATCGACACGATCGCCTCGGGCACCATCGGCATGTAGATGGCCACCCGGTCGCCCGCCACGAGGCCGAGATCGATCAACGCATTGGCGGCTTTGCAGACCTCGTCCTTGAGTTGGGAGTAGGTGATGGTGCGGGAATCACCAACCGGCTCGCCCTCCCAGAGGATCGCCACCCGGTCGCCGTTGCCGGCCTCGACGTGGCGGTCCACACAGTTGTAGGCCACGTTGAGTTTGCCGCCGACGAACCACTTCGCCACGGGCGCTTGCGACCAGTCGAGAACCTCGGCGAAGGGGGTGTCCCAGTGCAGCCGGCCGGCCTGTTCCGCCCAGAACCCCAGCCTGTCCGCCTCGGCCCGGTCGTAAAGATCGGCTGTCGCGTTGGCGGTCTCGGCAAATCCGGCCGACGGCGGATAGTGGGTCGGAGCATCCTCGTGCACATCAGTCATGGTGCGAGCGTAATCACTCGCGGACTTGTGCGCGGCACGGATCACACCCCCCGCGGCGGTGGTCCGGCACGGCCGCTAGCGTGGCCGCCGTGACTACCGGCGGGCCGCGGCGCGGCGGGCGAGACCTTTTGGCGCCACTGCTGGACCTGCCCGGGGTCGCCGATGCTGCCGATGCTGCGCGCACTGCCCTGGGCAAGGCGCATCGGCATCGCACGAACCTGCGCAACTGGCCGGTCACCGCTGCCGAGTCCGCGGTGCGCGGTGCGCGGTGCTCCTCGGCACTTGATGGCGGCGGGGTGCAACTTGAGGCCACATCCGGGTCCGACGATCCGGTGCTTGCCGGAGCGTTGCGCGTTGGGCAGGGCCTGGAAGGTGGGGCCACCAATCTGGTGGGGGTGTGGCATCGCGCCCCACTGCAGGCGCTGGCGCGGCTGCATTCGTTGGCCGCCGCGGACTTGGTGGATGAAGCCCAACTGGGGCGGCCGCGTCCGGTACCGGAGGTGGCGGCGAGGCTGGACCTGCTGACCGGTCTGGTGACCGGGGGAAGTTCGGTTCCCGCCGCGGTGCAGGCCGCTGTCGCCCACGGGGAGGTGTTGACCCTGACGCCGTTCGGCAGTGCGGATGGCGTTGTGGCGCGAGCTGTTTCGCGTCTGGTAACGATCGCCTCCGGCCTCGATCCGCACGGGCTTGGCGTGCCCGAGGTGTATTGGCTGCGTCGGGAAGATGAGTATCGGGCGGCGGCGGCGGGCTTCGCGACGGGCCGTCCCGTGGAAGTCGGCACCTGGCTGCTGATGTGCTGCCGGGCGCTGGAAGATGGTGCGCGGGAAGCATTGTCGATCGCGGAGGCGGCCGGGGCCTAGCCGGTTGGGGATCGTCGAACGCGAAGCGGGCGGCGTTCCGAAACGTGTTCGGCGCGCCGCCCGCTAGCACGGTTTCGGGTTACCAGGCGTGCTAGGTGGGTTGCGTGGGTCGGCCTCGGCGTCGTTGCACTGCGCTGCGGTGGCGACTCTGCCCAAAGAGCCATATGTGCTACCGCTCGCTTTATGCAATTACGCAGGCCCGCAACACTTCTGCCATCATCGCGGCGTGCTCCGCGTGGGTGCCCGGAAACCATGCTGGGATGCTCGGGTCGGGAGATGAAACCTTCTCTTCCGGCTTCATCTTGGCCTGGCCAAGCTTCCGTGCTTTCTTTGTACTCCGTGACGCCCCTCACAGCAAGGGCAAAAACGTATCAGTTCGTTTTGTGTCTAGAACTCAAGCGCGCCGCACCGAAGATTTCGGCGAGTGGGCCGGCGCCGCCGCCGCCAATCCGCTGTTCGCAAGTGCGGCGGTGGTCGCGACGGCCCAGCAAATTTGGCAGTTCATGCCACCTGTCCGAGGGTGCATATTCACAGGAAAAACGTTGTCTTCGGCTCGTGTTTTCACTTGCCTCGAGCCTGGTGAGCGTGTGTATAGTGGGCATCACTCGGCTTATGCCGGGCGTGGATCAGCCCGACCCCCCGGGGCTGATACACACGACGGCCCTCGCCTCCTCCCCCCCTGGCGAGGGCCGTCCCTTTTGTGTTGTGGGGTAACTCGGCCCGGCGACCGAGTTCGTCGCGGCCCATCCCCAGAACAGTCTTGATTCACAGTCCGCACCGAGATGACTGGCCCGGCCGGGGACGCCTCGGTCAGGGTGGGGCGCGTGACTCCTGCCGCACCAGTCGTCCTCACGATGATCAGTGACCCCGATCTGGGTGCCGGCACCGAACGCATCGCTGCGGCCGTCGGTGCTCGAGCCGTCAGGGCGCAGAGGCCGAACCGGCGGAACTGGCTGGCCGCCGCGGCGATCGTTCTCGACGAAGACGGTGCTCGCCGGTGCGTGCTGGCCGGGATGCCGCGCCGCGACGACGTCCTGCTGGTGGGTTCGGCGGAGCCCTCGGCTGCCCTGTGGGCGACCGCGATCGATGTCGGGGCCCAGCATCTGTGTGCTCTGCCGGCTCAGGAAGCCGACTTGGTGCACCACCTCGCCGAGGCCACCGAGGCGGGGTCGGCGGACTCCCGCACTGGCCGGGTGGTCGCCGTGGCGGCAGGACGCGGCGGTGCAGGCGCTTCGGTGTTCTCCGCCGCACTGGCGTGCTGCGCCGGTGACGGCCTCCTGGTCGATCTCGACCCGTGCGGCGGCGGAATCGATCTGCTGCTGGGAGGTGAGTCTGAGCCGGGGCTGCGCTGGCCGGACGTCGCCGTGCAGAGCGGCCGGCTGGGGTGGGCGGCGGTCCGGGAGGTGCTCCCGCGCCGACAAGGTGTCAGCATCCTCTCGGGTGCGCGGGCCTTCCACGAGGTCGACCCCGGTGCGGTGTCGTCGATCGTGGCTGCCGGGCGACGCGGGGGCGCGACAGTGGTCTGCGATGTGCCGCGCCACCTGACTCCAGCCGCGTTGTGTGCGCTGCAGT
>Ga0315285_10000995_pt1 | contig 29473 bp, 25 predicted proteins | sample YL17G09_36_MG_FD_203698 | JGI IMG/M metagenome (GOLD analysis project Ga0315285, IMG submission 203698) | Sediment microbial communities from Yellowstone Lake, YNP, Wyoming, USA - YL17G09_36 | ecosystem: Environmental > Aquatic > Freshwater > Lake > Sediment | place: USA: Wyoming | collected...
TCCCGGTTGGGGAACTCAGCGGTTCTTCAACTTTTGGGGCCGGGGGGGAGTTCTCGGCTCCCGGCAGGGATTCAGCCGGGAAAAGCAGGAACAGGAAAAGGATTAGAGCCGGAATTAGAGCAAATTTGAAAATATGCATGACAAAATAAATAAATTTGTACCACAAAATTCCTTGTCATTCCGGGCTTGACCCGGAATCCAGTATTTAAAGCCTGGATCCCCGCTTCCGCGGGGATGACAGAAAGGAAAAGAATTCCTCCCGTTACGGGCCGAAAAAGCTTTCCTCCAGGTTCCCGGTGTTGAAATAACCGCGGCTTTCCCAGAAACCCCGGTAATCTTCGGAAATAATCAGATACATTTTGCCCCGGGCAGGAAGAGATCCTGGCGGGCGCCCTTGACGATCGCGTAGCTCGGGGAGGGGCAGACGTAATTGCCGTCGGGCCCGTGAATCTGAATGCCGGAAATGACCGCGTAATCGCATTTGCCGGGATTGATGATCGGGCGGAGCGCATTTTCCAGGTCGGTGATGATCACCTTCTGAACCAGCCGGGTCAGGGAGAGCAGGTCGGGGACCTGGCCGTAGGGGATCTCTTTTAAGAGCCGCATTTTCAGGAGGCTTTGCTCCAGATCGTTTTCATCGAGGGAAACATTCAGCTTGCCCTTCTGGAGCTCCTTGAGAAAGGCGTTCAGGGCCCCGCAGGCGTTGGACTCGCCCACGCCCGGCCTCTCGCAGACCCCGATCTGGCCGCCGCCGTCCACCGCGACGTGCGGGATGGCGAAAAAAACGTAGCGTTCCCGGCCGTCCTGCCGGGGGGCGTGGTGCATCGCGGCCAGGAGGGCGGTGCGGCCGGCGAAGAACATCCCGGCCAGGCTGCAGAGGTTAAAGGCCTCACCCCATTTGTCCTTGACCAGGCGCAGGAAAGGCTGGGAGATCTCGTCCCGGCAGACATCCACGATCGCGATGGCGTTTTCGGCGGTAAACCCCTGGCTTTTCAGGGATTGGAAGGTCTTTTCCACGAAGTTGGCCTCCGTGTAGACCGTGGGAAAAAACCGGATCAGGACATTCTCAAACTTCACGGCCCCTCCTTATTCCGGCGACTGACCGCCGGGACAAAAGCAAGTCCTCCCCAGGGAGCGCCCGGAAATTCTCAGCTATTTATCCGGTAGCCGTCCTTCAGGGGGTAAAGGTAATTTTCCCAGACCCGCTGGGAGCGCTTCAAGTCCGCCGCGGGCTTTTTGATCATCCTCCGGCAGAGGTCAACCTGGGCGTCGGTGCTGCTGGGTTTGCCCAGGAGCTGGAGCGCGAACTTGGAAAAGTCCCGGACCATGAAATCGAAAATCTGGTCCACCAGGTCCGGGTCAATATTATAGATCTTCGCGTTTTCCAGGATGAGCTGGCCGTAAACCACCAGGGTGAAGATTTCCCCCAGGCTCATGAGAAAATCAATGTCCTTCTTCTGCGCGTCATCCGGCGTGGCCGTGGAGAGGAATTCGCGGAAGACCTCAATCTGCTCCTCGAATACGGCCACGTTCGGGAGGGGAAAGAGGGCGAGCGCCGGGCGGAAGTCGTGAAAAAGGATTTTCCCCAGGCCCTTGGTCGGCCCCTGCGAGAAAAGGAAATCGTCGTTGCGGGGAGCCATCTGCTTGGAGAGGTCGGGGTACGACCCGGGGTTGAAGAAGTAGTTGGCCATGAACTTGACGATCAGGGCGATGTTGACATGCACGGTGCCCTCCAGCCGGGGCAGGGTGCGGATGTCGCGGGCGGCCATCTCGAAGTAGGTGTCCTTTTCAAAACCCCGGGCGGCGATCACGTCCCAGAGGAGGGTGATCACCTCTTCCCCCTGAGTGGTCACCTTCATCTTGACCACCGGGTTGTAGAGGAGGTAGCGCCGGTCGGCGGGCGAGGCGACCCGCATGTAATCCGAGGTGCGGAGGGCGAAAAGCTTCATCGCGAGCACCCGGGTGTAGGCGTCGGTGAACATCTGCTTCACGTGGGGAAAGTCCGTAACCGACATGTTGTAGAGCCTGCGGTTGGAGGCGTGCCCGAAGGCCTCGTAGAGGGCGTGGGTGCAGATCCCGATCGAGGCCCAGCCCAGGTTGTACTTGCCGACATTGACGGTGTTAAGGGCGGAATCCCAGGCCTCCGGGCCCCGGGAAAGGATCTCGGATTCGGTGACGGGATAGTCGCGGAGGGCGAAGTTGGCCACGTAATTCTGGGAATCGACCACGTTCTTGATGCAGTCGTATTTCTGGGCCTGGTAATTGGCCACGAAAAAGACGTATTCATCGGTGCCGGCGATCTTACCGAAGGTGGAAACCATGGGAGCCGCGTTCCCGTTGCCGATGTAGTACTTTTCCCCCCGGGCCCGGTAGGTGCCGTCCGGCTGGGGGGTAAGCGTCATCTCGGTCGAGTAGATGTCGGCACCGTGCTTCTGCTCGGAGAGGCCGAAGGCGAAGACCTGCCCCTCCTTTAAAAGACGGGCGGCCCGGCGTTTCTGTTCCTCGTTTTTCGACATCCAGATCGGACCCAAGCCGAGGATGGAAACCTGCCAGGTGTACCAGTAGGCCAGCCCGTAGAAGGCCAGGATCTCGTTGAACTCGCAGATCCGGTAGGTGTCCCAGCGGGCGTCGGCGTCGCCGTAGGGCGCGGGGGTGATCAGGTGGGCGAAAAGCTGTTCCCGGCGGTTGAATTCGAGGAAGTCGGCGTACCAGGTCCGCCGGTGATCGTCTTCCTTGATCCGGGCGAGACCCTTGTTTTCAAAGAACTCGATGGTTTTGAGCATGATCTCCCGCGACCGGGGATCCGCGTACTCGCGATTATGTTTCTTGGGATTCAGCAGGATCATGAAATCTCCTTGGGGTTAAGATTTGATTCTTACTCCTTGATAAACTCCTTCCAGGCAGCCTCGGGACGGTAGGACTTGTCCAGCCAGCCCACGCAGCGGAACCAGTCGATCAGGTCGCGCAGGCCCTCGCGGACATCGGGGTAGCGGTAGCGGTAGCCCGCGTCCTTGGTCTTCTTGTTCGAGATCCAGTAGGAGGAGGACATGTAGGTGGCGGAGGCGGCCTCGAAGACCCGGACCCGCGGGACCTTGAACTTCTCCTCGAGAGTCTGCCAGGTGTTGGCGGCGAAGATCATAACCGGCCGCAAGGTCTGCATGCTGATCACGGGGAGGGTCCCCATCCTCCGGCCCAGGAGCAGGGCGATGTAATTGATGAAGTCGTAATAGGAGATGACGCTGTCGTCCACCACGTTGTAGTCCTCCCCGATGGTGGCATCGTTGTCGGCGATGAAGACGGGGAAGCCGGCGATGTCATCCACGTGGGCCGAGGTGGTGATGTAGTTTTTCGCATCCTTGGGGATGGCGGGCAAAAGCCCCTTGTTGATGGTGAGGACGATACCCCCGTGGCCGTAATCGCTCCCCGGCCCGTAGAGGGGGGCGGGGCGGATCACGGTCAGCGGCAGGCCTTCCTCCCGGTGCATTTTCCAGGCGATCTGTTCCTGTTTCCACTTGGTAACCGAGTAGTCATTGACGAGATGCGTGCCGGTGGGTTGGTCCTGCTCGATGGGGGTGTTCCGGGGGGTGGAGCAGCTCGCCTCGGTGAAGGGGATGTTGCACTGTTTCCCTTCCTTGGCGGTGTGGGGTTTGCCGAAGACCCCGCAGGTCGACCAGTGGAAAAAGCGTTTCAGGCCCTGGTGCTTGACCGCGAGCTCGAAGAGGTTGCGCCCGCCCTGGACGTTGATCTTTTCCAGGAGCGCCATGGGAGCGGAATAATCGTAGAGGGAGGCGGTGTGGAAGACGTGGGTGACCGGCTGCTTGAAAAGCGCCTGGAGGCTTCCCTTGTCGGTCAGGTCGGAGGGAATGAACTGGCAGTTCGGGTGGGAGAAAACAAGGCCGATGTTTTTGTAAATAAATTTGTTCTTGGGATGCGCGAAGGCCTTGGCCAGGTCGGTGGCGATCACCTTCTGTTTATCGTCCAGAAGCATCTTGACCAGGTGGGATCCGGCGAATCCGCAGGCTCCGGTGACGAGATTCAATCTTTCCGCTCCGTTTGGCATTTTCCCACCCCTTTTTTAATTTGAGAGGTTTAGGTTATCAATAAGCGGGGAAATGTTCAACCCTGAAGAGACGCAGGGAAGCTAGTGTTATGTCTCAGAAAAACCTTTACAATAAACATCTCTTTCGTAGGGGAGCCATTCTATTGGCTCCCTCGTCGGGCGGCTATAGAAAGCCGCCCCTACATCATCAAAACCAAGAATTATAATCACTGTAAAGCCGTTGCTGGGACACTACACTAGAAAGCTGGAAGGCTGAAAAGTTGAAAACCAAGAGCTGACGGTAGCCGCAGCCTTCAGGCTGCGAGGTTGCTCTATGCTCTCTGCTCTCTGCGCTTTGCCGGACAATGGCTCACTATTTGATCAAGAACAGGAAAAACGAGGCGCCGATCAGAATGAACAGGATTCCGGCGATTTTGGAGATGGTTTTCTTGTCGATTTTATCGGAGATGAACCTGCCGAGGTAGACCGCCATCGCTGAAAGCAAGGCCAGGGCGGCCAGGGTGGAAACGAGAACCAGCAGGGGATGATATTTGGTGGCAAAAAGGGCGGCGGCGATCTGGGTCTTATCGCCCCACTCGGTCAAAAAGATCATCACGAAACCGGAGATAAAGGGATTCCGGGAGTAAGCTTTGGCCGCGCCTTCCGAATCGGTGTCCCGCAGGGTGAGGATCCCGAAAAAGATGAAGATGAGCCCGGAGATGATCTTAAGCCATAAAATCGGGACGACGCTCGTCACCCAGGAACCGACCAGCACCGCCACCCCGTCGGTAATCAGGAAGGCCAGCATCACCCCGAGGAGAAGGTTCAGGTGCTTCTTGGTCTTAGAGGAGAGAAGCAGGATGGAGAGCTGGGTTTTATCCCCCAGCTCCGCCAGCCCGATGGTAACGAAGGGGATTAAAAGGTCCGGGATCATAGGAAAATCATAGCAACCTGCCCGTTTGGGTCCTCGTCCCGAGGACCCTCAGGGTCGAGGGAAGACCCCATTCGGGGTCGAAGGAAGGGCCCTCAGGGCAGGGTCCGTAGGAAAGGTTGCGGCTACGATTCAATTCCTGGTTACCTGATTGCCTTCTGTATTTTCTAGCTACCCAACCACCGAGCTCTGCGAGCCCGACGTAGCCTTGGCGAAGTCTGGGCCACCCATTACCCATTACCCATCACCCATCACCTATAACCATTTTTTGCTACTGGTTACCGGCCGCTGGCGACCGGTTTACTTCGGCCTCCGGGCGCAGAGAAACTTGGCGGTGTAAACACAGCAGGGCTCGTCCCGCTGGTTCTTGATCGTGGACTGGGCGGTGACCACCCCGCGGGTATCGTCCTTGGCGTCGGCCGCCATGATCTCGGTTTCCGAGTGGATGGTGTCGCCGATCCGGACCGGGTTGGTGAACCGGACCTTGTCGATCCCGTAGAAGGCGATGAAATACTTGGGCAGGGCGGCGTAGGGGCCGAGCCTTAACTGCAAGGCGCTGCCGATCACCAGGACCAGCATTCCGTGGGCGATCCGTTCGCCGAACATCGTGTTCTTGGCGTATTCCACGTCCGTGTGCAGGGGATGCCAGTCGCCGGTCAGGGCGGCGAAGGCGTGGATGTCGGCCTCGGTGATCGTCCGGGCCGGGCTCAGGGTTTTTTCTCCAATCCTGTAATCCTCGAAATATTCCTTGTCGGCCATGGTTTTCCTCCGTTCTTAGGTAAATTTCCCCCTCACCCTTCCCTCTCCCCCGGAGGGAGAGGATTGAGGTGAGGGGTTATTTTACTGATCATAAGGAGATTGCTATTCAACCGTCAATAATTTATCCAAACCGGGAGGGCGATTCAACCGTCTTTTATTTTCCTCCCCCTTGAGGGGGGAGGATGGAGGAGAGGGTGATACAATATTTCTTCACCCTCCTCTTTCTCCCCTCCCCTCAAGGGAGGGGAGAGGAGCAAAAAAAGGAGTGACGATGGATTCCAAAACCGCATTGTTAGTAGGCGCCACCGGACTGGTGGGCGGGCACTGCCTCCGGTTTCTCCTGGAGGACGATTATTACGGGAAGGTGGTGGTCCTGGCCCGCAGGAAACTGCCCCTCGACCATGAAAAGCTTGAACAGCAGGTGATTGATTTCGATTCGCTCGCGCAGAAAGCGAACCTGATCAAGGCCGACGATATCTACTGCTGCCTGGGAACGACCCGGAAGAAAGCCGTTTCGGACGAAGCCTACTACCGGGTGGATTTCACCTATCCCTTCGAGATCGCCCGCCTGGGCCGGGCCAACGGGGCGGAGCGTTACGCGATCGTTACCGCCATCGGGGCCAGCCCCCATTCCCGGTTTTTGTACAACCGGACCAAGGGCGAAATCGAGAAGGCCGTGAGCGGGCTTGGATACAAGGGGGTTTATATCTTCCGGCCCTCCCTGCTGACCGGGGAAAGACAAGAGGAGCGAAAGTGGGAGGAAGTCAGCGGGAATTTCGGGAAAAAGCTTTCCTTTCTTCTGGTCGGGCCGGCGAAAAAGTTCCGTCCTATCGAGGCCCGCGCGGTGGCTTTCGCGATGGTGCAGACCACCCGCCAGGGCCGCCCCGGGGTTCACATCATCGAATCGGAGGAGATCAGGGAGATGTATCAAAAAGCAGGTAACAAGTAATAGGTGAAAAGACCAGCAGACCAACTGACCAGCAGTTAAAACCAATAGCCGGTAATTTAATTTTGTCACCCCTGCGGAAGCAGGGGTCCAGAAAAATGCTGGATTCCAGCTTCTGCGGGAATGACGTTATATTCCGATCCACAATCGTCATTCGTCAATCACCATTTGCTCTGATCCCTATGCGCTTTGCCCTTTGCCCTACCTGTCCTGAGCGTAGTCGAAGGATGCCCTTTGCTCTCTGCCTCAATGCCCGGCCAGGTGATTTCTTTTGTTCCTGATCAAAATGTTAAAAATTCCCCGGTAGCAGGCGCCCACGAAGCGGTCGGATTCGTCCCCCGGACCCTGGATCACGAGCACCAGCAAATCCGCGGCGGTCTCCAGGGATTCACCCAGGTATTCCAGGGCGATGGCGGCGTTGATCTGCTGGTTCCGATCGGCCCCGGATTTGGCGATTTCCACCAGTTTTCGGAGAGGATAATCAAGCAACTTTCGGGCCTGGAGCTTTTGCCAGCGATCGCCGGCGATAAATTTAGCCAAGGCGGCGTCTTTTCGCTTCTGCAAAGTCGCGGAGGGCTTATCGTACAATAATCTGCTCAACCAAAAGGAAAAATCCTTGACCGGTTGCAGGTGGGATCGGTGGTTGGAATGTTTTTTATCCGGACAGGTTAAGACCGCGGCGAAGACCAGCCCGCAATAATAGATACAGCTGTCCTTGGCATATTGGGTTTTTATAAGCCCGTAGAGAAGAGGGAAGTAATCCGGATCACGGGTAAACCCGATCGTGTATAAAACCGCGTTTGAGGGTTGCTCGTCCTCATTGCTCAGGTTCCTCGGTTTTTTCAAATAGGCCAGAAGTCCCGGCTTATGCTTTTGGGGATTTCTGATCACATCCCGGATGGCGGCCTCCTGGTCGCCGAGATTGGCGTTGTCCTCGAGCCGTTCGAGAAAGGGTTTGACTATCTCCCCGCCGGAGGAACGGGTTGGGAACAGCAAGAAGAGAAATACGGAGAAAAATGAAAGGAAAAGGACCCCTTTTTTCATGGGATAAAGTTCTCTTCTATATTTTTAGCCTTATCTTTGTTTCTGCCGGTTACCGGTTACTTGCTACCTGCCATTACTTTTCACCTTTTACTTCCTGCTTTGTCGCCTGCTTGGCCACCTCGGCCACGTCGGCCGCGGGCAGGATCACCGGAATGATCCCCATCCCGCTGGCTCCCCCCAGGATGTTACCAGCCCCGCCCCCGGGGGTGAGGAAGATTCGCAGGAACATGATCCCGATAATCTTGCCGTCCAGGGTGAAGACCGGCGCCCCCAGGCCCGATTCGTCAGCGGTAAAATCCGGGATGAAGAAGGACCGGGGCTTTTTCATAACGGATTGGATCCGGAGCAAGGAGATGGAAGAGGCGTAGCCGGCCACTTTTCCCAGGCGGGTCATCAGGAAGACCGGGTCCAGGACTTCCGGCGCGGCGTTCTGCGAAAGATCCAGCGCCAGGAGAGGTTTCTCGGGTTTCACGGTCGGCCGGATGAAAGTCAGATCCAGGTCCTTATCCCGGAGGATGACCTGGGCCGGGACCTCCTTGCCGTCGGGGAGAACCATTTTCAGGTCGGAAACCGTGCTCTCGTAATTGGAGCGGGGCGAATCCTCACCCCGGCCCTGGGCTTCGCTGAACAGGTTGGGAATCCTGGTCGGATCGGTTACCGACAGGGGCAGAACCGCCAGGCCGGAAGGATCGATGATCGTGGCGATGGCTTCGGCCTTGTTTTCCGCTTTATTCGCCTCGCGGCCCTCGACCACCATCCGCAGCTGGTTGACGATTTTCACGGTGACCACGACATCCTGCCATTTCTTGACGATCTTTTTCCCGGCATCGGCTTCCTGGTCGGAAAAGGCCGGGCCCGTGGCCAGGGGCAAAAGGAGGCAGACGGCCAGGGCGATCAGAATTCTTTTACTCATTTTTTCTCCTTTTATTAAACTTGATCATTCCTCGCGGCTTTGCCGTAGGGTTTCCTTATTTCTGTCATTCCCGTCCCGCATCAGAGTGCGGGATAAACTCCAGCGGGAATCCAGTATCTTCCGGAATTTTCTGGATCCCTGCTTTCGCAGGGATGACCAATAGATAATATCCCGAATAATCCAGGATTATTTTTTATTGTTTTTATTATCCGGCCAGCTCGGCTCCAACTCAATAAAAGTGGTGTGGATTCCGCGCCGGGCCTCCAAAACCACCCGCGGGGGTTTTTCCGCGGTGATTTTTTTCATCGCTTCGGTAAAAGCGTCCACGCCGGGGATATCCCGGCCGCCCACCGACAGGATGAGATCGCCCACCGCCAGGTGAGCCAGGGCGGCCCAGCCGCCGCTCCCCACCTCTTCCACCAGGACCCCCGGCTGGTTCTCGGGCCAGCCCTCTTTCACGATATCGAGGTAAGACACGTCGCGGGCACTGAATTCAAAATTGTCATCCTGATATTTTTTCATCTCCCGGGAAAGGCGGGGGGATTCCCCGAGGGTGATGGTCAGGTTCAGCTCTTTTTTATCGCGGAGGATCCGGAAACTGACCTCCGAGCCGATCTGGTATTGCCGGATCAGATTGGGCAGGACCTCGATGTCTTCCGGCTCGGAAACAGCGAGTTTTTCGCCGTCCAGGCCGACAATCAGGTCGCCGACCTGGAAGCCGGTCTTCACGGCGGTGGGGTAAACCTGGGTGACCCGGACCCCGGTCTGATCCTTCAGGTCCAAGCCCTCGGCGATCTCCCGGGTCAGGACCTGAAAAGCCACCGGCAGCCAGGCCTTACGGGCTTCCCGCCCCTGGTCCTCGATTTTTTTCATCCCCACCTTGACCAGGGTCAGGTACTGCTCCTGGTTTCTCTCGAAGGTGACCAGGGTGGGCACCGGGTCGGCCTGGCCCGCGGTAATCTCGTCGGTAAGCTGGAGGAAAGCTTCCAGGTTCTTGACCGGCTTGCCGTTGACCTCCACGATCACGTCCGCAGGCAGCATCCGGGTGCTTGCCTGCCCGGATGGCCCCCCGGGGCTCAAACTCGTCACCAGGACCCCGTCGGAGGTTTTCCTTTTCATTTCCTTGGCGGTCAGCAGGGAGAGGTTGCGGGCGGTGATTCCCCAGGGCTTGATCTCCTGGGTCTTGGGCCGCAGGTATTCCCTTTCCCTGGGAGTAATCTTGAGCGTGAGTTCTTTTCCCTCCCGCCGGACCAAGGCAGTTACCTCCTGGCCTACCGGCAGGCTTATCAGTGTCTGGTTGAAGAGGGGCAGCTGCTCGGCGAAGCGGACGTTGGCTTCCTCGCCGGCGATGCGCACCAGGATGTCACCCGACCGGAACCCGGCCTTCTCGGCCGGGGAACCCTCGATGGTGCCGCTGACCAGGACCCCCTTCCCGCCGGGGAAGGATTTCAGCAGGGGCTGAAGGTCGAGGCCGAACCAGGCCCGGATCACCTTGCCGTCCTTGATAATCTTCCCGGCGATCTCTTTGGCGAGGTTGCCCGGGATGGCGCCGCTAAGCCCCATCGAGATTTCATTGATCCCGACGATCTCGCCTTTCATGCTGATCAGGGGGCCGCCGGAATTGCCGCCGTAAATGGCGGCGTCGTGCCCGATCCAGCGGACGATCGACCCCACCTCTTCGCCTTCCAGGGTGAATTTGAAAGGCCAGAAGAGCTCCGGCATGACCAGCTCGGTGTTGCTGACGATGCCGAGGGTAACGGATTGGGAGAGGGCGTAGGGACTACCCAGGGCGAGGACATAATCGCCGACCGCCAGACGGGAGGAGTCTCCAAACCTGGCCGCGGGGAATTCTTTTTTGCCATCCGAGCGCAGCTTGAGGATCGAGATGTCGGTCAGCGGGTCGGTTCCGACTAGGTCGGCCTCGACCTCTTCCTTACTATATAGAGTGCAGACCAACTGCTTGGATTGTCCCGCGACGTGGTGGTTGGTGACCACGTATCCATCCTTGCTGATGATGACGCCGCTGCCGGAGGCCTCGCGTTTATCCTCCCGGCCCTGTTCATAATCGGCCATCACCACGTGGATCCGGACCACGGCGGGCTTGACCGCCTCGACCGCGTCGTCGACCGCTTTGCGGACGGCCTCGGGAACACTCAGGGTTCCGGTGGAGGAACCGGGACCCTTGGCTGTTTCACCCCGCGTGCCGGGGATTCCGAGGCAGAGCAAAGCCGTAAGAAAAACCAGAGAGATGATCCATTGCCTGCCCAAGGAACTTGCGGGTCTCACGAAAAAGCCTCCTTTTTTAGCTGAAATTTCAAAGCCTTATTATAACAGGATGTTTTGATTTAAAAATTAGAGAAATCTCTGGGAAATTTTTTCCCTTGATTTTATTCAGGATGTGGGCGGCCTCGGCTTCGTCTATTCCCCGGGCGAAGCCGATCGTCTTCATTCCGTAGTCGAAGAGGATTCCCGGCTGTTCATATCCCGGATATGATTTGCCTGAGAAAAATGAATATCCGGGGGAGGGGACGACCCGGAAATTCTTCGCTTCGGAAAGCAAATATTCTTTGCGGGAGAAAAGGAATTTATCCGACTGGGATATAAAATCCAGGTCATCTGTGTATCTGGGTTAAGTGTGTGGGGCTAAACGATGGTCCAGGAATAAGTCGCCGGGGAGAGATCGACGTTGCCGGCGGCATCGGTAGCCCGGACCGAGAATTGATGGGGCCCGGCAGACAGATTCTGGTAGGTTCTCTGTTTATCGCAGGTGGCCCAGGCTCCGGAGTCAATCCGGCATTCAAAGGTGCAGAATCCCCCGTCGCAGGAGAAGGTAAGGGTGGCCTCGGGTGAGTTGGAGGGGTCGGACGGGGTGGTGTTGAGGATGGTATCGGGCGGGGTGGTATCGGCGACATTGGTGACGATGGTCCATACATACGGTATCGGGGTGGGGTCGGGAATCTGGTTGGCGCCCACGGCCCTGATTTTGAAGCTATGAGAGCCGTTGGCTAACCCGGTATAAACCAGGGGGGATGAGCAGGGCGACCACTGATCCGAATCCAGCTGACATTCGAAAGCGCAGTCACCCTGATCGCATTCGAAGGTAAAGGTCGCGTCAGAAGAATTACTGGGGTTGGTGGGGGTGCTGCTCAAGGTCGTTTCCGGAGGGGGTTGATCGGAGGTGGTCCCACAATTCCCGAAAAAAGCGGCAGGGATAAGAAAAGGGAATAATAATTTGACGGATTTAAAAGATTTCATATTTTTCAGGGTAAACACGAACTTGGTTGATATTTTATATAAAAGATACAGCAGTGACAACAAGAAGGCTAGGACGCTGGGAGGCTGGAAAACGGGACCGCGAGATAGATCAAATTTAAATCTGTTTCATTCGTAAATCATCAATCCGAAATGTGTTTATAACGATGCCGGCTTGGGCTTGGACTCTTTAGTCCGGGTCCGGATTTTAAAACTTTCCAGATACACTTCCACCGCTTCGACCAGCCCGTTTTTAGCTTCTTCCTCGGTATCACCCTGACAGGCGATCCCGAGCTCCATACAGCGGGCGATGAAGCTTTTGTCTTTCCTGATTACGACCACATTGAATTCTTTCATATCCCCGCCTCCTTTCTGATCCCCGCGAATTTAATGATCAATAACCGAATTTCCAACAATTTTCAATATCTGAACTTTTTCCTAATAAAAACAAGGACGGCACACGGCCGTCCTTTTCCTTCTAGCCTCAGCCCAGTTTGGTTCGGCCGGGGCTGGGGGTCGGGCCGCAACCGCAGCCGCAACCGCCCGCGCTGGGGGCGGAGAGCTTGCGCTCCGGTTTTTCCAGGCCGCATTTGGGGCATTTCAGATCGTCATCGTTGTCCCCGAGCCGCCGGAATTGCTCAAACTCGCTTCCGCACTTCTTGCATCGGTATTCATATATGGGCATCTTTCACCTCCCCTCGGGTTTTTTGGTCTATTTGGTCTATTTGGTCTATCTGGTTCAGTGTTCAACGTTCAAGGTTAAAGGGTGTCATTCTGAGCACATTCGCTTTGCTCAGTGTAAACCATAGGCGAAGAATCTCTCTTTCCCGTCATTCCTGCGAAAGCAGGAATCCAGTTTGTTTTTCTTCCATTCTGCAATCGTCAATTGGCACATTCCGCAATCCGCAATTACTTTAACCACCCTTTATTTACTTATCAATTTGATCAGCTCCACCACCCTGGGGTCCACCACCTTATAACATTTTTGGGTTCCCTTCCGCTTGGCCCGGAGAATCTTCTCCTTTCTTAAGATCGCCAGGTGCTGGGAGACCGTGGACTGCGGCAGTCCCAGATCCACCTGAATTTTCTTCACATTGCATTCATCCCGCAAGAGGCCCTCGACAATGCGCAGGCGGACGGGGTGGGCCAGCGATTTCAATTTATCACTCCATTCGTGGAGCACAATTTCCTTCATTCCCTTCGGGCAATTTGCTTTCATCGTATTATCTAAATATCTCTATATTCAATTATAATGATGAATGAAGGGAAGTCAAGACGCGCGCAGGAGAAGAGGGTAGCCGGGAGGCTGGTCTGTTGGACTGCTGGGCTGTTGGTCTGTTGGACTGTTGGACTGCTGGGCTGTTGGTCTGTTGGACTGTTGGTCTGTTGGCTAATTTTTCCACGGCCGGGGGAGCTCGGCGTAGCCGACCCCGGTGACTTGCTTCCCTTTGAAGGTTCCGGAGATCAGGGTGTTACCTTCCCAGAAGGTGGTGATGGGAATGTATGAGAGGCCGGAGATCTCCTGGTTATTGAAACGGGCCTCGATCGTCAGGTCAATATCGTTTTTTTCCTCGACCATCCGCCAGCGGGTTCCGTAACTCCGCCCGCTGTGGGGAGAGGTCCAGGATTCCAGTTTCTCCAGGGTAAAATCATGGGTGTTGAAAAGTTTTTCGTCCGGGAAATAAACCGTCAGGTCACCTGAGTCGACCGATTCGTCCTTGTTCACGATCTGCCAGAAGATCAACTCGGCGTCGTTATCGAGCTGGACGGAGAACCAGTCCCAGCCGTGGTTGACCTGGAAATCCCCCCACTGGTGGTCCATCCAGCCGATCCCCGTGACCGTTATGGTTACTCCTTTGATTTCAAGCTCGCCTTCGACCTCCAGGCGGGTGAGGGAATAATAGTACGAGCCCTTGTTGGTCCACTCGATCAGGCCGTCACCCCCGACTAGGAAGGGCGGCTTTTCGGAAACAATGTCAAGGTTGAGCGCGATCCCGGGGCCGAAAGATTCCAGTCTGTAGGTGGGAGGTTCCCGCTCAGTCCGCCACCAGCGGTCCTGATCGCCCCAGCGGACGTCCAGGCGGCCTTCGGCGTAGTCGGGGTTGCCGACGTCGGCGTCGTGATAGAAGACGGCGTTCTCGATATCGGAGATCGAGAGGATCCGGAGGGGAGGCTTGAAGAAGGCCACCATGGCACCATACTCGTGGCCGTCCTCCCCTTTCAGGGTGAAGTTTCCGTACCACCACTCGATCAGGGAATCGGCGTGGGAACCCTCGTCCACGGGGAAGGTCGCCTGGGGCGGCCCGTAGGGGAGGGGGTTCTCGTTTGAGCAACTGAAAGCATAGGGCAAGGCGCATAGGGCAAGGAGCAAAAACACGATAAATCCCAAATCCAAAATCCAAATACTACCAAACAAATCCCAAATCCCAATTTCCAAATATTTAGATTTTGGCATTTGGTTTTACAGGGATTCTTTGGCTTGTTTTTTCTTCCCGATCGGGCAGACCCGCAGACACTCGAAACAGTAGTAAAAAATCCCGGTGTTCAGGTTCTGCCAGTATTCCCAGAATTCCGGGCTCCGGATCAGCTCTTTTTTCTTTTCGAGATCGGCCTTGGCAATCTCGGTGGCGAAGCGGACCAGGCCCGGGAGCCCGTGCTTGAGGATATTGGGGGCGCAGGCGAAGACGTTGACCTTGCCATCCTCCCCGATGGCCTGGACCGGGCAGGCTTTAACGCATTTCAGGCAGTCGTTGCAGAGCCGTTTCGATAAGGGTTTGTCCGCGGCCAGGGGGGCGTCGGTCAGGATGGAGACGAAGCGGACCCGCGGGCCGAATTCCGGGGTGAGGAGGAGGCCGTTTTTCCCGAGGTTGCCAAGGCCGGCCTCCAGCGCGGTGTGGCGGTGGGAGACCTCGGCCTTGAGCCCCAGGCCCTCCGCGGTCATGGGAACGGGGAGATGGGTGGGGATGGCGGCGGACCGGTAACCCAGGTCATCGAGGAAAAGCGAAAGGTCCTGCGCGATCTGGATCAGCTTGGCGTATAGACCCTGGGTGGAGAACTGGGCGATCCGGGGGTTTTCCCGGGAGGTTTCGAGTACGGAAGGAGGGATCCGGACCCCCGCGACGATGATGGCGTTGGTGCCGGGGGGCGGGAGGATCTTTTCGATCCACTGGTATTGATCCGGGTATTTCTCCATCGCCTTGGGACTGGCGATCCCGACCAGGTCCGCGCCGAGGGACAGGGTTTTTCGCTTGATCTTTCTAGTCAGCTCGCCGCTTGCTTTTTTCTGGCTCATTTGGTTTCTCTGGTTTTTTTGGTCTACCTGGTTCATCTGGTTCAGCGTTCAAGGTTCAACGTTCAACGTTCAAGGTTAAAGGGTGTCATTCTGAGCACATTCGCTTTGCTCAGTGTAAACCGTAGGCGAAGAATCTCTCTTTTCTTCCATTCGTAAATCGTCAATCTACAATCGTCAATCGTCAATTCCATTGGTTTCTTTGGTTAACTGATAACCTGATGCCCTGATATACACAACCTGACAGCCTGGTAGCCTGATATCCTTCGTGTTTTCCAGCCACCTAACTACCAAACCACCTTATTTTTTCTTCTTTCCCCGCTTCCCGCTTTTCCAGAGCAATACTACCACGACAGCCAGGAAAGCCGCGGACAGGATGATCCGGCGGAGGGCAACCGGGTCGGGAGCGGAAGACCCGAACTGCCGGCAACCGCATCCGCCGCCGCTCCCCACGATCCCGTTGATGTTGGTCACCCCGGATAATTCCTCGATGGTCAGTTCCTTGGGGAGATCGGCGGCATGGAGCGGGGGCGCCGAGATGAGTAAAGCGAAGGCGCAGATGAAGGTAAGGCGAAAGAAAAATCTTAAAGCATTCATCCTTTGACCCCCGAACCCTTGGCCCCCAGGACCCTTGGTTTATTGCGTGAAGAAGTCGCAGCTCGAGTCCGCGAGGCAGGGGTCATCCACGATCTCGGTGCCTTTGGTAGCAAAATAATGCCCGATCAGGTTGAGCAGGTAGGTGTCGATGTTGAAAGCCTTCTCCGGGTGGGGGACGTCGAATCCGTGCTGGCCGTGCGGGTTCATGTAAGGAATGCGCATCCCGGCCACCCCGCTGGGGGTTTTCACGCTGAGCCGCAAGGGCGGGTCCAGGGTGGGCTCGCCCCAGGCGTCCCCGCAGAGGTTTCCGTTGGGATCGGAACAGCGCCAGTCGCGAAGGGAGGAATCCGTAAAAACACAGGCGCAGTTGGAATAGCCCCGGCTCCCGTCCAGGTCATCCACGTCGAAGAGTAAACTCACCGAATGGGTCTGGCCCTGCCCGTCCCGGACCGGGACGGTGTAACGGTTCAGGCGCTCGGTGCCCTCGAGAACGTGCTTGTCAATTAAAACCTGGTTCGGGGTTTTCCCGTAGCGGGTGTCGATTTGGAAGAGGTCGATTATCCCCGCGGAGCGGGCGATCTGCACCCCGGTGTTGACCGGGACGTTCATGTCCCCCACGGTGGGGATGACGAGGACGTTGGCGCCCGGCTGGATCCCCGGGTCGGTATCGCGGAAGTCCAGCGGATCCTGGAAATAGTGCGGGGCGTAGGAATTCGGGTCGGCGGGGTCGAGAATGGTCTGGGAGATCCCGAAGAAGCGGCGGAGGTCGGGGGTCTGCCGGAGCTTGCCCATCCCCTCGGCCAGGAAAACGAGGGGGACCCCGGCCGGGAAGATCGCGCCCTGCCAAACCGCATCCAACCCGAACTGGTTGATGATCCCCTTCTCCTTTCCGTCGGGGCCGACGACGCGGATCTCCAGGCCGTCGCCGAGCGGGAAAGGATCGGTTACGGTCACGGGTGAGTCATTGATCCCGAGGAAAGCCCGCTTTTCCACCGCGTTCATGGCATCGGCGGGGAGCTGGGCGCGGAAATAACCCTGGGCGTTCACCACGGCGTAGGTTTGCTCTCCGGTTTTCAGATTGGAGAGGATCACGCGGTCGCCGGGCTGGATCAGCGTGGTATCGGCCAGGGGCACCTCGCCCAGGACGTTAACGTCGGGGAGAAGGAACTTGAGGCGGGTCAAGCCGTTACCCTGGGGGTTTCCCACCAGGATGGGGCCGAGCATCCGCAGGAAGACGGCTTCCACCACCCCCGGCTGGGTGCAGCGGATGGCCACGTTGGTGAGTCCACCCGCCCCGGAGGTGGGGGCGGCGGCGGTGATGGCCGGCTCGACCCCGGCCAGGAGGCCGGAGAGGATGCCGCCCAGGGAGATGCCCCAGGTGTGGTAATCCACGGTGGGGCCGCCCAGGTCGGGGACTCCGTCGAAGTTGAAATCGCCGGCCAGCTCCTTTTCACCGTCCTGGTTCAAATCCAGGTCCCAGCGGTTGTTCCCGTCAAAGGAGCGGAGGAGGCGGATCAGCTGGAAGTAGTCCACGATCGACTGGCGGACGATGTCGCGGGTATGGAAGGTGTCGGCGGTCCAGAAGTCTCCGCCGGACTCCGGCCGGCCGTCGTTGTTCAAATCGCGGGCCCGGTCGTGGAGGAGGGCATCCACGAAAGGCCCGAGGTGATAAGGGCCCAGGTAGGATTTGATGATTTCGAACAGGCTGACCTTGCTGGCCAGGTTGGTCCCGGGGGTGATGGTGAGGCCCGAGGTGCCGTGGCCGACGGCATCAATGGCGCAGACGGCCAGACCGTGGCGGGCCAGGCTCCCGGCGAAACCGAGCATCTCGAAGCGGGAGGAGGTATAGCCGTGGCCCTCGACCACCACCGGGAAGGGAGGCTGCCTCCCGGGGCCGGGCTTGGGGACCGAGCACATGAAATAAACCGTGGCCGGGGCGAGGAAAGCCTCGCCGGTCAGGGGATCAAGATCAAAAGATTCATCCTCGTCCGCCAGGTATTTTTCGGTGGCGATCCCATCCTTGTCCGCCAGGAAGTAAGGCGTGGTGTAGCTCCCGTTGACGAAATAATCCACGTAATCGTAGGTGGCGATCAGGGCGTTGATGGACGCGGGGTCGACCAGCTCGGGGAGGGCATCGAGCGCCGGTTTCAAAGCGGCGATGAGGACCTGAGCCTCCGTCCGGTACTGGCCGCCGGCCGGGTAGGCCGGGTCGTCGTTCATGGGGAGGACCGCGTCCACCCGGGCCGGGTAATCCCGGGCCAGGTAGGCGAAGGGGCCCACGCCGTAGAGACCCTTGCGGATGGCGACCAGGTCCCGGGTGACGGACTGGGTGGTGAAGGTCCAGGCGAAAGCCACGTCGTCAAGCGAGAGACCGTAGCGGGAAATGAGGCCGGGCAGGGGCTGCAGGTCGCGGGTCTGGGATGGGTGGTTGATCTCGGGGTAGGGCGAGCGGACCGGCTGTCCGTCGGTTCCCTGCAAACGGGTGGTCAGGACCACCGCGTAAAGACTTTCTTCCTCGAGAGGCCGGAGCGGGCGGGCGATCAGGGTCTCGGTTTCCAGTTCGTAGAAGGTGATCAGATAGTTATCCGGGTCGGTGACGCCCTCCGGCCAGGTGTTGGGATGGTCGAGGACACCGTCGAAATCCGTGTCCTCTCCCGGGTCGAGAAGGCCGTTCCCGTTCGAGTCCTCCTCCACCGTTTCAAACAGGAGGTTGTTGCCGCCGGCCCGCGGGTCGTTTCCAAAATAATTGTCGGGCCGCTCGAGAACAAAGGGGAAATTTCCCTGCCCCAAGTCCAGGGGAACCGCCTCCCCGTAATAGAGGGAGGCGGGGTTCAGGTTAATCAAGAAGATGGCGTCGTCGGAGAAATCCAGGTCGGGCTGATGCCTCCGGGCGATGTCCCGGAGATCGAGGCGGGCGGAAAAACGGACGGAGACGGGGCTCGCGACCCCGAAGCCGCTGAGCCGGTCCAGCTTCTCCCGGATCCCCGTTTCGAGTTCGGTGGACGCGATCAGGCTGACATTCACCCGGAGTCCGGTGGGGGAGCCCGGGTCGGGGACCGTGGCCAGGTTGTTGGGGAAGGGGACTTCCGGGAAGGGCCGGGCCTCAAGGTCGATCACTACCCGGGGGCCGTTGCCTTCCGGCGTGGGTTTCAATCCCTGGGGCCGGTCAGACCACCGGCCGCATGAAAGAATTGTCAAAATGAGAAGCGGAACCAAACTTACTATTTTCAAATCACTGGCCATTTTTTCATTCCTGAAAATCTCCCCCCGCCTCTCTTTTAACAAAGAGGGGAGAATAACCTTCCCCCTTTTTCAAAGGGGGAAGGAGGGGGATTTGATAATCTCTTTTTTATTTTCGCCTTTCTTCCTTTTGCTCCCTGCTCAGAGGCTAAGTTTCCCCGGCTCCTTGTTCACGAGCACGTAGTAATTGCAATTGGCCTTGCAGACCTCGACGCCTTTTTCGTCCACGGTGGTGATGTCGATGATCCAGTCCCCCCGGCCCCGCTCGTCCACCGGCTTGATCTTAGCTTCCGCGTCCTCTTTTGAGATCGAGAGGTGGCAGTAGGTCTTGGTCATCGAGGGTTTCAGGTAGCGGATGGACATCCCTTTGTTGATCAGGGTATAGCGGTCGTAGTCGTAGGTGGTGGCGAAGACGGCGGCCCCAGCCATCTCGATGAGGATGAAAAGCGAGCCGGCATACATGATGCCGACGTGGTTGGTGTTGGGACCCATCGGCATCGAGACGGTAATGTCCCGCTCCTTGAGTTTTTCCACCGCGAAGCCCGAGAACTGGATGATAGGGATCGTCTGCTGGAAACGTTCGACCAGCCATTGATATTTTTCGTCCACTTCCGCCATTTTTCTTCCTCCGCTTGCCCTACCTCCTGGTTTATCTGGTTGATCTGGTCTGTTTGGTCTATCTAGTCTTTCTAGTCTATTTAGTCTATTTGGTCTATTTGGTCTATCTAGTTTGTTTAGTTTCTTTGGTTTTCATTCCGCAATCGTCATTCGTCAATCGTAAATTTTCTTTAACTCGAAACTGGTTTCTATTACCAATTCACCGTGATCCGCCCCCGGACCTTGTAAATCGGGTCCAGGGTTTTTCCGTCGGCGTCGGCCAGGGCCCGGCCCGGGAAGAAGACACCGGCCTCCATCCCCACTTCCGGCCGGAACCGGGAGGCGGGGCGGATTTGGTAAGAGACTTGGCCGTCCAGTTCCCAACCGAGACTTTTGTCCCGCGCCGGCCGGTCGAGGAAATTGCGGTTTTCCCCCGCCTGGAGGGTGAGATAAGGGTCGAGAAGATCGCCCGCCGAACGGGCGTAGAGCAAGCCGAGGGCGGTGGTGAGCCGGGGAACGGGTTTCAGGGATTGGGTCAGGAAAAGGTAATAGGCGTTGGAGATCGAACCATTCGAAGGAAGAAGCTCCACCCCCGGGCTCGGGACACCCACCAGGTTGGGATTGGCCGCCCTGGCGGCCCCGGCCGCCGAGATTTCGGCGAGAACCTCTTCAAAAAGGATGAGGCCCGCGCGGTAATTGGGGTCGAATTTGAAAATGTATGCGGTTCCGTCCTCCAGATTGGAATCGCCGGAAGCGCCCCCCAGTTCCAGGCCGGTGGTCGAGGATAAATAAGGAAGCCAGAGAAGCCCCCGGAGGGCTCCCCCCAAGCCCCGGACGGAAACCCCGTCCGGGTGGGCGTGGTTCCGGAGCTGGCTGGTCTCACCCAGGGTGAAGGCGATTTCCCCCTCAAACTTGAGCCAGGCCCGAAGTTTTTCCAGCTCTCTTTCCATCTGCCCGGAGAAATCCAGGGCCCAGACCTTGAGCTCGTCGCCGTCATCATCCTTTTGATTCCGGTAAGCCGCGTAGATCCCCGCGCGGAAACCTTTCTCTTCCAGGAAGGAGAGGAATACCCCTTGGAGGGCCCGGTCGCCGTCGAGCAGATCGGCGTTCTCGTCCCGGTAAATCAGGTCGAAGGCCAGGACGGTGACCAGGTGCTCGGCCAGCCAGGACCGGGAGAAGGCTGAGAACGGTTTGGTGGCGAAGAGCAGGCGGTCGGCGAGGTCCCCGTAATAGGCATCGCCGAAAGCGACCGGCTGGAGTTCGTTTTCCGGATCCTCCCGGTCTTCGCCGCCGTTGGCCAGGATTCCCATCCCGACGGAGGAGGCCATCTGCCCGGCTCGGAGGATGCCGAACCGGGTTTTCCATTCCAGGTAGGCCTGACGGAAATCCAGTTGGGCCCCGGGGTCCCGGGCCCAGTCGGCGTAGGCGGAGGGGAAGCCGTTCTCATCCCCGGCATTGCCCCGGAAATCGCCTTCGGCCCGGACCCGGAGATTCTCCCCGAGTTTCAATTCCGGAGAAAGCCGGAGCCGGTTTTCCAGCAGGAAGGTCTGCCGGCTTTTTTCCGGCGCGTTATTAATAAGGAAGGAGGAAACGGAGTCCAGGCGAAAACGGTATTGTCCGGGAATTTTATACTCGGCCCCCCGGACGGAAACCGCGGAAAGCAGGACCGCCGCCGTCAGCAGGCTTATTCTCATCGGTTTGAGGCGATTCATAGACCGAATAAGTTTATCAGCAAAGGAAAATGATTGGCAAGGATATTCGGCGGCCGGCGGCAAGCAGCCGGCGCCCGGTTGCGGGTAGCCCGAGAATAAATGAAGGAAATCAGGGCATCAGGTGACCGGAGAGACCAGATGAACAAAATGAACCGGCTAAAATGGGTAAACCCCGGTTGAAATCCATTCCTTCCATTCTATGTCATTCCCGCCCTTCGACTACGCTTCCCTCGACCCCGAAAGGGTTCTCGGGACGAGAACCCTTTCGGGGCAGGATATACTCCAGCGGGAATCCAGTTCGAAGAAGATGGATTCCCCCTCCGGTTATTTCCGCAGGAGAACCGCCTGGTTTCCCCCGGCCTCCTGGATCTCGAGCATTTTTTTCTCCACGGATTTGAGCAGGTTTTCCCCGGTGGTTTCCGGGTCGGCCATCCGGCCGGCGATCGAAACGGTAACGGGAAGCTCACTGGATTCAGTCAGGACGCTCGAATGCTCTACCAGGAAGCAGAATTTCCGGGCGATGGAATGCAATTGCTGTTCATTCACGTTATCCAGGAGAACGATAAATTTCCCCTCGCCCACGTGGCTCAAGGCGTCGAAGGGACGGATGTTGTGGGTGAGAATCCGCCCCAGCATTTTGACCGCTTCCAACTTGGTTTGATGACCGGAAACGTTGAGTTGCTCGAAGCCGTCGATCCCGAGGCAGAGAACGCTGAAAGACTCGGCGTATCTTTTCAGTTTTCCCAGTTTGCCCTTGAGGTGGGCTTCGATGTATTGCCGGTTTCCCAGGCCGGTCGCGGGATCGAAGAAGGAGGCTTTTTCCAACTCCTTGATCCGTTCCTGGAACATGATTTTCGGGGAATTGTCCCGGAAGATCTGGACGGCCCCGGCAATCCGGTCCTTCGAGTCCCGGATGGCCAGGACCTGGACCAGGACCGGGACCCGGTGCCCGTCCCGGTGCTTGAGATAAAGCTCGGCCTCGCGTTCGCGCCCGTCGGAGAGGGTCTGAAGCATCGGGCATTTTCCCTCGCAGAGCTTCACTCCCTGGGCGTCAATATGGTTGAGCTGGTCTTCCGAGCATTTCTTCCCGATCATTTCCTTGGCCAGACAGCCGGTCAGTCTTTCCGCGCCCCGGTTCCAGTAAAGGATGGCCCGGTCCTGATCGACAAAAAATACCCCGTCACTCAGTTGATTCAGGAGGATCCGGAAAAATTTCTTGTTCAGCCGCATGGAATAAAACCGGGTTTCGGATCAGCGAATATTTATTATCCTTGGCCCGCGGTTATTCCTTGACCAGGGAAACGGAGTTGGAGCCCGCGCGCTGGAGCTCATCCAGTTTTTCCCAGGAGGAATCGATGAGGGTTTCAACCGTGTCCTCGGGTCCCGGGATCCGGGCGATGATGGAGACGGTGATCTCCAGCTCCCCGGTGGAGGTCGGGACATGAGAGTGCTCGATCAGAAAGAGGAACTTGTTGGCGATGGACAGGAGCTGCTGCTCGGCGACATTTTCGATGAGGGAGACGAATTTAATCCCGCCCCAGCGGCCGGTCGCGTCGAAAAGCCGGGTATTGTTGCTGATGATCCGCGCCAGCAATTTAATGGCGTCGTCCCCGGCCGAGGGACCGAGGGCCTTCAAGCGCTCATGGCCATCGATCCCGATGAAGAGGAGCCCGAAGGGCCACCAGTACCTTTTCATTCTTTCCAGGTTGGCGATGAGGTTTTTTAGAATGTACTGCCGGTTCCCCAGGCCGGTGAGCGAGTCGAGGAGGGCGGCATCCCGGAGCTGGTCAAGCTCCTTGAGGAAGATAAGTTTCTGGATGTTATCCCGGAAGAATTCGGCCACGCCGAGCATCCGGCCCCGGTCATCCCGAACCGGGACGGCCTGGACCCGGACGGGCACCCATCTCCCGTCTTTATGGGTGAGGAAAAGGTCGGTTTCCGGCGGCACCCCCTCGGCCGGGGCCAGGTTTAAAGGGCAGCGCCCCTGGCAGGGATCGCCGCTGCGGTTGTCGCAGAGCCAGAGCAGGTGGTCCGCGCAGCTCTTCCCGATCATCTCCGCCGCCTTGCGGCCGGAAAGCCGCTCCGCCTCCCGGCTCCAGTAGACGATTTTTTTATTCGGGTTGGTGAAAAACACGCCTTCCGGGGAAGCGTTCAGGATGTTTTGAAAAAATTTTTTATTCTGCCACATATCAGTCCCTGCGGTTCCTTTCCTCCCCGGGTGATCGGGGCGTAACCTTTCCTTACAGGGAGGCGATTCTCTGCGCCGCCTCCGTGATCCGGGCCTTGTCCTTGGTCAGGGCGAAACGGATGTATCCCTCGCCGGCCGGGCCGAACCCCACCCCCGGGGTGGCCACCACGCCGGCTTGTTCGAGGAGAAGGGTGGCGTAAGCCGCGGAGTCCCGCCCGGAGGGAACCCGCGCCCAGAGATAAAAAGTGGCGGCCGGGACCTCGAATTCCAGCCCGGCCCGCTTCAGGGCCTGGGCCAGGATGTCCCGGCGCTCCCGGTAAATCCGGCGAATTTCCCCGGTGAACTCCTGCCGGGAATTGAGGGCGGTGATCCCGGCCTCCTGGACCGCCTGGAAGGTTCCCGAGTCAATATTGGTTTTGACCTTCCGGAGCCCGGCAATGAGCTCGGGGTTTCCCGCGGCGAAACCGATCCGCCAACCGGTCATGTTAAAGGTTTTGGAGAGAGAATGAAACTCGATGGTTACCTCCCGGGCGCCCGGGAGCTGGAGGGCGCTCCCCGGGGGTGAGTCGAAGTAAATCTCCGAGTAGGCCGCGTCATAGGCCAGGATCAGGTGGTGGGCCCGGCAGAATTCCACCGCCTGTTTCAGGAATTTCTGGTCGCAGACCGCGCCGGTGGGATTATTCGGGTAATTCAGGAAAAGGATCCGGGCCTCCTTCCGGGGTTTCAGTTTTTTCAGATCCGGGAGGAAGTCCTGCTCCGCCCGGAGAGGAAAGGTCTGGGGCTCGCCGCCGGCGAGGATCGTGGCGGCCCCGTAAACCGGGTAACCGGGGTCGGGGACCAGGACCCGGCTCCCCGGGTCGAGAAAGGCCAGCGGCAGGTGGGCAATCCCCTCCTTGGAGCCGATCAGGGTCAGGACCTCGTTTTCCGGGTCGAGCTCGACCCCGAAGCGCCATTGGTAAAAATCCGCCGCGGCCCGGCGGAAGGCGGGCAGTCCCTCGTAGCTCGGGTACTGGTGGTTCGCGGGGTCACCGGCGGCCCGGCGCAGGCTCTCCACGATCGGCCCGGGAGTAGGGAGATCGGGGTCGCCGATGGAAAGGTCGATGAGGTCGACCCCCCGGGCCTGGGCCTCCTTTTTCTTGCGGTCAATCTCGGCGAAGAGATAGGGGGGCAGGCGGTCGAGCCTTTCCGAAAGCCGGTGGCGGTTGGATTTGATTGCCATGGTTTTCCTCTGTTTTACTGGTTTCTAGTTTCTGGTTTCTAGTCTCTGGTTTGTAATTTCTCTGGTCGGTCTGGTTCAGTGTTCAAGGTTCCCATTCACTGCGTTCCCTTCGGCAGAGTTCAGGACAAGCAGGGCAAGCAACGTTCAAGGTTAAAGGGTGTCATTCTGAGCACATTCGCTTTGCTCAGTGTAAACCGTAGGCGAAGAATCTCTTTTTTTTATCTTCCCTTTTGTTCTTAACCCGAAACTCGAAACTGTCTTTTGCCCTTTGCGCTCTGCCCTTGGCCCCTTGAACCCTAGACCCCTGGGACCCTTTCTTCATTCTTTTCTCCTCCGGGACAGCCGTTCGTAGAGCTCGAGGTATTCCCGCGCCGGGCGGCCCCAGGAAAAATCCGAGGCCATGGCGTTGGCGACGAGCTTCTTCCAGTTCGGGGGATCGGCGAAGACCCGGAGGGCCCGGTCCACCTCATGGATCAGGTCGGCGGCCTGATATTCTGAAAATTTAAACCCGTTTCCCCGGCCGGTCAACGGATCGAACGCTTCCACCGTATCGTCGAGCCCGCCGGTAGCGCGGACGATCGGGACGGTTCCGTATTTCAGGCTGATGATCTGGTTCAGGCCGCAGGGCTCGTAGCGGGAAGGCATCAGGAAGAGATCGCTCCCGGCCTCGATCTGGTGGGCCAGGGCGTGATCGAAACCGAACCGGACCCGGAGCCGTTCCGGGTGGGCGCGGGCCAGGCCGCCGAGCAGTTTCTGGTAGCGCTCCTCCCCGGAGGCCAGGATGATCAGGGCCAGGTCACGGAGGACCAGCCCGGGGATGGCCTCGGCCAGGAGCTCGATGCCCTTCTGCTCGGCCAGCCGCGTTACCATCCCGAGGACCGGGATGGTTTCAAAGGCCGGGGGGAAGGCGAAATTTTTTAACAGGTCTTCCTTGCAGGCCCGCTTGCCCGCGGTATTCCCGGGTTTGTAATTGGCCGCCAGGTGGGGGTCCGAGGCCGGGTCCCACTCCTGGTAATTCACCCCGTTCAGGATCCCGGTGAGGTCGCCCTGACGGCTGGCGAGCACCCCTTCCAGGCCGAAGCCGAATTCCCGGGTCTGGATCTCCCGGGCGTACTTCCGGCTCACGGTGGTGAGGAAGTCCGCGGAAAGGATGCCACCCTTCAGAAGATTGATCCGGCCCCAGAACTCGAGTCCGGAGGGGCGGTAGGCCTCGGCCGGAAGGCCGAGGGCGGGAAACTTTTCCGGCGGGAAGATTCCCTGGTAACCGAGGTTATGGAGGGTGAGGAGCGTGGCCAGCCGCGGGAAGCGTTCCCGGAGGGCCGGGAGCCAGTGGAGGTAGATGGGCAGCAGGGCGGTCTGCCAGTCGTGACAGTGCAGCACTGCGGGCTCGGGCTTCAAGAGGGGAAGCAGTTCGAGGACGGCCCGGGAGAAGAAGCTGAAACGCTCCAGGTTATCGGGGTAGTCCCCTTCCGGGGTGCCGTAAAGGTAGTCGCGGTCGAAGTAGCGGTCGTTTTCCACGAAAAAGACCGGGAACCCGGCCGGATCCGTCAGGCGGAGGAAGCGGGCCTTTTCCGCCCGCGCCCCGATCCGGATCTCGAACTCGGGGGAAAGCGGCTCGATCGGGAACCCCTTTTTCCGGGTTTCCCGGTAGAAGGGGAGAACAATTCCGACTTCCTGCTTTAACTCGGCGAGGGCCGGGGGCAGGGAGCCGGCGACATCCGCCAGTCCCCCGGTTTTGGCATAGGGGTAAACCTCGGAAGAAACCGTCAGGATCTGCGTGTTTAGCCCCCTTTAACTTGTTATACCCCGCGATCGGGCGACGGGGTTGTCTTTTTTCTGTCATTCCGCACTTGATTCAGCCTGCCCCGGACTTGATCCGGGGGAATCCTTCCTCATTCTTCTGGATCCCCGCCTTCGCGGGGATGACAAAAGGGGTCTGGATTCCTGCTTTCGCAGGAATGACGTTAGAGGTGTTTTTCGATCAGGTGCTCGGCGATCTGGACCGCGTTCAGGGCCGCGCCCTTCCGGATGTTGTCGGAGACGATCCAGAGGACGATCCCCTGGGGATGGGAAAGGTCTTCCCGGATCCGGCCCACGAAGGTATCGTCCTTCCCCGCGGCCAGGATCGGCATCGGGTACTTATTGGCGGCCGGGTCGTCGTAAACCTTCACCCCGGGGGCTTTCTCGAGGATCTCGCGGATCTCCGCGGGGGAAACCCGGCGCTCGAGCTCGAGGTTGACCGCCTCGGAATGGCTGTAGAAGACCGGCACCCGCACGGTGGTGGCGCAAACCTGGATCGTGTCGTCGTGCATGATCTTGCGGGTTTCATTTACCATCTTCATCTCCTCCTTGGTGTAGCCGTTCGGGAGGAAGGAATCGATGTGGGGGAAGAGATTGAAGGCGATCTGCTGGGGCAGGACCCCCTTCCGGATCTCCTTCTGGTTCAGGATGGCGGTGGTCTGGCTGACCAGCTCTTCCATCGCCTCCCGCCCGGCCCCGGAGGTGGACTGGTAGGTGGAAACCACCACCCGCTTGATCCGGACCCGGTCGTGGATCGGTTTCAGCACCACCACCATCTGGATGGTGGAACAGTTGGGGTTGGCGATGATGTTCCGCTTTTTGTAGAGGGCGATGTCTTCCGGGTTGACCTCGGGAACCACCAGGGGTACGTCCGGGTCCATCCGGAAGGAGGCGGTGTTGTCAATGACCACGCAGCCGGCCGCCCCCGCCACCGGGGCGAAGCGCGAGGAGAGCTCGCCGCCCGGGGAGAAAAGGCCGATCTCCATCCCGGCGAAGGACTTTTCCTCGAGGAGTTCCACCTTGACCTGCTTCCCCGCGAACTCGAGGAAGGACCCGGCGGATCTCTCCGAGGCCAGGAGCTTGATCTGGCGGACGGGGAATTTCCTCCGCTCGAGCACGCGGAGCATCTCCTGCCCGACCACGCCGGTGGCTCCGACCACGCAGACGGCGTAACCTTTCTTGTTTTTCATCGTTCCTCCTTCATCCGCTTAATCATAATTAAAACTGTATCCGCGTCCGCGGGCAACCCCGGCGAAAACCAGGTTACCTGCGGACGGAGCGCCGCTTTACTTTTTCAGGGAATCCTTGGTTTTCAGGGCATTCGCGACCAGGTCACCCACCTGGCGGGTGGAGAATCCCATCTTCCCGGCGGCGAGGCTTTTCAGGCGGGGGATGACGGCCACCACCGCCCGCTCCACCCCCCGGGCGGCCTCCGGGTAGCCCTGGTGCTCGAGGAGAATTTTCAGGGCCAGGATGGCGGCCAGGGGGTTGATCGCGCCTTTCCCGGCGTACTTGGGGGCGCTCCCGCCGATCGGTTCAAACATGGAGACCCCTTCGGGGTTCAGGTTACCCCCGGCCGCGAGCCCGAGGCCCCCCTGGAGGGCGGCCCCCAGGTCGGTGATGATGTCGCCGAACATGTTGTCGGTGACGATCACGTCAAAGCGTTCCGGCCGGGTAATCATCCACATGCTGATGGCGTCGACATGCAGGTACTCGGTCTCGATCCGCGGAAACTCCCGGGCCACCTCGACGAAGGTTCGCTCCCACAAGTCGAAGGCGTAGGTCAGGACGTTGGTCTTCCCCCCGAGGGTAAGCTTTTTTCGCCGGAGTTTCCGGGCGAGCTGGAAGGCGTAGCGGATCACCCGCTCCACCCCCCGGCGGGTGTTGATGGATTCCTGGATGGCGACCTCGTCCGGGGTGCCTTTCTTTAAAAACCCGCCGCTGCCCACGTAGAGACCCTCGGTATTTTCCCGGATCACGATGAAATCGATGTCCGCGGGTCCTTTGTCGCGGAGGGGGCAGGGCACGCCCGGGTAGAGCTTCACCGGGCGGAGGTTCACGTACTGATCGAGCTCGAAGCGGAGCTTCAGGAGGATGCCCTGCTCCAGGATTCCGGGCTTCACTTCCGGGTGGCCGATCGCCCCCAGGTAAATCGCGGAGTGCTCCCGGAGCTCGGAGAGGACGGAATCGGGGAGGGTCTCCCGGCTTTTTAAGTACCGCTCCCCGCCCAGGTTATAGCGGGTGAGCTTGTATTTCAGGCCGTAGACCGAGGCGGCCGCCCGGAGCACCTTCAGGCCCTCGGCGATGACCTCCGGCCCGGTACCGTCCCCGGGAATAACCGCGATTGTTAATGGTTTAGCCGCCATCTGGGTTTAAAATTGAATGAATTTCCTGAAAATTAATTCTTACACCCGGTCTAAATTCCGCAAGTGCCTTACAACTCTAATTCAATTCCGAAAGTAACCGGCGGCGGGCTATGACTTCCAGGGATCCAGGACGGTCGCTCCCATTTCATCCACGTGGTGGGTATTCCGGGTAACAAACGCGAGGTGATGGGCGAGGGCGGTGGCGGCCAGAAGGCTGTCCCTGATCGGCCAATTTTCCCCTGCGTTCCCCGGGAAAAAGCTTGGCGATACCCTGGTAAAGCTCCCCCAGGGTGAGGATGCTTTAAAAGGGGACTCGGGAGGTCGCTTATGAAACAGGGAATTTATTCGAGCTTGCCCCCGGCCTTCAGATAGGCGAGCAGGCCGCCGGCCTCGAGGAGCTCGCCGACGAACCCGGGCAGGGGCGGAAAGGTAAAAACTTTTTTCGTGGCCGGGATTTCGATCTTCCCGGCGGCGAAATCGAGCTCGATTTCCTCCCCGTCCGGGATCTCGATCGCGGCGGGGATTTCGATCAGGGGCAGTCCCAGGTTGATCCCGTTGCGGAAGAAGATCCGGGCGAAGCT
>Ga0315285_10000997_pt1 | contig 29455 bp, 23 predicted proteins | sample YL17G09_36_MG_FD_203698 | JGI IMG/M metagenome (GOLD analysis project Ga0315285, IMG submission 203698) | Sediment microbial communities from Yellowstone Lake, YNP, Wyoming, USA - YL17G09_36 | ecosystem: Environmental > Aquatic > Freshwater > Lake > Sediment | place: USA: Wyoming | collected...
CGAAGCAGTTTATCCCGGTTCTCCCGAAGCTCCTGGTAGGCGCTGCTCAACTCCGCTATCTTCTCCTCTAAACTCTGGTAGAGGTGTGAGTTCTCAATGGCCAGACTGGCATGGTTAGCAAATGCCTCCAACCGCGCTACGTCCTCATCACTAATGGGTTTTCGGTTGATGAAGTTGTCGGCTAAGAGCAGCCCCAGCGACTTTCCCCTGGCGGTGAGGGGAACCAGGGCAAAGGTATCCGTTCCCAGAAGTCTGATAAAATCTTTCTCGATGAGGGGGTGGTGGGTACCATTGATGATGTTGAAAGATTTCTTTTCATGGATGGCCTGGGTAAAGATGCTCTCTTTCTCCTGGAGGGGCAGTTTCATCTGTTTTACCAGGTTATTGATGGGGATATCTTCTTGGGAGAGTTCTCCCTGGCGGGATTTGAGTAACTCTTTGAGGGTGTGGTGTTCGTCGGCCAATCGCGCCCAGATGCGGTAGGCCTCATCGGGGTTGAGGGAGCCGGTGGCCACCTTTCCCTCCAGCATGGTTTCATCCTCAGTAATGAGGAAGAGGAATGCGCGGTTGAAGCCAAGGGCCTGGTAGGCGGTGGCGCCGATGAGGATCATGTGGAGGATTTCGTTGAGCTCGCGGGTGCTTAAGAGTACCTCGCTGATTTCGTTCATGATGGAGAGCTCGGTCACTTTATCCTGCAAACGGGCGTCAATTTTCGCTTTCTCCTCCTCTGCTTCTCTCACCGGGCTTACATCCCTCATGATGATGATAAAACCGTAGTTTCCGATTTCCAGAGGGATAGAAGTAAATTCCACAGGAAATTCTGTACCATTTTTTCTCAAACCCACACCCTCGAGGATGAGCCCTCTCTCCTCAAAGGGTTGGGGGTCGAGAAACTTATGCATATATTCTTTTTGAATTGTTCTCACCCTCTCTGGCAATAAGTTGAGCAGGGATTTCCCTATGACTTCGTTCTGAGTGTACCCAAAAACCTCTTCAGCTTTGTTATTAAAGAAGGTGATGGAGCCACCTGGCTGAATTGAAACGATGGCATCATTGGCTTTTTCCAGTAAGGTGCGATATTGCTCCTCAGAGTGCTTCAGTTCATTTTCTAAACGTTTGTTTTCAGAGATATCCCTGAGTATCTCGAGCACCGAGAGTGTTCCGTCGATACTCCTCACGGGTGACGCGGTGAGCTCAACCCAACGCCCTCCCTTACACTGGGTGGTACGTTTAAAACGGTGGCTTTTGTTGTTGATGATTTCTTCAAGTGCACACTTCTGACAGGGTTCATGGTGCTCCATGAAGGCTTGGTAACACAAGTTACCGGTGTGATCGCCGAATGTTTCTTTCGCGGCCCGGTTCATGAAGGAGATACGGTAGTCTTGTTCAATGAGGGCAACTGCTTCGTTCATGCTGGTAAAGAGTAAGTCAAGTCTGTCGTTCTGAGATTTCACCACCTGTTCAAGCTCCACTTTCTCAACTGCCTTCCCTACTTTCTCTGCGATAGTGTGCACCAGTCGTACGTCATCATCAATAAAGTGTCTATGGTGAGGGTAAGAGATGGTGATGCTTCCCCGAAGGTGCGCTCTTACCTTAATCTCAGAGGAGATAGAGTGGGTTTCCTGAAGAGAGGATAGTCCGCCACCAAAGTTTTGTCCGTCGAGGGTGAGAGAGACTCTCGCGTGGTGAGGAAATTGCAGGCCGTAGGTAAGGTGGTGGGCTATGTGAGGGAGTAGATCCTCCAGTGTGCTACATGCCTCGATCTCAGAACTTATCTGGTAGAGGCAGTTGAGCTCTTTTATTTTTTCCAACAACTCGTGGGTGATCTTTTCCTTTTCCTCTAAGGAGGTCGCATCGGTGATATCAGCGAGGAAATGGGAAAGAGATGGTGCAAGGGAAGGTTGATCACTCGTAATATTTTGCCCTAGCTCTCCCATTATGGAATGATGCCTTCATGGTTATGATGTCGTGGTCGCACCTTGATCCCTCATATACATTGTTACCGTAATCTCAGTGCCCTTGTTGCTGAAAGAAACTTTGTCCATAAGATATTCGACAATGAAAAGTCCCCTTTTGGTGGGAATAGTGGGCTGCTGTTCTTTAAGCTGCTGGGCAAATTTCTTTATATCGAACCCTTTCCCCTCGTCCCTGACGGTGAAAGTAAATTTTTCGGAATCAAAATGCAAGGTGATGAAGATTTTTTTCTTTGGATCTTTTTCGTTACCATGCACAAGTGCATTGGTTAACATTTCATCAGCGCAAACGGAAATATTGTTAAGCACATTTTCATTGTCAATACCACGCCACTGACATTCCTTTACGATATAGAATATCACCGAGGGGAGGAGGTGGGGGTAGCTCGAGATTACTATTTCTGTGAGATTATGGATATTCTGGAGAAGTTTATCAGTACCGAGGGAAAGTTCTCGGAGCCGTAACCCTTTTTGAATAACGTTTTCAACCTCCTTAATGGTGAAAGGCTTGGTGATAAAGTTAAAAGCTCCCCTGGTGAGTGCAAAGGTGGCATTTTTCGCATCTCCGTATCCAGAAATGACGGCAATGGGAATTTTGGGGTTAATTTCCCTGCTTTTGAGAATAAATTTTAGCCCATCCATTTTGGGCATCATTAAATCAGTGATGATCATGTCAATCCTTTTGGAACTGAGTAGGGTGAGCCCTTCTACTCCATCCTGGGCGGTGAGGGGAATTAACTCCAACTGTTCAACTATTTTTGATAGACTGGTGCGAATTTCTTCTTCATCATCTATGATAAGGATGGTGATTTCTTTCACTGGTTCCTCCTCCTGCGATTCCTGAGTGTGATAAGATTGATAAGAAGTAAGGTAATTACTAATCCAGTTCTGTTTACCTAAAGGGAAGTACCGGGACTATTCGTACGTATGAACGTTATGCCTGTAGTAAATTATATCCTTTAGAATGAGCGAGTGGGGAGACTATGGTAACAACTTGTTAGTAATGCTTTAGCATTGTAATAAAAACTTAGCATCGATAGGGTGGCGCGTCTCTATCGATTAAACGCATTGTGTGAGTTAAGTGAATTAACCTTTGTTAACCCTTTCCTTGAGTTCCCTGCCCACCTTGAAAAATGGTCTCTTCTTGGGTTGTACCGCAATCATCTGGCCTGTCTTGGGGTTCCTTCCCTTTCTTCCCTCGTAGCTTCTTACTTTAAAACTTCCGAATCCACGGATTTCAATACCCTCGTTTCGTGCGAGCGCATCGGTCATCGTATCAAAAATTGTGTTGACTGCCAGTTCAGCAACTTCATTAGTTATTCCTACCTTCTCTGAGACATGCGTAATCAGTTGAGATTTGATCATGCCATACTCCTTTCTATTGCGGTCACCACATGGAAAATAGGGCTTTTTTAATTGTAGGGGGAGAAAGTAAGTTATCCTATTGCTTTGCTAAGAAAGAACCTTGGGTTAAGCTTCACCTTTATATAAAAGAGAGGATACAATTGAATAGTTAGTTCAAAAGAACATGAGCCTTTATATAAATAATATTTCTCTCTCTCTATGTCAACTGAAAACTGTATTCTTTACTACTAGTTAGTGTCCGACCGAAAACCCCTGTTTTGGCTCTATGGTCATTTCGACCCCCTCGGTTTTGCTTAGGGTAAACTCCTGGAGAAATCCCTGAATTTGCATGAGATTTCTCAGTCGCTCTGCTCCTTTGAAATGACAGCCGATGTAGCGTGAGAGGGTTTTCGTTCAGCCACTAGTTAAGAGAGAGTGCTTATTTATTTGCTCTCATCGTAGCACGGTGAAGGAGGTGCTTTAGTATACTTACTTCCTATGGGGGATGTGAGGTGGTAGGGTAATTGTATAAAATTCGAGGCATGTGAAGGCGATCATTGATATACCTGATAGAGGAGAGGAATTATTGAGTGTCCTGCCCAGGGCATGGCTATAAATAATTCTTGACAGGAAGGGGATAATTAGTTAGAATCCTAAATATAAGATATCTAAAATATAAGGTATCTAATTAAATCATCCGGTTACTTTCTTGAGGCTAAGGAGTGGCGAAAATGAGAGAGAGCACTATAAATGCAAAAGAAGTCGACGAAATTGGGAACCTCCTGCGTCAGTGGAGGAATTTTTTTACCGAATTCTTTAACAAGGTAGTAAAAGATACCGGAAAAATCTCCGGTGTTGACTTTAGCATCTCGCAATTGAAAGCACTTTCCGCTTTCAGGGAGGATAGAATGTACACCATGGGGGAGCTGAGTAGAAACGCATCAGTCACTATGCCTACCATGACCGAAATGATTGATAACCTGGAAAAAAACAGTATCGTTCAACGGCTTCGCGATGTTCATGACCGGAGGGTGGTGAAAGTGTGTTTGACTGAAAAGGGAAAGGAGATGCGTAAAAATTTCATGGACAGGAGGAGAAGCGAGCTTAAAAATATCTTTGGGAAATTGAGCAGAGAGGACCGGCAAGAGCTGATGAATGCTATGGAAAAGGCATTCAATGTCCTAAAGAAGATCACCGTCGACCATCCAAAGGATTCACACGAGGAGAAATAATGAGACAGTTAGCCATTTATGGCAAGGGAGGAATAGGGAAATCCACTGTTGCTGCTCATCTTTCCTATGCTCTGGCGGATCAGGGTTTAAAAGTGCTGCAGATAGGGTGCAGTCCTAAAAATGATAGTACCCGTTCGCTATTAAATGACTTTCCTCGCACCATTCTCGATGTGTTGCGGGGCAAGGAATTTGATTACGATGCGGTAGCACTCTCTGACATTGTGTACGAGTCACCCCTCACCTTTAAAAAGGGAGGAAAGGTATATTGTGCGGAGAGTGGAGGACCCGAGCCCGGTGTGGGATGCGGGGGAAAAGGAGTAGTAGAGGCAATCGAAACGCTCACGCGACTGGATGTCTTTACTACGCTCAACCCTGATTTTGTACTCTATGATATCCTAGGGGATGTAGTGTGTGGGGGATTTTCTCTCCCCATTCGGCAGGGCTACGCACAGGAGACCTATGTGGTCACCAGTGGTGAGCTCGAAGCGCTCTATCAGGTGACCAATGTCTCCAAAGCCATCAAGCGATTTGAGGGCCGTTCCGGCTCTAAGCTAGGAGGACTTATTATAAACTTAAGGAGGGTGAAAAACGAGCTAGCGATAGTCAAGGACTTTGCAGAAAAGATTGGAACTCAGATTATTGGAATTATTCCCTATAGCCAGGTGGTTAAAGAGTGCGGGGGAGAAGGAGAGACCGTGCTTAAACGTGCTCCCGATTCAGAAGAAGCAGGGATTTATCGGGATATCTGTGAAAGGATTCTCATTAACAAAAATCTGGTGATACCTACAACAATTGATTTTGAAGACCTCTATGAGTGGTGGCTTAAGTATTTCTAGTGCGGAGGAACTATGCGACAGATAGCCATTTACGGAAAAGGCGGGATTGGAAAATCCATGGTGTCGTCCCATATCTCATTCGGCATTGCAGATAGGGGATTAAAGGTAATGCACGTGGGCTGCGACCCGAAGCATGACAGCACGAGGCTTTTGCTGCGGGGAAAAATGCCGAAGACGGTGCTTGATACCTTGCGCAAGAAGAATTTTGACGTCAAATCCATCACCCTTGATGAGATAGTATTTGCAAGCCCGCTGAACGAAGAATGCCGGGGGAAGATTTACTGTGCTGAGAGCGGGGGACCGGACCCGGGGCTGGGCTGCGGTGGCAAGGGCGTAATCGAGGCAATCGAGACGCTCCAGCACCTGAATGCCTATAAAGAGCTGGGATTGGATGTAGTGCTTTACGATGTGCTTGGCGATGTGGTGTGCGGCGGTTTCTCCATGCCCATCCGGCAGGGCTATGCCGAGGAGATATATATCGTGAGCAGCGGCGAGATCGAAGTGCTGTTTGCCGCGTCAAATATCTGCAAGGCAGTGTCCAAGTTCACGGGCCGCTCCGGGGCCAGGCTGGGCGGCCTCATCGGCAACCTGCGGGAACTGAAGAACGAGGAGGAAATCCTCACCACGTTTGCAGACATGATGGGGACCCAGGTGGTCGGGTTTATCCCTTACAGCGAGAAGATAAAAGAATGCTCGGGGAAAGGCATGACGCTCTACCAGTTGGCTCCAGATTCAAAGGAGTGTGATGCGTTCCGCACCCTGACAAAAAATATCTGGAACAATAAAATGTTCACCATCCCCAAATCGATTAAGTTCGAGGATTTGTATGCCTGGTGGCGCACTATTGTAAAAAAATAATTTTAATGCAAGGAGAGGTAACGCAATGTCTTTAAAAAGTTATGAACACTGCTGTTCTTCTATGCAAGCCCTGGCAACACTTGGTAAGGTAGAAGGAATTATACCGCTGCTTCACGGCCCGCAGCCCTGCGCCTATCAAATTCAGATAGGAACCATGACCTGCCGGCCATCACGCCTCCTTACTGCAGGTACTTTGATCAAGAAATCAGAAGTGGTCTTTGGTGGCGAAGAAAATTTAAAAAACCAAATAATCAATATGTACCGACTTTATAAGCCAAAGATCATTGTCATAATCAATACCTGTCTGCCTCAGCTCATTGGAGAAGACATCAAGGGAGTGATCAGTGAAGTTGAGCAGGAGCTGCCGGATTTGAAAGTCACCTATATTGACAGCGGCTTTAATTTTCCAAAATGTATGCCGCTGGGTAACGATGTCGCATGGGTATCTATTCTAAGATTGCTTGAACCAAGGGAAAAGGTGAAGGGTTCAATTGGTCTGGTTGGACGATCAGGACAGGATGCAGGAGCATTTACCTCATTTGATATATTTTTAAAGAGGGCAGGGATAACCGTATTCCCGTTCCCAGCCCCTCACCTGAATGAAATGGAAAAAATATCAAGCGCAGATATTATATTTCCGGTGCATGTTGTTCCTTACCTGACCTGCAAAGAAATAAATGAACGCTTCGGGTCACAGGTAGAATATATAGAAATTCCCGCAGGAGTGCAGGGCACCTCAAATTTTTTACGGGGAGTTGCTGATATCCTGAAAAATCAGAAACTGCATGATCTGGTGGATAAGCAGGAAAAGGAAATGCGACCGCGCATTGAAGCTATAAAAAAACGCTTTGCCGCAAAACCCGTTAAAGTGATGTTTGCCTATGGGCCGGCAAGTGAATTTGGACTCAGCAAGATTTTAGCAGACTTTGGGGCTGAGGTCATAATGATTCCTTCCATGAAAAATAAGTTTGCACAGCAGGAGAAGGAGTTGCAGAAGCAGCGGTACGGCGTAACTATTATTGAAGAAGATTTTGATACCCTTGAGGATCTCTATGATCAGTACAGACCGGATGCTGTATTTTGTGAAACGCAGGGGAGAGTAGAGCTCACTTCACGGCTTATTCCAACCTTTTGCAACATGACGTATTTAACTGCTTACGGGTATGACTTTGCTCTAGATATGGGAGAAAAGTTCCATGAGAGCATGAAGCTCGATGTATTATCATCCTGGAGAGATGTGGTTCAGAGATACGGAGGTGATCTTGATGCCTAACACTGAAGGCAATTCACAGAAGGTACATGATCTGGCAGGTGCACGTGAACTGAAGATGAAGGAGATTCACAAGCCCTCAGCGTTTGAGGGGGCCCTGTGGACAGCGCTCGGGATAAAAGATGCGCGGGTAATCTATCATGCACCTCCCGGATGCTACATCAGTCAGCATATGGATGCGCTCATGCATGAGTATCCGTTTGAGTTATATACGACTTCACTTTCATATGCCAATGTGATGCAAGGTGCAGAGAACCAACTCGAAGCAGTATTAAGAAAGACCCTGGCAAGGAAACCACAACCAAAATTAGTGATCATCGTTACCTCTCCCACCGTTGAAATCACCGGTGATGATGTTGAGGGAGTTGTAGAAAAAGTCGGAGACAAAAACTGTGTCGTAATAAGACCCCCGATTGGCGGAAGCCTGCATGAGGGACGAGAGAAGGCTTTAATAAACCTCATAAGTATCATGAAACCGGCTGTTGAAAAGGTGGATAAGGCAGTAAATTTAATCGGACCCACCCTTGACACCTTTAACTGGAGGGCTGACGTATTTGAACTCAAAAGAATGCTTTCATGTATCGGCATAAAGGTTAATGCAGTACTCACGGGCGGCTCACGGGTTAACGATATTATTAACGCACCTCGCGCGTCATTAAACATCTGCATCTATCCGTATGACTGTGGCATCGAGACAGCACAGATTATGGAAAAGAAATTCGGCATTCCGTATTGTGCCGGCCGTCTGCCAATCGGTTTTAAGGAATCTGCCGGCTGGTTTGAAGAGATTGCTGACTTTTTCAACGTTGATGCCCGCGCGTATCTCAGGGAAGAGACCGAGACGGTGTTTGAATTAATCCAGTCCTTTATGGTGCTGCCCATTACCTTTGAGTGCTCTGTTGCTCTGTCGCTGGATAATAACGATACCTATGCAGTGGGAATAAGTCAATTTCTGAAGAAGGAGTTGGGGATGGAGCTATCTATGGTGGCAGTTGGGAGCGAGGCTGCCGGTGAAAAGGTCAAAGAGGTCTGCGGGAATGTTCTAGTATCACCGACCATTGATGAAAAGAAGGAGCAGTTTATTGAGAAGGGCCCGATGATGATAATGGGCAATTTTTATGATTTAAAGATAGCCAAGGAACTTGGTTTTAATAACTTCCTTTTCGCAGATATACCAACCCTTGGCTACATTGCCACTGAAGCAAGTCCCTTCATGGGATTTCAAGGTGTAAAAAACCTCATTCAGCAGACGGGAAATCAAATCTATATAAATTTCCTCATAGAGACAAAAGGAGGAATGGAAGAGGCAATCTCATTAGGGGAAATTCCCTGGGACCTCGATGCACGGGAGGCGTTTGTTAAAGTGGCAGACGTGATTCCACATTTTATTAAAGCTACTGCCATGAGAAAACTTCAGAAAAAGGCTGAGGAAATTGCAGTTCAAAATGGCACGGGAATTACTATGGATATAATCAGAACGGTTACTGAACAATACACACCCACCAGGTTTAAATCAAAATTTTTGTCTGTATTGCAGGGCGGCCAGGAAGATGAACAGGGAGAGACCCCCTCTACAGAAGTAAAATTTACTATGGAATGGGACGCAGAGGCGAAGGCAGAGATTGAAAAGGCTCCTCAAGAGGTACAGCCCATGGCGGTCTCAGCAACTGAGGAGTATGCGAGGGAAAAGGGATACAAGAAGATTACTGTGGGAGTGGTGAATGAGTTCAAAAGAGAGTCAGGCATGGGATGAAATGAAAAATGGATACTTGGCGCAAGGGGAGCAGACTTTTTTATTTAGAAAGAGGTAAAATTGTTCGGAAAAGGATGATGAAGCAATGACAAAAATAGATATTACTAAGTGTGTAGGGTGTGGAGGTTGTATAGACCTCTGCCCGGTCATGGCAATCAGCATGGTTAATGATGTGGTTACTATCAATCAGGAGCTCTGTACCAAGTGCGGCATCTGCGTTAAAGTTTGTCCGGTATGGGCACCGTATGAACCATAGAAAAACTAAATAGGCCTTATTTAAAAAGAGGGTTAAATTATGGCAAAAAAGTATGATTTAGTAATAGTGGGTGGTGGTCCAGCAGGATTGATGGCGGGAAGAATCGCTGCTGAGAACGGCTTAAAGGTGGTCATTCTAGAGCGTAAAACTGATATCTGCAAGGTGCGGAGGTTTGATGGCGGAGTTTTTGCCATCAATGAATATACCTTTGGCCAGCTCGCATTGTTTAATGAACGGGATAAACGGATCAGTTTTCCCGTAGGTGGATTTTCTGTGCGTTATGATGGACCGTACACAAATGTTTTTGGCTTCCACCTTTACTCGCCGGGCGGTAAGAGGCTACGGTTTGGTGACTGGAAGGAACTTAAGAAGGATCCGATAAAAAACAGGGTAGCTATAGCACTCAATAAAGAAATATTGTTAAAAAGAATGCTTGAGGATTGTCTGGCAACGAGTGTGGAAGTGTTACCCAATGTAAATGTCACAGGTGTTAAAACAGGTAACAACAAGGTTACGGTAATTGGCAATGGCGATGAATATGAAGCCCCATTTGTAATCGCAGCCGATGGTTCTAATTCGAGGGTTGCACGGCTTATTGGTTTTAACAAGGAGCGGGAATTTTTTGCTACGTCACGACATATCGGGTATGAGGTTGAGGGGTTGGACTATGATGAATTAAATGGATTTATCATAGCGCTCACCAAACATGGCTTCTACAGCATACTCCCCTATTTTGAAGAGGGGGTGCATCACATCGGTCACCTCACTCATGACTCAGCTGTCGATCTGCATGCGACTATGCAATGGTTTATTAAGGAATCACCGATATTCTCATCCTGGTTTAAAAAGGCAAAAGTGCGCGAGACAGGACTTACTGGCTGCATTGTAAATGTTTACAAGGCATTAACAGATCCGTTTAAAGATAATGTGATACTGGTATCTGATGCTACCTGGATACAGGAAGTGAGCATTCCATCTGCAATGTGCTTTGGCTGGAAGGTGGCTAATGCTGTTACCCTGGCTCTGCATGATGGAAAGCCGAACCGTGAGGGAATACAGAGTTATCTTGACTGGTATGAGACCAATTTTTATCAGCCACATGGTAATAGAAAGATGGTTGCAATTGAACTGCAGAAGTTTCTTGCAAACGAAGACCTTGATTATCTGGCCGAGATGCCTGGAAAAGTCTTGCGTCAGACCATGGACTTCCACTATCTGTTCCATATGCTCGGAGAGATATATGGTGGCGAAGGCATGATAAAAATATCTGAAGAACGGCCTGACATCATGGAGAAACTCATTGAAGCCCGGGCAAGCATGGCTGAGGCTTCCGAAGAGAGAAAAAAGATGGGGTTTCCTGGGAGAAAATAAAGGAAAATAAATTATATAACTTTTAAAGGGAGGTTAGTCATGGCAAAGAGAAAAACAGGTAAAAGTGAAAAGATATGTATTCTAATGATAGGGCATGGCGAGCCTGAAGTATTTGATGAAGAAGTCTGGCGTGAGGGGCTCCATGAGATGTTTGAAGAGTTCAGAGAAACTGGACTTGAGGTCCCGCCTGATGACGCATTTCCTATGATGCTCATGGAAATTAAAGACAAATATGAGGCGATGGGAGGTAAATCACGCCATGCAGAGGTATGTAAAAAGCAATGTGAACTGGTGGCGCAGCATTTTCCTGGCTACGACGTGCGAATTGGTTTTAATGAATTTATCGGCCCGTTATTTACCGATGTAGCAAAGGAAATGGTAAACGATGGAATTAAAAAGATAGCGTTTGTTCCCATGCTGCAGACAGACTCTACCCATACTGGTGAAGTGTGGAATAAAATTGAAGAAATAGAACTTGATAAAAAGGGAGTGAAATGGGTAATGAGTAAACCTCTTTTTTACCGGCCGGAACCAACGCAGTTTGTGATAGAAAAAATTGCTCAGACTGCAGGAAAAACACCGCTGGGCAAGGTAGGAGTCGTCCTTGCATCCCATGGAGAGCCTGATGAATGGACCAGATTATGTCTTGAAAACACTAGGTGCAAGGAACAGGAGACAGCATTCTGTGCCTGTGTAAAAAAAGGTCTGATTGAGAAAGGTTTTGTCTGGGACCACATTGTCCAGGGCTTTAATGAATTTACCCACCCGGAGTTGCCTGAGGCAGTTGAAAAGCTTGCAGATAAAAATTTAGAGAAAGTGATTGTGATGACAAGCTTTGGCTCAACTGACTGTATGCATGTAAATTACGATATACCAACAAAATCAAAATCCGCTCTGGTAGATCCGAATTTAGAGATTGTATGCTTAGGTGGATGGAATTATGATCCATTAATTATAAAAGCTTATGTCGAACTTACTAAAGAAGCCCTGGCTAGACTTTAAATAGGGCCCTTACTTATAAAACCTGAACGATTCCAGATCACAAATACACAGTGTCAGTCTATACCTTTTGGCCTTTTATCACATCAAGAGGCATAGACTGGTAAAAGGAGGTCTTATGAGCGACATAGAGAATAAAATAGAAGATATATGGGATCAGGGTGATCCTCAGGCATTCAATCAGTTTGAACAGGAAATAAAAACCAAAGCAAACGATAAGGACGTGAATGGGTGTGTGACCTTGGCCAAGTTCTATTATCGCTTTTCTCTGCTCCATGATGAAAAATCTAATACCTCAAAGCAATACTGGGTAGAGGGAGATAAATATGCAGAGGATAAGACATCATGGAAGAAAGGGGAAGAGCTTATAAATGAGGCACTGGAACTTATAAAAAATGCCCATGAAATGAGCCCTGACTCTCCTCAGGTTTTGCCCTATTACTCGCTTATTATCTATAGGAAGATAAGACATTGCAATATGCTTACGGCACTGCCCCATATGAAGAGCCTTCTGGAAATTAACAAAAAGACCCTGGAGATAGGTAAGGATAATCCCACTGCAGTTTTAGCCTACGCCATTAAAGAACTGGGGAGATCGCCCAAGATGGGTGGAAGTCCGAGGAATGCGATTAACTATTTCAAGAAGGTACTTGAACTTGACCCGAATCATGCTGAGGGACACTTTTGGTTTGGGAGGTTCTATATGAGTCCTGATATCAAAGCCCAGCCTAAATTGGCGCTTCCCTATTTTGAGAAGGCAACGTCACTTAACCCCCAGAACTGGCTCTACCGTGGAAATTTAGAAGCGTTTATAAAGGCTTTCCCCAGTGAATGACAATTCCCTGATTTGAAGAAGCAGTTCGGCAAAAAAAGATGATTTAGATGGCCTTGGATAAATTCTGAGGTCTTTTATTTTATTGCGGAGACTGGTTGTCTCAGAGGGGAAATTATTAGGATAAATACAAAAAGCTTGACGCATTATTTGAATAATATTAATATTCTAATTATGGAATATCCCACAATGGATTAAATGAGGTGTGAAGAGATGGAGAGAAAAAAGGAGAGCAGAATACCTCTGGGCGAGCTTGATACCAAGATGCAGATAGTGAAAAACTTTGTAGCAGAGTTATTTAGCAAAACACTCTTCCAGGATGGAAAAGATGCCCTCTCCGATTTTACCCTTCCACAGATGCAGACACTCTTAACTTTCAAAGAGGACCAGGAGTATTCCATAGGAAAGTTGGGTCGAGATGCACAGGTGAAGAGATCAACCATCACCAACATGGTCGATTATCTGGAAAGGGAGGGGATTGCGGAAAGGTTTAGAGATAGTGGGGACCGGCGGGTAGTGAAGGTGCGGCTCACCGAGAAGGGAAGAGAGATCAGGAAAACATTTTCCCGAAAGAGGGCAAAAGAGATGGAGAAGATCTTTTCACAATTAAGTGAGCAGGATAGAGAAGCACTCCTCTATCACCTCGATGAGGCGTATCAGATACTCAAGAAGGTTTGAGTAATAGTAAGAAAGGGGAGGATGGCTATGCACATTACCTCAATCATTGGAAACTACACCTACAGCATACCTTTTGCCGAGGTCGCAGAAATCCTCAAAGACAGATTCAAAGAAGAGGTGGTGATGGCTAACTACTTTTGTATCCGCCACCAGGCATTCTCCCAAAAACAGCTTGAGGAGATGGAGGAAGATATCAGAGAAGCTGATATTATTTTGCTTTCTCAAGTGTTTGATGAAATTGTTCTAAAAATTCTAGAAAAATATTCAAAAGAGGACAAGACCTATTTAATCCTGGCATCAGTAGGAGAAGGTATGCGGATGGCTCGCCTGGGTAAATTTTGTGTGGGTGAGGTTATGACTTCCCTTGCCGACTCCAAAGTTGCAAAGGTTTTTAAACTTTTGAGGGGTCTCATCGGTAAGAGTAGTGCCATGGAAGTGCGGAAACTTTTAAGTATGGCGGATAACATCCTTAAGGTACTCCGTTTTGGAAAGTGGGAAGATGCCTATAACTATGTTCAGGCATGGAAATACTTTTTCAATGGGGGCAGAGAGAATATCCTGAATATGTTTCTCATGGTTCTCTCGGAATACTATGGTGTTAGTACTGAGTATCAACCACCCAAGGAGATCCCAAATTTCTATATCGCACATCCGCGCTCTGATAGGATTTTTACCTCTGTGGAGGAATATCTCAAGTGGTATGACCTGCCTTACTGGATGCCCATTAACGGTGCGAAAGGAAAGAAAAAACCTCTTGTGGGCATCCTCTTTTATAACGATAGGTACCAGAATAAAGATAGCAGAGATCTTGATGCTGTTATAAATAAGTTAGAAGAAAAAGGTATTGGTGTTATTCCCTCATTGAGCTCGGGGACAGAAAACTTACATACTATGCATGCCTTCTTCCTCAATAACGGTAAATCCCGGGTAGACGCCCTCATCAGTTTCCTCTATTTCCGAATTGAAGGTGGACCTCTCGGTGGGGATTATGAGGCGTTTGAAAAGTTGTGCCAACAGATGGATATCCCCTTTATCAATTATGTGTGTATGGGATTTTCTACCCATGAAGAGTGGAGAGAAAGGACTGAGGGCATGTTCCCCATGGAGACTACTATAGGTGTTATTTTACCTGAACTGGATGGACTTATTGAAGGGGTTCTTATTGCAGGAGGCAAAGAGCCTCCCCGCAAGGGGAACAATGTGGTCAGGGTGATGGCCCCGATTGAGGAACGGGTAGAACATGCGGTGGCGAGGACAAGCAACTGGCTCAAGCTTAAATACAAAGCGAATAAGGATAAGAAGGTAGCTTTTATCCTCTTCAATTACCCTCCGGGTAAGGATACTATCGGAAGTGCTGGAAATCTGGATACCTTCGAGAGCCTCATAAAACTTTTAGATCGCTTGCGGGAGGAGGGCTACACCGTGTCTGGCTATCCCAGGACCAGACATGAATTTATCAGACTTATTACTAAGAAAAATGTGGTAAACCAGAGTGATTGGACATCACTCACTAAGGTCAAAGAGCACTCTTTTAAAGTATCAGTTACAGAGTATAGGGAGTGGTTTGCGGCACTGCCTGAGCAGTGCCAGAAACAAATGATCGAGAGCTGGGGGGATCCTCCAGGCTCCCTCATGGCAGATGAGGAAAATATTTATGTGCCGGGACTTCAGTTTGGTAATATCTTTATTGGGTTTCAACCTGCGAGGGGTGTCCATGCAGATCCCTCCAAAACCTACCATGACACTGCCCTTCCTCCCCATCACCAGTATTATGCCTTCTATAAATTTGTAGAAAAGGTGTTTCAGGCTGATGTGGTAATTCACTTTGGGACTCATGGAACTCTAGAGTTTCTCCCAGGAAAACAGGTTGCCCTCTCAGAGAGTTGTTTCCCCGATATTTTTATCGGAACGCTCCCTCATCTCTATTTCTACACGTGCAGCAATCCCTCAGAGGCGATGATTGCCAAGAGGAGAACCTATGCAGCCCTTGTGGATTACATGACTCCTCCCATGATAGTGTCTGATCTTTACGGAAAGTTTGCAGAAATGGAGACAGACATTCATAACTACTACCACTTCAAAGAGCAGAGTCCCGCACGGGCAAAAGAATTGAAGGAGAAAATACTGAATGATGCCAAGGAAAGTAATCTTGTAGATATTGAAGCGGAAGATGTGGATATCAACAAGCTCTATAACAGCTTGAGTGAGATGAAGGGCTCCATGATGACTAAGGGTGTGCATGTGATGGGGAGAGCGCTTGCCGGCGATGAATTGGTGGACTATGTTTTGGGAATTGTCAGGTTTGACCGGGGAGAGCTTTCCTCCGTGCACAAATCTCTTGCCCTAGGGCATGGGCTTGACTGGGATGATGCCCGACAAAATCCTTCCCGAGTTACGAAGGGTGGAAGGGTAGTGGGGGTTATGTGTGATCAGATTAACACGCAGGCGAGGGATTTGCTTGCTGAGGTGTTGATCAATAAATCACCGGTTAAAAAACTCTTAAAAAAACATCTGCACGCCACGCTGGACAAAACAGCACTTGCAAATCTAACAAAAACTCTAGAGTTTGCCATAGCACTTGGTCAGAAGCTAGAAACAAACCGGGAAATTGACCATTTGATCCATGCCCTCAATGTTGGATTTATTTCACCGGGATTGGGAGGAAATCCCATCAGAAGCCCTGCGGTGATTCCCACAGGAAGAAATACGTATCAGTTTAACCCTGACCTGATTCCCACTCCTCTTGCCTGCCAGAGGGGGGAAGAGGTTGCCCGTCAGGTGATTGAATGCTACCGGGCAGAAAATGAGGGCCGTTTTCCCGAGACGGTAGGGGTGGTGCTCTGGGGATTTGAGACTATGAAGACCCAGGGAGAAACCATAGGAGAAATTTTTCACCTCCTTGGGGTTCGACCGAAACGCTCGGGTCTTGGTGATATGGTGGGACTTGAACCCGTCCCCCTGGAGGGACTGGGCAGGCCACGGCTTGACGTAGCGGTGGAGATTTGCGGTATATTTCGTGATACCTTCCCGGTAATGCTACGCTACCTTGATAGGGCATTTAGAATGGTTGCCTCTCTTAATGAACCAGATGATAAGAATTTTGTGAGAAAGCATGCCAGGGCCATACAAAAAGCGTTGGAGGAAGAAGGTGTTCCTCAAGAGCAGGCAGAACAGCTTTCTATTGCACGAATTTTTGGTCCCTCAGCATCTAACTATGCAACTGATGTGACAGATTTAATCGAGACCTCAGAGTGGGAAGACCCAAGCCAGATAGCAGAACTTCACCTGGTCAAGATGTCTCATCTCTACGGGGATTTGTATCATGCTGAGTCGAACTTGAGTACCTTCAGGGAGGTACTCAATACCGTTGATGTTGTTGCTCAGGTGAGGGACAATGAAGAGTATGGTATTGCAGATCTCGATCACTACTATGAGTTCCTAGGTGGCCTTTCAAGTTCGGTTGAAACGGTGAGAAAGTCAAGGTCTTCTTCAGAGAGAAAGGGAAAACCGATAGTGCTGGTCGCGGATTCAACCAGGGACAAGATAAAGACGATGGATATCAAAAAGACAATCGATTATGAGGTACGTACCAAACTGCTCAACCCTTCGTGGATGAAGGGACAGATGGAGAGTGGGTACAAGGGGGTAAAAAACTTAAGCAATCGCATGGAGTATCTTTTTGGCTGGCAGGCAACTACCTCTGGCTCTGTTGATAACTGGGTCTGGAGCGAGATGGCTGACAAGTATTTGTTTAATGAGGAAGTCCGAAAGAAGATGATGCAAGAGAACATCTGGGCGGTAGAGGATCAGTTGCAGCGTCTCATGGAGGCGTATCAGAGAGGCATGTGGAACGCCACTGAGGAGGAGATAGAGAAGCTTAAGCAAATCTATCTGGAGATTGAATCGGAGATAGAGGAGCTGGAGGAATAAGATGTGGGATGCATGACGCTGGATGCTAGATACTGGATAGTAGTTCTTTAAATTCCAAATTTCAAATGTCAAATTCCAAACAATATCAAATGACCTAAGTTCAAATGATTAAAACATTTCTCATTTTGCCATTGGAATTTTGAATTTACTTGGGATTTGGTGCTTGGACATTTGGAATTTCAACATTAATCGTGGATTGTGCATCATGGATCATACTTTTATTTATGGAGTAGCGTATGGAGCACTCATTTACGGAGCAGGTAGCAAGGATTAACTACCCCTTCTCTGCCATTGTAGGTCAGGAGAAGTTGAAGGTAGCGCTTTTGCTGAATGTGATAAATCCCCAGATTGGGGGTATCCTAATTCGAGGGGAGCGAGGCAGTGCGAAGACCATAGCGGTGAGAGGAATTGGAGATATCCTTCCTGAAATTGAGGTGGTGGAGGGGTGCCGGTTTAGCTGTGATCCCAAAAATATAAGTAAGATGTGTGGTATATGCCGGGCAGAATATGAAAAGGGTGTAAAAGTTCCCGCTATTAAGAGAAGGATGAAGATTGTAGAGCTCCCTGTGGGAACTACCGAGGATCGGGTGGTGGGGACACTCAATATTGAGAAGGCTATCGCTGAGGGGGTCAAAGCTCTAGAGATTGGCATACTGGCAGAGGCAAACCGCGGCATTCTCTATGTAGATAACATCAATCTGCTTGATGATCACATTATGGACGTGTTGCTCGATTCTGCCGCAATGGGAGTAAATGTGGTAGAGAGAGAAGGGATTTCCGTTTCCCATCCAGCCAGTTTCATCCTTATAGGTTCCATGAACCCCGAGGAGGGAGAGCTCCGTCCGCAGCTCCATGACAGACTTGCCTTTCATGTGGAGGTTAAGGGGATAGGCAATTTGCAGGCACGACTTAAAATAATGAAACAGGCAACGGAGTTTGAACGAGATCCTCTCTACTTCAAAAGACTTTATGAGGAAACTGATAAGGAGACGGCTCAAAGGGTTATTCAGGCACAACACCTTTTACCCAAAGTGTCTATCAGGGAAGAGTTTTTAAGGATTGTTGCTAGGATGTGTATTGAGCTCGACGTCGATGGTCACCGACCTGATATTATTATTACCCGGGCTGCCATAACTAAAGCCGCCTATGAGGGGAGGAAACAGGTTACCGAAGATGATGTAGTTTTTGCTTCTGAGCTTACCCTTGGTTTTCGCATGAGGAGGACACCTTTTGAGGAGGCTGCCCTTGGCAGCAGCAGATTTCAACAGGTACTAGAGCATGCGAAGAGGCTAGAGGCAGAAGACAAGAGGAAGAAACGAAAGAGTAAAGTTCAAATGTCAAAATCCAAAGTTCAAATGGCCCAATCGTAAAATAACCACAAGGGAAGAGAAAAAATGGCTCAAGCATTAGCTTTTAAAAGAGTAGTATTTCCTTTTACTGCGATTGTGGGACAGGAAAAGATGAAGAAAGCACTTATCTTAAACGCCATCAATCCTCAAGTGGGTGGAGTCCTTGTTCGCGGTGAAAAGGGTACCGGTAAATCGACCGCAGTGAGGGCGCTGGCGGAGCTGCTCCCTGAGATTGAAGTGGTACAGGGGTGTCCCTTTAATTGTAATCCTCGAGATATCTCCGAGATGTGTCCTCACTGCAGGGGAAAAGTCCTCTCTATGCAGCAGAGAAGAGGGAGAGATGGCTTGAAGATTGAAAAGCGCAGGATGCGGGTAGTTGATCTTCCCTTAGGATCAACTGAGGACCGGGTGTTGGGGAGCCTTGATATTGAGACGGCTATAAAAGAAGGGAGAAAATCTCTCGAGCCAGGTATTTTAGCAGATGTCCATCGGGGAATCCTCTATGTAGATGAGATTAATCTACTCGATGATCATGTAGTTGATATCCTTCTTGACAGCGCCACCTCTGGTGTCAATGTGGTGGAGAGGGAAGGAATATCGTTTGCTCATCCCTCTCGTTTCATTTTGGTGGGTACCATGAATCCTGAAGAGGGTGAACTCAGAGCACAGTTACTTGACCGTATCTCTCTGCACGTTCCCATCGAAGCCATCCATAGCGTAGATGAGCGGGTGAAAATCATCCTTCTCCGTAATCAGTTTGAAAAGAACCCGGAGAAATTCTTGAGAGACTATGAACCTGAAAATGAAAAACTGAGAAAGAGGATTAAAAAGGCGCAAAGGCTTCTTAAAAGTATTGTCTTGAGTGAACGCACTCAAATGCTTATCTGTAAGATGTGCAAGGAACTTGAAGTGGAGGGACACCGTCCTGATATCATGCTGGCAAAGACGTCAATGACTCTAGCAGCGTATCATGATAAGAAAGAAGTGGGACAGGAGGAAATAAAAGAAGCTGCTGAGTTTATCCTCCCCTTTAGGATTAGGAAAAGCCCCTTTGGCGAGGAAGAAAAGAAAGACAACCTATTGGATGACTTAATTGACCAAATTTCAGATGAGCTTGACCGAGAGCCTCCTCCCATGAACAATCAAGATGACACAGAATTAGAAGATACGGAAGAAGCGGAAGAAGTAGAGGGCAAGGTTCATAAGGTGGGAAAACCCATTGAGGTTCCCAAGGATATTAATAAGAGGAAAAGAGACCGGGTGGTGAGATCCGGATCAGGAAAGAGGATGAAAACGCTCGCTACGGGAAGAAAAGGACGATATCTTAAGCCTAAAATTCCCAAAGAGGACACTTCCGATATTGCGTTTGATGCTACAGTGAGGGCGGCAGCGGTACATCAGAAGCACAGAAAAAAAAACTCTAAATTACGCCACGCACTCATTATCAAAGGGGAAGACCTAAGAGAGAAAGTTCGCCAGAGCAAAATTTCCACCCTTATTGTGCTCACTGTTGATGCCAGTGGTTCTATGGGTGTGATGAACAGGATGGAAGCTGCCAAGGGGACAGTGTTTTCTCTCCTGATGGATGCCTACCAACATCGGGATCGGGTGGCAATGGTAGCCTTCAGGGGGAAAGACGGGTATATCCTTCTGCCGCCTACCAGTGGTGTTGAGCTTGCCAAGAAACTTCTGGTGAATCTTCCTACCGGAGGAAAAACTCCGCTTGCCGCAGGTATTATGAAGTCGCTTTCGTTAATCAAAAATGAAAAGCGAAAGGATCCTACGGTTGTGCCCATGCTGGTGCTCATCTCTGACGGGAGGTCCAATATCTCTATTGTTGAAGGTACTGACCCCATGACCGAAATAGAAAAATTGGGCACACTGTCGCAGGAGGAGGGAATCCACTCCATTGTGATCGATTCGGAGGTGACCAGGCAGAAGAAGTTTTCTGGTTTTACTTTTGAGTTTGCCAAAGATATCGCAAGGTATTTTAATGCAAAGTATTTTCGTCTTGATCAACTCAGTGAGGTTACGTTAGGAAAAGTGATTTCTGCCGAAAAGCATCTTCTCATGGAAGCGCTTCAGGGAAGAAATGCTTGAATGGGTGGATGCTTCACTATTCCAAAAGGAAGGGACCAGTGATATCATTACCTTAAAACTTGCTTTCTCACCTACGGTGGTATAGAGTGTGCTCAAGAGAAAAATTCTTCTATTACCATCGGGAGGTAGATTCACTCCCATAACTTTTTACGTACTGTGCAGAGATGATTTCTCTTAGTATTCCCATCGCCATCTCTTCTCTTAGTAACCTATTCAGTTTTTTCGCATCACTTCAATTCATCTCCACCACATTAATTGAAAGCAAACATTGATGGTCTCGTAAAAAGTCAAAAATCAGACGGCAAAGTAAAAAGCTTCAGATGCAAGGCGCGCAAATACAAAGGAATGAGGCGTACTTACGTGTACGTCGCAAATGACCCCGCTAAGCGGGGCGCAACAAAGCAGATGTGCTTTTTACGAAGTCGTCAAACATTAAATAGAAATCTCAGGGACTCACCTCAGCCGTGCAAAAACTCTCAACGTTCATAATTGAAAAGAGGCTATGGGTGCTTACCATTGTTTTATTCACCACCCTTCTCTTTCTCTATAAAATAAAAGACTTAAAAATGTATACCAAATTTGCTGACCTACTCCCCCAGGGGCATGAGTATATTAGGGTGCATAATAACATTAGGGCTAAGTTTGGTGGTGCCAATACCGTAGTGATAGTGCTCCAGGTGAGGGAAGGGGATATCTTTAATCCTACCACCCTTCAGAGGATAAGAGACATAACTGATGAATTGTATCTTATCCCCGGAGTGGACAGGTTCAAGATCCTCTCCATTGCGGTGAATATGCTGTTGGATATGGTGGTTATTTCAGGCGGTTTCGATTTTCAACCGCTGATGTTTCCTGAGGTGCCTAAAACACAAGAAGAGATAGAGCAACTGCGGGAGAGAGTGTATGCCAGTGTGTTCTACGGGAGCTTTGTGTGGTTTGACAGTAAAAAGACACTTATCACCGCAGACTTTTTTGAAGATGAGATCAACTATTCAGTAGTCTTTAAAGAACTGCTTAGGATACAAAAGAAATATGAGGATCAAAACCATATTCTCTCCATTGCGGGCGAGCCGCTGCACCTGGGGTATATTGATAGCTACAAGTGGACGGTAATAGGGATCATGGCGATTACCATTGTAGTAATGATGCTTTTGTTTCTCTGGTTTTTCCGTTCCCTGCGAGGGATGCTCCTTCCCATTGTTACCTCCCTTATCAGTGGGATATGGGGGTTGGGATTTATGGTCTTATTGGGCTATAATCTAGATCCCCTGATGATGGTCTTCCCCTTCCTGGTATCTGCTATGGCGGCCTGCCACTCGGTGCAGGTGATCAAACGGTATGTAGAGGAGTGTGCGGTGTGTGGTGATGGGAAGACTGCCAGCAAGAGGGTCATTGAGTACTTGTTTATTCCTGGTTTTACCGGCATCATCACCGATGCCACCGGAATTTTGCTGATTGCGCTCACCCCTATTCAGATTCTTCAGAAGATTACCATTGCCTGCACCTTCTGGTCAATTGCCACGGTGGTGATTGCCATGTTTTTTGCTCCCTGCGTACTTTCATACCTTCCTTTCCCAGGGAAGTCAGTTTTGGCGCTTAATAAGAAGGATGTAGCAGACAGAAGTCTGGCTGCATTTGGGAGGTGGGTGTCAAAAGGGGGATGCTATATAATTCTGGTAGTCTATGTGGTGTTGCTCTGCAGTGGATTCTATCTGGCAAGAGACATCCAGGTAGGAGATGCGGTGCCAGGCTCATCTCTCCTCTGGCCTTGGCACAGGTTCAATCGAGATGGTTTCAGGATTGCCTTCAGTATACCTATCTTGAGTCCACTCTATGTAGTAATGGAGGGAGAACAAGAGAATGATTTAGTATCCTGTCCTGGGAAGCCTAGAAAGCAGTGTGGTGAGAACTTAGGCGAGATCTATCGTTTCTCAAAGTTTATGCAAGAGACACCGGGGATGCTGGTAATGTTTGTCGATTCGATTGTGAACTCCTTTGCCAGTGCTACTTCGCTCATGCAGGAGGGTGATCCTAACTGGAACTTCTTCCCCCCAACCGATAAAGATCTTACGTTTATGTTCCTTTGGTCGAGAGATAACGGTGTCCCAGGAAGTTCAGACCGATATTGCGATGCCTTTGAAAACTCTTCAGCCAACATCATCGTCTACTGCAGGGATAAGACGACACCTACCATAAAGACTGTAATGGCGCGGGTAAAAGAGTATATGGAGAAGTACTCACAGCTTAAACCACCTATGAGGTATAAGCTGGCGGGAGGGCCCTTTGGAGTACAGGCAGCTATTAATGAAGTCATCGAAGACTACCAGTGGCGGACATCCCTGATTGCACTCGGGGCTATTTTCCTCTTCTGCGCTCTCTTCTTTCGCAGCCTCTTTGCGGGGATTATCCTGATAATACCTCTCATTGTCTCTAACATAATTGCCTTTGCCCTGATGGCAACGGGCCTTTTGGGTATGGTTCCTACACCTATCACCATTACTACCAGTACCCTGCCAGTGTCTGCGGTGGGGATAGGGTTGGGGGTAGATTTTGGGGTGTATTTGCTGAGTCGTATCAAGGATGAGTATGGTATTTCTAGAGATTTAAGTGCTGCTATGGTCACGGCGATGATGACTACAGGAAAGGCGGTTATTTATATTTCTACCACCTTGACCATTGGAATTTTTTTCTGGATTATTTCACCGCTCATGTTTCAGGCAATGATGGGGTTGTTTTTGGCGGTGATTCTCTTTTTAAACATGGTGGGAGCAATGACGCTCCTGACTAGTATCGTATGGTTGGTGAAACCAAGATTTATTGTGGGATAGGTGTAAAGTCGTTTATTATAACTAGTGGCTGAACGAAAACCCTCTCACCCTACATCGGCTGTCATTTCGAAGGAGCGGAGCGACTGAGAAATCTCATGCAAATTCATAGATTTCTCCTTTCAGTCGAAATGACAATAGGACCAAAACAGGGGTTTTCGTTCGGACACTAACTAGTGGGGAGGCAGAGGTGGGTAAAAATAGAGAATATGCAGAGCGGCTGAAGGCAATGGGGGGATACGAGAGAAAAATCATTGCCTTCAAGCTCTGTGAGGAAGCGCCAAAGCATGTCGAATTTTATGGAGATGATGTATCTTTCCTCTGTGCAGTTGCTGCAGAGGTCTGGGAGGGGCGCAAGCCCTTTTACCTTACCAATAATAATGTCCTCTGTGGAGGGGCGTTGTACACGGGGATTGGTAATAGAAAGGTTACCAAAGAGGAATTTGATGCCGGCATGTCACAGACTATCGGAATCCATAGAGGCTATGCAAATCGTGAAAATTTTCGTAGAGTAAACCAGCAAATACCACACATTTTCAAACATCATAAGTATCTGGTCATTGGAGCTCTTGAGGAGGTGGAAGATCCTGATGTTGTTCTGGTAGTTGCGGAGGCATACAGAGTGATGCGGCTGTGTAAGGCTTATACCTGGAAGACAGGCGAAATGATTCATGGCCTTTCAGGAAGTGCCTGGTGTACTAATTCCTTTCCCATTGTATACAAGACCAGGACCATGACCCATAATATGGGGGATGAACAGTCACGGTGTCTCATGAACCTTACCCCGGGAGAGATGTACTGTGTAATCCACTATAGCCTTTTGCCCCTCATTGTTGACAATCTTGAAAACATTCAAACCGGTCTCGCCACGTAACGTGGTAAGAAAAAGGGGATAGTGGTGGCATATTTCATCACTGATAACTGTATTATGTGTGGAACCTGCTGGGAGCTCTGCCCGACAAAGTCGATCGTGGAGTACGAGTGGTACTATACCATTACCGATAGCTGTGTAGAGTGTGGGGCCTGTGCCCGGGTGTGTCCTAATGCGGCAATAGTCAAAAAAAACTAACGTCGAAAAAGGATTTTAAAGAAAGGAGGTGAGAGAAATGGTACAGGAAGTGAAGAAGCATAAGCCCGACATTAAGATGTATCCACCCAACATTAAGGCGATGCCCTTGGAAGAGAAATACGATAGGGCCTTAGATTTCTTTGAAATGGATCACATGATAAGCTACTATACTCACAAAAGACTGGGAACAGTACAAGAGTGGGTGAATGACACGGTGGAAGCGTATAATAAGTCAGTGCCAAGATTCTTGGGTCCAGTGTTTAAAACATTTGCAGTACTAGCCCCTAACCTGGCCTTGAGGAAATGCTTTGACGCTGTTTTTAACCTTGATCAGCAGCATCATGACCTCTCAGAATTTGAGTATTCTGAACCCAAGGATGGTCAAATAGTGGTCAGGTGGAAAAATTGCGCCCGCCTCAAAAGGCACAAGAAATGGATAAAACAGCTCGGCTACGACTTTGATGATCGGGAAATCTGCGAGGTGGAGAAGATGCACCTCACCAATCCCAATCACCCGGGGTGCAAGATGGGATTTGTTCCTGTTGAAATCGTGTGGGAAGAGGGAGGATGCGTGTGGATCTATAAAAGGGCATAGTTCATTCCTACTTCCTTCTGCCTCATCCCTAAACCATTTAAGAGGAGGAGAATACTATGGCACATCATCCAACACCAAATAAACCGGACATCAAAGATATGGCTATTGAAGATAAGTGGGACCGGGTCCATGATTTCTTTACCATGGATCACATGGTGAGTTACTACACCCACAAACGATTGGGAACGGTAAAGGAGTGGGTGGGTGACACGGTGGAGGCGTATAACAAGATGATGGGAAGGTTTATGGGTCCTATCGCACAGTTTATGGGGAAGCTCGCAGTGAATATCGCCCCCAACATGGTTCTTAAGAAAGCTATTCAGGAAGTTCTCTATTCTGATCAGATGATGCACGGGCCGGGAGAGTATGAGGTGTCTGAACCGAAGGATGGTGAGATAACGGTGAGATTTAAAAACTGCCTGCGCCTTAAGAAACAGAATGAAATGGTGAAGAAGCTGGGGTATCCCTTTGAGGGGAGGGAGATTTGCGAGGTAGAGAAAATGCATCTCACCCATCCCAATCACCCCACTACCAAAATGGGCATTATTCCCACTGATATCACCTGGGAAGAAGGCGGATGTCTGTGGACGTTTAAAAAGGTGTAAGTAGTGATGAAAACCGTCAGCTGATTGTCCTCTTTAATCGTTACTCAACACTTGGTACTCGAGGTAACCCATGCATGGAAAGATAGTTCTGATTACTGGAGCTGATGGAGGGATAGGCAGGGAAACAACCAAGGCCATTGCTAAAAAAGGTGCCACTATCGTAATGGCATGCATTGACCTTACCGAAGCACAACCGGTGTATGAGGCTATTAAGAAGGAAAGCGGTAATACCAACATCGAAATGATGCAATTAAATCTGGCCTCGCTTAGTGCCATTCGAGAATTCGTCACACAGTTTTCTCAGAAGTACCAGCGGTTGAATGTGCTCATTAATAATGCGGGTATCTATTGTACGAAAAGAGAAGAAACCCAGGACGGGTTTGAGAAAACCATCGGCACCAACTACCTTGGGTCTTTTCTTTTTACCAATTTGTTACTACCCGTCATCACACAAGCACCAGAAGGTCGTATTATTAATGTGGCATCCAATGCCTATTTTCAGGGTAAAATCGATTTAAACGATCTGCATCTTAAAAAGCACTATCAGGGGTTTAAAGCCTATGCCTCATCCAAGCTTGCCATTGTGCTCTTCACCCAGGAATTGGCAGAACGCCTGAAAGATAGAGGCATCACGGTTAATGCGGTCCATCCAGGCCATGTCGCTACCAACATCTGGAATATGTGGCCGGGGAAGTGGTATCAGGCGCTCCTCTTTAAAATCATACGATGGTTTGCCATGTCCCCGGAGAACGCAGCTCAGACGAGTGTTTATTTAGCCAGCTCTGATGAGGTGAAAGGTATTACTGGAAAATACTTTGAAAAAAAGAACATTAAAGAGAAGGTATCCCCGAAGAGTCAAGATATCAGGCTGCAGAAGGAGCTATGGCAGTTAAGTGAAAGGTTAACCGGGCTTGCATAAAGCGATTTACAAAATTATCACACTCCAAATTCACTCAATAGGTCCCTCGTCAAATAAGTCTCGTCATTAAATCTCTCATTGGCTTTTTCCGGTGTGAGCCAGTCGATCTTAGTACCAGTCTTGTCGTTTTTTAGAATATTTTCTACAAAAAATGGGACGACCATTTCAACCTTGTCTGCGAGGATATTATAGATTACTCTCACTTCTTCCCGCTGCGCTTGGGGCATCTTTTTTAAGCCATCTATCATAAAATCTGTTACCACCATTCCTGGTCCTAATGTGCCAATCTGCACCGGTGTATCTTTTGTTTCTTCAAGCATTGATTCAGTGAAATAACGCACTGCCCTTTTGGTGGTGCCATAAATTGTCATGCCGGGTCTCATCATATCACCGCTGCCAAACCCTTCCATATTATAAATCTGTCCGAAACCCTGCTTCAGCATGCCTTGCAATGCAACCTGGGTACCATAAATGAGACCGGTGATGTTGGTAGTTACGGTGGGGGCTATTTCAGCGGGGTCTAACTCCCACAACACTTTCATAGTTGTATCCATTCCCGCGTTATTGATCCAGATGTCTACCTTGCCAAATTTTTCTTTAGCTGCATTCCACAGTGCTCTTACCTGATTGAGATTCGTTACATCACAGGCCTTAGCCAGGACCTTATCGACACCAAACTGCTCTCCTAATTTCTTTACTTCTTGCTCTAATTTGTTTTCAGAGCGTCCGCTCAGGGCTACTGCACAACCTCTCTTTAAAAACTCTTTAGCCAACCCGAGACCGATGCCTTTGGTGCTTCCGGTGATTACCACTGATTTCATGCCTTGCTCCTCATTGAAAAAGGGTTATTGCTTCCGATACTATGCTCCCACACAACTCACCGTGGCTTTGCCGGGTTCCCATACCTTATGGAGTGGAAATCTGCCTGGTTGCATATGAAGCAGAACCATTTTTGTGGGGGTCACTTTTATTAGGTTAAAAAGTTTAGTGAGCCTCTCATATGATGCCTCTTCCTGCCCCTTGGGGAGTTGTCCATCGAGGGTAAATTCTTCAATCATTCCTTTGAGCACTTCATCGATGCCAAAAAATGCCAGCCTCTTTTTAAATCCCTCCGGATTATTTTTTATGTTTATGAGCACTGCAGTACCCCACACCTGGAGACTCTTCTGTTCTTTACGGTGATCAACCGGTTCATAAACGCCGATGGATACCTTGGGATTTCGCATGATATTGGCAATCTTTCCCCCTGGCTCACCAGCGAGCCAAATGGTGAGCCCATCGTGGTAGAGGTCAATAGGGGTCACGCGCGACTCATTATCTACACAGGTGCCTAAAGCACAGGCTTTGCCGTGAATTAAGTTGCACCCTGGTTTTTCCCTCTTACCTCCAGGTTGGTTTGCCATCTTGTGTAGGAACTCAGTGATTTCTTCCTCCAGTTCTTTGACTGGAATTTCTTTTACCTTGTTCTTGCTCATGATAAATTATTCTCTCGTCCACCGCTGGTATCTTCTAAACCCTTCTTTGGTAAACGCAATATTTGCTACCGTTACCTGGTCAATGGTGATTTTGCTTATCATCATTCCGGGTTTGATACTGTCCCTGAATTTCTTTAGATGTTCCTCTCTCTGCTGAGGGGTGGCGTCTTTAGGAACCCTGGCAGCGTTTTCATAGGGTAGGAATTCGATCATGATCCTGTCAAACTCTTTGCTGGTGCCATCAATCAGTTCTGCCCGTCCTACTATCTGGACGCAGAGGAAATCAGCGAAGCTCTCGAATTCTTTATGCCAGTTGAGACTTACCGTAGGATTAGCCTTTATGTGGAGAAGTTTTTCTGTTCCCTTTTCATGGAAACCATAGAGGACCTTCTCTTGGGGGTCAAGGGTAAATTCAGAGGTGGTGGTAAGTGGGGTATTGTTGAGGGAGGTGCCAATCACAAATGTCTTTGATTTTTCCTTTTTCCCACCGATAATCTTCTCAATCTCACTCCAGAGCTGATCTCTGGGGATGACTCCTTCACCCGCCGCACGCCCGGGAGATTCACCGGTGAGCCAGACCTGAGTGGCGGTGGTCTTCGCATCGAGCTTAATCTCATGACATTCGTTACAGGAAATTCCTTCTTCAATCTTTGGGTGCGTATCGGTTAATCCTGCGTCAGCAGTGATTTCTTTCGCTTTGGTGGCTGACTCTTTCCCCTGCTCCTTTTGAGTCTGAATCCCCTCTTTACTTTTAGGGGCCATGCAGGCCATTACCCCTGCCAGTAGCATCGTTAAAACCAGCACCAAAATTTTTCTTGCGTTTGTCATACTCTTCTCCTCTCATGATGGTGGATGGTTAGTGGTGACTCGATTCTTCTTTATCCTCATGGTATAGGGAACTGCTTACGTACCGGGTAGAAGGTATTCTAGTTAAGCAGATGCTTCTGGTCAAGTATAAAATGGGAAGGTGCTATTTATACTTTCCATTCCTTCGGATTGAAAGAATGACCGAACAGGAATGGAGGAATAAGATGGAAGAAAAACAAAAACCAGATAATAAGTTTAACTGATCTTAGACAGTTACGAAAAAATAGTTCAGTGATATTAAGCACATAAGTTAGTTAAAAAGGTTCTTGGCACTACCTCTTTGCTCTTTGACATAACATAGCTTATAGTTGTCGAATAG
>Ga0315285_10000999_pt1 | contig 29421 bp, 30 predicted proteins | sample YL17G09_36_MG_FD_203698 | JGI IMG/M metagenome (GOLD analysis project Ga0315285, IMG submission 203698) | Sediment microbial communities from Yellowstone Lake, YNP, Wyoming, USA - YL17G09_36 | ecosystem: Environmental > Aquatic > Freshwater > Lake > Sediment | place: USA: Wyoming | collected...
CGAGTTCGGTAAGACAACCAGAGACGCATCTGGGAGACCCATCGTCATATAGGCGCAGCAGCTGGACGTCCTCTGGGTTCTACTAGCATTGTGCATTGCGTGCTGGTGCGAAGAGAATATGTTTTCTTGAGCCTCCGAGCCTGATTAAAAGCCTAGGAGACATCATAGGTCACCTTGCTGGGTTAGCATTGGGAACAGATTTAAGCCTTTCTAATACAGCATTGTTACCGGGGCCTGGGCATGTTTACGAGGATCCTGACAGACTTGGAAAGGCGGCAGGCGAAAGACTTCCTCAAGCATAATGGCGCAAAGACGGCGAGTGTGCAAGTCATCGTGAGCCGGGCCCGCAAATACCTGCCCAAGATCAATGCTGACGTCCAACTGCTGGAGCGATTAATCCAAGCCTACGAAGCCTCCAAGAAGCGCCAGTGAGCAATCTCGTCTTGACCAATGAGGCGTGGCTCAAATGGGCGATAGGACGCTACTATCGCTCGTTAGGCTGCAAGGTCTCCATGAAGCCCGCACGCGTCGGCAACGCATTCGTGGATGGAGTCGCTGTGTCGCCTGACGGTGAGCGCATTGCCATTGAAGTCAAATCGCCTCGAGACGACATCATACGCGGCATCGGACAATGCGTCGAAGCGCTCGCAGCCGGCTACAACCGCGCCGCCCTTGTCACAACGTTGCGTGTAGCGAAGAAGTTGAGAAAACGCGTCTTCCAACGCAGAGGCCTGAAACTCATCGGCGTAGACGCGAAAACACGCATTCATAGATACGACGCTGACGGTTGGCGCCTTGTGTTCAAAAAAAGCGTGGTCTAGGGGAAGCCAAATTGTTTCTCGGCTTCTTCTACGAGTGACTCTAGAAAAGGAAGCGCGGTCTCAAAGACATCTACTACCTCTTTCGTCCGATAGCCAGCAAAGAACACTCCAACGCGACTCCCTTGCACTGCTTTCAATTCCTGGTCGGAGGGAGGCATCGAGCCACTCGGGTGGAAACTGCCCGAGGGCAACACTACGCCGTATTCGAGTCGGTCCGTGACATCGATCGGTTGGAAAACGGTCGCGTAGAAGTCCAGTGGCGGAGTGTCTCTATGTGTTCCGGTGTGCCTTACCTGCCAGATCTCAGCAGTGTCGGGGTTTGATCGAATTCGCTGGCTAGTTTTGTCGTACCAATCACAGAACTTTGATGCATCTAGATGTCTCGTCGCTTTCGCCGTGATCTGAAGAGATCTCAGGTCTAGACGATCCTCCATAGTAAGCGATGGCCAGTATTTCCTTGCGTAGTCATAGAGTAGATGCTGGAAGGAGCTGTACATCGCGGACGCGCATGCGGAGGCGTAGAATTTGAACTCCTGCGTGCCGGGATTATTCTGTCTCATCTTCTCAAGAAAGAACCGAGCCTCAGCGAGTTTGTCCTTTGCCGTCAACGGATGCCACCCCACCGTCTGCGGGACAGGTCTGCATTCCCATTCATCGCCTCCAGGACCATATAGACAAGCCTTCTCATTGCGAGTCTCTAAACTCCGAATCCATGCTGCACAGTAGGCGGCGCGCAAACCGGCCACCGTAGCAAGGCACGATGTGGCAGCTGTGCACTGCGTGCGCCAGAGCGCTACGTCGGATCATGATCTAAGATGTCCCTTCGGACAGTTCTCCGCGCAGTATTTCCTGCTGTTCATGTTCCTTCTCGTGACGCCAAAGCTCCTTGTGTTCTGTTGTGAAGTAATCGCATTTTGCCCAAGGGCAGAAGAAGACCTGTCTCATGCCCGCGATGAAGGCACCGTCAAGCTTGTCATAGGGAACGATTGGAATTCCGGCGAGTTCTCCTCGCATCCGTGAATCTGTTGTAACGATCAACCGAAGATTGACAGGCAGTCTTCTGATTTTCTCCACCTCTCCTTTGAGCTCCGAGGAGTCAGAGACTTCCACGGCAATGGACTCGCCAAGAAGATCTAGTCTCTTGCCGTTTGTTCCTTGTACCAAGGGACCATGGCCGTCTGTTCTCATTTTCAACCCGAGAATGTCAACTATCTTCGTCCATCCGCGCTTCTTCCCAGTGAGCGCCTGATAAACCTCGAACCCTTTGAGTGTCTTTAGCGGGATCGACCGGCGCATCCGAACAAAGAAATCGTTCTCTCGAAGCAATTTTGCTACTTGGTTTGCCACCTCATCATGAGTGACCAATGCTCGCCGACACAGTCATTGCAGAACGTTCTTTATGATACTTCCGAGAGGAACCGCGTAGCACTCAGTTGTGACAATATTCCGCGTGGTGAAGCGTTTGAGAAAACGCATCTTCCAGGGGAGAGGACTCAAACTCATCGGTGTTGATGCGAAGGCACGCATCCACAGATACGACTCGGACGGCTGGCGACTTCTAGTACGGCCCTGATCATTTCATGTATCTCGTAAGCAGTTCCTGTGTTTTGTCGATGTCCAGAAAGAGAAGGTTACGTCTCTTGGTTTTCTCGACTATCTTCTCCTTGGCATTCTCCGTAAATCTGCCTGAGATAGCAATTACTAGGTCTGAGATATACCTCCTTTCTCTGCTTGTTGTGTCAATGTATGGCATACAGAAGGCGTCATCTATCTGTGCAACCATCTTGTCGATCTCAGAACCTGCCTCCCCTGACACGTCACCTATTTTGACTTGCACGCCATAATTGCGTTTCACGCCAAATCTGTCCAATTCCGAGAACGTAATGTCCTTACCGAATTCTCTTTCCCCGTGACCGTACCGAACATCCATGAAGTCCATGCTTCTAAACAGTGGCAAGAGGACTTCGTTTGTGTATGTCTTCTCATTCACGAGAGCTTCGGAGGGAACCTCCGCTCTGTTTAAGACTCGTTCAGTGTGGCCCTCAATTTCCCGCACGATCTCAGTGAATCTTCGAAAGACCTTCTCTACGGGCATATCGACGAGCAAGAAGATCTCATATCGAAAGAATAGATGCGCACCGTCATCCTCCAACTCGATGAACCTTACGTCACCTGTGGACTTCTCGCGAGTATCGACCGCTCTTCTCATGGCGGCGAAGTATTGGGACGCACCGAAGGTGTGATACCAATACTTTCTGTATGCGTCAATTTCCATTCTTGCGAGTCCCGGATACTTGGCGGTGCTCGAAATCTCACCTTGGAAGACTACCGTGTTTCCTTTGAGAGGTCTCAGCCAAACGCCCTCTGGAATTGAGCCGATATTGAATCCTCTGAGCTCGTCGATCTGAATCTCCACGAAGCCTGACTCACCGACATAGAATGCCCTGTCATCGACCTTGAAGCCTACAATTTCCCCTTTTTCTCTTAGCGGTGATATTTCGTTTGGCAAGAGTTACGCACTCCGCTTGGTGCCTGGGAGAAAAACCAAGTTCCATCACGTGAGAACGTGTCAATACCTAACGCCGACCGGTCTTCCCTTAACTCTTGCCCTAGGGCATGCTAGTACCGTAGGGGAATAGCATGAGCATAATTGCACAAGACGATTACAGGTCCGCGACTGCCTAATGCACAAGATCGAGAATCCCGAAATATCGTGTAATGTCATGAAATGTCACAAGCAGCAATGCGTCGGTAGAAGGCCAGTAAGGCTTGGCCCTGCTCGGTTTCATCGTTAAACATGATGGCCTTTATGCCGACGCCTGCCGGGTTGACATCCACCTCGACGAGTCCTAGTCTCTGCAAACGAGCGATGGCGCGGCGCATCGTTGCCTTGTCGACGTTCAGGCGGCGTGCGAGGTCGCCCTGAGAGTAGCGTGTGGCTGGATTCGCGAGGAGGAGATCCAGCGCCTTAGCCAGGGTGGGCGTCTTGAAGATGTCTTGGAGCCTCATGGTCTCACACCGGGTGGGTGAATGGATTCACCCACCCCTTAACGCATACGGATTCAAGAGAGAGCCACACCCGGCGGTTCCTGACGTGCCCAAAGCGTGGCAAGCGTGGGCAGGGTGGCATGGGTGGAAAGGGTGAAACCCCAGGGTAGGCAGGGCGGTAACGCGGTAACAGAGATATGGCGAAATTCGTTTTCGCTCCCGCGGCCTACGCGGTCAAACCAGTCCTGCGGGCTTACCCCTATACCCGTCTCAGGGACATTCAGCACTATCGAAGAGAGGAAGTTTTCTGCCTCTTTCCGCAAGTCATCCGCCATAATTACGGCAGATTCGGAATCGGCCGCAACTCCTAACTTGCTTTGAACATCTATATCTGAAATGAGGCTGTAGACCATCATACCTATGACCTGTTCAGGGGGCCCTTCGGAGATCGAGGAAAAGAGCAATTCGGCTTCTTTCCGCGGTTTGGCTGTTATTTCACGCCGAAATTGGGGATTTCGGAGCTCATTCTCGGCATCTCTGGATTCCAGCCCTGAAATAACGCTGTAGACATTCTACGAAGAGGGCTTGCTGACGGTTAGTATGCCTCTATAGCGCTCGTTTTCGGTTTTCGTCATATAATCTCCAAAAAACGCTATACCCTACCCTACCGTTTCAGAAGAGAGAGCTGCATCCAGCGCTCCCCAGACCAGCCCATACAGGTCCGATCCTCCTGTAATAGGCCTGTTCCCCGTTTTTTGTCTTGTTCTGAGGATGGTTCGCCATCTTCGCCATGATTCAACTTCGGGACGTCATGATTTGAGCCCGGATCGGATTTAACGAAGTTTTTTGCCGAAAATCGCATATCCCCAAAAGAGGAGATTCCTGTCAGAGGATCAATTACGAGACTTGTCAATTTCGCTATTATTTCTTCGTTAAATCCCTGTTCGAGTGCCCCCTGATGCGTGAGAAGATCTCAATACTCTTCGGGGACTTCAGCTGCATCTAGGTTGGGCAATGGTATCGTAGTATTTCTGTTTGTCAATCTGTCCAAATGATGCGATCCTTGCTTCGTCATCGCCGCAGAAAACTACGCTATCCCTGTCATGAACAAGTGCTGATTTCACCGCCTCTGACACGAATTCCTCAGTTGACTGGAGATCCTCAGCTTTGAGAGGCCTCTTGATTCCTGACAACCCGCCAAAGCGTATTCTCGCAAGGCCGATATCCGTGAAGAACCTGAATGTGGATCTGTAACCTTTGAACACAACACATCCATGTTCGACTGCAAGTTGAGCGAGGCTGCCACTGTGACATGCCATAGTGCTCACCATGCATCCTCTAAGCATGTGCACGTTGTTTGCATCCACAATCTTCTCGTCGCCTTGCCCTAGCAGGGTCTCCCATGTTCCGTGACCACAGTGTTCATACCACAAGGGGCGAAGGCGTTGGAAAACAGTCTCCATGTTCTTCCTGGTTGCGTGCTCAAGCCCTAGATCGACTACGGCGACTTTCTCTCTCAAGACGTTGATGATTTCGTCCGTGAAGGCGTATGCGACACACGTCGCCTCATCATATATGGGACGGGTGAAAATGGCTACCGGATCTCTCTGTATCGGTCCTGCAGAGGTCTGGATTACTGCTTCCTGCACGATCGCTTTGTTCAATGCTCCAACTACTCTATCAAGATCCCATCCGAGGTATCTGCTCTTGATTCGGTCAACATACTCCTGTCGAAGTTTCTTCTCCGCACATCCAAAGTCGGTTTCACTGCGAACCTGAATGACCCGTCCGGGTATTGACATATGTTCCAGATGCGCAAACGGATCGCTCAAGAAGCTCACGACTATGCCTTGAGAAGACTTCAGGGGCAGGGCATCTATATCAGGAGCCTGTTGTGCAGTGAGCTCCGTTCCAACTCACTGCTTTCTTGCTTGAGTTCATGACAGGTCAGCAAGCGCTGTTGCCTGAGCACAGTTCTCCTCCGCCACAGCCCCTCACGCGTCTTTTGTCGAAGAATTGTCTCAAGGAGATTCGAAACGCCTCCAGAAGAAACTGCAGATCTAGCGAATGAGCGATATGTCTGCCATAAAGATGGTCATATACGATAGAATAGGACCGTTTTGTGGAAGGCTTCTCGTTCTCTTCTACCAACGTTGGAACCAATGTCGGGAGCCTAGACTCGTGAACGAACGCGTTTCTGTACGCATAGAGTAACCTCTTCACTACCTTCCTTAGACTCTCTAGCAGGATTTCCTCCTTCTCCAGTCGACAACGCACATCCGGATCACATTTTCCGTATTGTATGTAACAACTTGGAACATAGCAAACTGGCAAGTAGGCGCGATCGATCTTCACCCGATCTCTGAGAGCTTTCTCTATCTGCGTTATGGTGGTTTCTGAGTCATCGAACTCTGGCATCAAAGCTTTCAACTGGTTCGGAGAGACGCTATCCAAGCACATTCTCAACGTGCGATAAACGCGAATCAGTGACTTCTTGTCATCTTCCGGGAAGCACTTCTCAAAGAAGTCCAAGGCTGCGCGCGCAGAACCGTATCGGGAGAAGTAGGCTTCGGTCAAAGCTTTTAGTCTGTGCTTGGAGTCAGTGTACTGCTCTGTCAGGTCGTCCAGCTTTCTTGCACATTCTTCGCTCCGCAGCCAATCAGAAAGTCTGACGTATTTCATTGTGGCGAGCTGAACGGTTTCTACTATGGAGAACATCAGTATGATGGCCAACGCGTCCCTGAGATATTCTGGAATCGAAGTGAGTTCGTTGTACATTATGTTGACGAAGCCGTCCACTTCAAGAACAAGCTCTCTGGCCTTGGGATCGATCGTCTCGAGGTATGCTGCCAGCTCATTGGAACCGGACAACTCGGGGAAAATTCTCGCGCAGTGTCTTGAAGCTTCTTTGAGCCTAGTTTCCAAGTAGTCCCTGCGGGTTCCAAAGAGACTATCCTTCATGTTGGGATACACGCCGTTCATCCACGCATCTGACAAGCTTGTCCTTACCTGTCACTGCATCCGAGGAGTCAGGCTTTCAGCTTGTCGTTCAAGTCCTTTCGGTATCCTTAGATCCCAGACACATCCAACGGAATGGTTCCTGAAGATCATACACGAGCGATTGCTTCGTCTGGCGTGACTCACAGAGCTCGCCCCCGGGCGTCGCAGTCGGATTGCCTCTGGCAGGAATCTCAGAGTCCAAGTAAAGCAAGGACTCAACGGTCGGGCGACCAGGCTACCTTCGCTTCCGGCGGCGATTTACTAAGTAGACTATCAAGCTTACAAGCATCGCTGGGATCCCGAGCTGAACTACTACTCCGAGAATCTCACTGAGGTTATCACGACGCCATTCTATAGGAATCGTTGTTGGTCCAGTAACGGTGATCTTGCCAAATGTCGCGTTTGCGATATATTTTAGCCAAAATTGTCCCTCGATTCCGGGGGCATTCAATTCGTTCACGCTGAGATTCCATGTTGCTTGAGTTCCGTTTCTACACCAGTACTCGTCGCAATACCCTAGAATTGTGTTGACCGTAAAGCCAACATCAAACTGGGAGCTGAGACCGACCCTGAAGAAGTAAACATAGATGGCGGTAATGTTCAACGGCCCGTTGATAGTTGGTGACCACAAGGGTGAGCTGATTTGATTTGTGCCTATCAGTCAGTGGTCGAAACGCAGTTGAGTGCTACCAGTGATATCCTCCTTCTGGGGAGCCGTCAACTCCATGTTTGCACCCTTTCTACGCCATCCGCCAAAACTGACGAGTCCGGTTGGGGCTGAGCTCACGGTCACATAGAAGATGGGGTAATAGTGTACAACGAAAGCCGTCGTGCTGTTGATTCCCGGCCAGTAGTATTCGTCCGTCGTATACACCACATTCTTCCCCGCCGTTACGTTTTCAGCGAGCGTAATTGTCACAGCCTTTCCCACCTCAAAATCCCGGGACCAAGTTCCTGATACAGACAATTGCTCGGTTCCGTTGACGTACAACGAAGCGGCTCCCTGCCCAAGGCCTTCAATCTGAACGGAAACGGAGAATGTCCCGGCTTCGGTCCGGAAGGTCACATTGCGAACATTGTTGAATTTAGAAGCCTCTGCTATTCTGTTGTCGGGATCGATCACGAATGTCAGATTTTGAGTCCCTCTGCTTACGTTATCCCACCGGGCGCTTACAGTAATGTTCTCTCCGGGCTGGATGGAGTCAATTGTTCGGTTTGAGAAAGCTGTTGAATTGAGGATAAATCTAGTCTGGACGTCAATCACTGGTATTGGACTGAGATTCAGTACAGTTGCATGGAACTCGGCCATTCTGCCCTCCATTGGCGATGAGGGACTGAGGAATAAACTGCTTGCCACGAGATCGACTGACGTAGTTATCGCAATATTGAGGACAGCTGAAGCGTTCAGGTTCGTGTGCAACGCAAACGCGCGAATTACTACTGAATAGTTACCCGGGTTTGCATAGTTGCTCGAGGAAATCTCAACGGCTGAGTCAAAGGCACTCCCCATAACAAGGCTGGAGTTGCTGGGATTGAAAGACAGGCCTAGTCCGCTTGGTGCACCATAATGGTTCAAGACTACTGTGTCGTTGGCTCCTGAAATCTCAACCCTGACGTACGCAGTGGAATTGTCGCCCGCTCGTAATCTGACGTTATTCTGCGCAATTGTAATGCCTAATATTGGTTCGCTTCCAAACACGCTAACCGGTGTCGCGTCGAGCGTCGCCAGAATGCAGATCAACAGCAATGCATGAGAAGGCCGCATTCTTAGCGCCTCTCGCCCTTCCGGATTAGACCAAATTCGTACTTATCTTTTGCCCGCTAGAGTCAATGCGCTGATAGCCAAGCCGCGAGAAATTCAATTCATTCACATACATGTGACTGAGATACAAGGTTTCACGAGGCAAACCTACAACCCGTCCGTAACAGGGCGAGACAACGACCGCGACATGCTCACCGAGACGAAAGCAAGCTTAGGGAAGAAGGTAGCACAGCACTATGGAGTTCTTGTCGATTGCTCCCCCGGTGGTCAAGTGAGAAGTACCCCAAGTAATTGCGGCGCACGGGTTGCTCACCTCTTTCGTCTCGCACGCACTCCAATTCTGAGTATCTTGGTTGAACCAAGTTCTGTGCTGTGCCACGGCTGTGCCACGGTTTTCCATCTCTCCAACAACTTCGAGCCCTCCCAACAAGTTCTTCGAATCCGCGACGGTCAGAACTGACAGTTGCTGGGACAGAGCAGTTGCCTCCTGGAACTCTAAGAGGAGCGAGTAGGACTCTACTCGTGCTGACTTGGCCGTGTCTATCTCGATGATGTTGAATGGTGCGACAGCGTCAGGAGGAACGAAGTTCAGCAACGTATACGTGAAGATAACATCCACAATGGCGCCCGCGGAGTCCCGAACGGTAGGTCAGTGCCATCAGCGATTTCAGCGATCGTTGAGGCTCACCTTCCGACAGCCGTCAGACCGTTCATGTTCCAAGGAATGCTTGCCAGGGAATTGATCTTCGATCCATGGAAACTACGACTATTCAGCAAGCGCGAACAGATTGGAGCAGTGGCGTCCGCGTTCATGATTTGCTCACTTGCCACAACTCCTAGACGGCGAATTGCACTCGACAACGAGACCCTGATGGAACACAGTGAGTCCATAAGGCGGCGCACGAAGAGGCTCAGGCACCAAGAAGAGGTATGCGAGTTCCTCTACAAAGTCAAGAGACTCGAAAACGCTTGGCGTCGATCAATGGGCATCAAGACCGCTGGGGCGCTTTAGGCGGTCGTGCATGGGCTACTGGCTCGTTCAGCATGACATCGGGGCGTATTGGGATCGGCGGAACGCAGTCGGATCTCTGAAGGCTCGTGCGCTCAAGCATCGGAATTTCAGGCAGATACGCCAGGGTGACAGGATAGTCTACTATTCCAAACGGAAGAGAAAAGTAGTTCCAAATATCCTCAGAGCAGTGGATGGAGCTGATGAGCTGGAGCAAGACTCGCAGGGGCGCTCACATGGCGTACGAGATCAAACCGATCGCTAGGGCGATGTCTGAGGTAGATGTCAGTGGGTAGGGCTCCTTAGGATACCACTGGTCGAACTACCGACCGCGAAGGGGGAAGTTGAATCACGAGATATAGGGAGCTGCTTGAAGCAGATGAGAAATACGAACGCAAGTTGACTCCTGCCGAAAAGGACTCCTATGCGCAGGCGCTTCATATTTCTTGGTCAAGGTTGGATGACCAGGACGTGAAGAAGCTCTTCGACTATCTTAACAATTGGGGAAGATGTCACGTTTCCCACAATCCAGAACATGCAAGGAGCGCCTACGAGCTGGTCAAGCCGTTGGTCAATGCATTGGATAGCACATCGTTGACGGATGATTTGCATGGCCTGAAAGTTGTGAACGGAGAGGCTTTCTCGGCGCTGAACTTGGTACATCTGCTCTTTGACACGATAAGGCACGAGTGGCCACGTTTTGGTGCGGTGCCTGCCTCCAAGTTGCTCCACATTCGGAATCCGAAACTCTGCGTTCCATGGGATGCTGCAATTTACGGGGAGTTCCGAAGATTGCGGGCGCCCCGACTTCTGAAGGGCACGTGCTTGCCCGACGGCTATGTCTATGCAAAGTACTTCCTCACGGCAATGCAGAAAGAGGCCACCGAGGCGATCAAAGACTATGCCAAAGAACACGAATGCTCTGATGCCGAGGCGATCGATGCGCTTGAGAAACGGACTGGCAAGTCGATCGCTAAACTCATTGATCAAGTAAACTGGCTACGCGAATGAGAGCCAGAAGATACCGATGCAAATGACTGAGCCGTTCTACCAACAAGAAGGCCGACGCTTCCATTTGATCGATTGCCCCGCAAGAAGCACTGCGATGATTCCCGCCACAATGGCGATCACCGGCGTCTGGAATTCTGGGATTGGTTGGCCCGCGCCCACCCAGAACCCGTGCAGGACATCGGCCAGGTAGTTCACGGCTAGGTTGATTGACTCGCCGGCTCTGCTCCTGAACTCGCTGTTCGACCAGTCGTAGTGCTGATCCATCCAAGTGACGTTCCTTTCCATCGCGCCCCCGAAGGTTGTGTCGAAGGCTAGAAGGAGGGCGGCGTCGTATGGGTCGCGAGGGTAGAGGTCTCCGTCAAACGAGAGAAACGACGCGAACTCTGAGGCGTATGTTGAGGTTCGAGCATTCACATACTCCTCGTAGTCTGAATGGTGGGCCTCGCTCCCCCAGTCTGTCACTGCGCCCATCACGTGGCCGAAGACCGCTAAGTCGTCGATGTAATGGGTCATGGCGCCGATCAGGACGGCCACCTTAGTCCAATTTCCCGAGGGCACTGCCGCCAACGCTTGATTGTAAACTTCCCTCGCCCTCGTTGCGGCTGCATCATCCTGAAGGCTGCCGTCCTTGCGATAGTAGACGTGATGCTTCGTCCGAGCATCACCGAAGCAGTCGCCGCAACCGGAACGGTCAGGCGTCTCTGTGCCGAAGAGGAAAGCGGCCTTGTGGTCAAGAATCCACTGTTTCTCGGCGACCGGCAGCCAGTCTAGGACATGGTCGGCGATCCAGTCATGCGTCCCGTAGTCTGGGGATGCGGGATTGGCGCTGTAGCCGCCGTTGCTCCAACCGACCGCCAGTGGACATACGCACGCGGCGTACGTCAGAGCGATGATCATCGAGAAGATGCATCGGACGTGGATGGTGAGCCGCAAGCCACAGACCATTCAATGACGACGATGTTGGGTTACATTTTGCTTGCTTTGGAGGATAAGAAGCGTTGTGAAGACTAGTACGATCGCGAGGATGGCCGGGGACTCGTACTCGGGTACGTTTACGGCGCCCTCCGTTGAGGGTAGCGCGTAGACCCAGTTCTCCGAGCCGTCTGGATAACGCTGCCAACTGTGCAGGTCGTCGTTCGTATCAGACAGCTTGGGTGTCTCGTCGACATGCTGACCGAAGGCGTTCAGCAGAACAAGCGAGTCCTCAGTGTTGTCGATGAACTGTTCAGCGAACGTCACATGCCAGAACCCGCCGGCTAGAAGCGTTGTGCCCGCTGGGATCTCGTAACTGCTGATATCCCCGTGGGTTGTGTAGATGATCCACTTGCCGATGTCGACTGGCTGCTGGGTCGGGTTGTAGAGTTCGACGAACTCGCCTCCGCTCCTGTCGTCGCCCGGGGGATCCTGCTCAAACTCATTGATCGCTACGTGGTCAGTGATCAGCAGCACCGTCGTCGGAGAGGCATACACATAGTTGCCTGATCCGCCTACGAGGGCCGCAAGAGACACAGAGACGAGGAGAATGAGAGTTGCGGGTCGCAAGTCGCCTCGACACCGAGTCGTCTTTTTGCTGTAATAAGGTTGGTGCATCAACATGGTGATCGAACATCGCTATGCGAGCAGGCCGAGCATGCTCCACGTGTGAAGTGGTTTGGCTCGCTCGGGCGTGGGGACGATCATAGGCCGCCGATCCGTGAGCAAAGGCCGCCAGTACAAGCGGATATGGATCTATGTACCGACGAAGGTAAGCGAGGACACAGCATTCCCGTTCAAAGTTGGGGACCCCTGCCTGATCCAACTTGACGTGGAACGTAGGCAGCTACTGGTTCGGCAGATCAGCGGCGAGAAGGCCGTCACCATGGGTTGGCGCATAGATCGAAAACGACGAACCGGCTAACTCCGATCGCTACTTCTCTGTAGGATGACAGGATGAGTCTTCAGCCCGCTCGGTCTAAGAAACGGAGCCTATTCGTTTGATGGTTTCCTGATATTTGCGGTGGTGGACACTTTCTAGGGACTCTCAGACCGACCCGTTTCTTCCGTTCCAGCCAAACGCTCTGTGGGAGAATCATGACATCGACCATAATCGAAGGTTCAGGGACTACCTCATGGTTCTCCCGGGTCGAGGTATTGTTCCGCTTCCTTGAGTAGTCGTTCTACCCCTTGAGTAGTCGTTCTATCCTCTCTATCGCATCCGCCTTAACCTGCTCGATAGCATCAAGATTGTCAGCGAGTTTCTGAAACTGGGACGACTGTTTCCACGTAATCCCCTCGGGGAGAACCTTCTCACTACCACCGAACCTTCCCCCGGGGGCACGTTCGGGCCTCCTAGGCGAACATTTGAGTAGTTCGCCGAGCCTTGCTTCTGCATCTAGGAGCGCACCCGCAAGCATCTGCGCCTCGGTTTTCTTCTGCTCTAAGCGCCTCATCCTCCCTAGGCGTAGCGCCTCTCGGCTTCCTCCCTTTCAGCTCGGGGGATCTTGCGACCCTGTTCCTTCTTTCCGGTCCATCGGATGTCCTCCTCGAGGAACTTTGTGGCAACGTCTTTGAAGTTCTTGAATATCTCACCCAGCTCGTCCTGGGAGAAAGTCTCCATGAACGTGGGGCTCCCAAGCCAGCTGTCCCAGCCTCGAACACTCTCGAAGAGGGCGGAGTTGACTTTGATCAAACCTGAATAGAGTGAAAGCCGGTCCGTTGGCTCGAGCTTCGTAATATCCGCTAGAACTTTCGTGCGTTCATCCGTCCACGACAAGACCTGATGCTTCCTGCTTGAAGCGCTTTCATGAGGTCAACACTCATTTAGGCTTATCCTCACCACGGACAAATTTCTGATAGATCGGCCGCGAGAAAGCAATCAGCATGGGCTGGCGGACCGAACGCAAACGTCGAGTCGTCTGAGCAAAACTCCATAAACTGGGAAGATAAAACAGGCGGCGCGCGTCTACGTCACTCGCTGCGTTATACGAAACGTGGCAACTGAAACGCAGTCTAGTAGCCTGTCAACCTCCCAAGCCTGTCCCAAACATCACGTATCCCTCCTTCCATCCCTTCTTCAATCAATTCTTCGATATATCTGGGGGAGACTTCCACTAGGCCCCGAATTGAGATGGGAGGGAGGCCCACCACTTTCACCGCGCGAACAAGTCCATCAAGGAACATCCCTGTGAACGGCACGCTCGGGTCGACGTATTTCGAAGACGCCTCACATAATCTCTCATAGTAACACTTCATTCCAAGCGCTTCTTCGCTCATTTGCTCCTCGATCGAAACTTCCGGTGACGACGAAATTACTCCTGGTTTTTGAAGTGCTTGATGTGCCTCACTTATGAATTGGATATAGTCCGTGATGAGCCTGAACGACTCGTAGGCTTCCTTGAGATCCTCTCTTTGCATGACGAAAGAAAGCAATTGTTCATCGATCTTCTGACGAGTCTCTGGCGCGAGAACGTTCCTGATGAAGAGTTGAACTGGAACGAAGACCTCGAATTCTATCGAGCCGCCGCTCTGTGGCATTTGGAATCTCAGGAACTCGCCCCTGACGTTTGCTGAGTCTAAGAGAGCCTCGTACGCTCTTCCTTCACCCGCTTTCTGCTTGATTTCCGGCCAGTGTCTTGCCAGAATCGGAGCAAGATCGCCAGAGGACTGAAGGGCCATCTCTATGCTTGTCTCACACTTCTTGTTTGGCCTCCTCCAACCCGCCAAATAAACGACTAGTCCCTGAAAGGTCAGCTTGAGAAGTCTTGTGCGCCTATGCTTGCGACTGATCGTCTTTGCTGAGACTAGCCCCTCGTTGATCAGGTGTGCAGCGCTTCTGTGTATGTACGCGTAAGGATACCCTAGCCCCTGCCCCCTTCTTTGGGGGAGCTTCGGTTCATACCTTGAGCGTCTTGCTGCTTTGGCAGCGACATACTCGGGCCTTAGTGAACCATGCGTGAGATCGTATTTTGTTCGAGGCCCATTCTCCGCCAGATACCTCAGGATGTCCAGTTCGCACCTGTTGAGCGGCGCCCCTTCTGTCTGGAAAGGATGCGCCAATTGCGACACCGACCAATCTTGGTAGGGTCGCTTCCGCGGTTTTCTCATCGCTCCCTTTCCCCCGAGTGTGTGTACTTTCAAGCGCAATAATATGTCACTCACTGGGTTATATATGATCTCCCGACGCACATGATCTGATCAACATGAAAGAACCCGACACTACGAATCGAGACAGATCAAAGAGTTGGAGGAGGCATAGAGGTTTTCGATCGTGCAAAGGGAAGACGCATGGCACAAGCTGGCAAGAGTGGGATCCCCCAGGACCGAGGAAAACTCGGCACATGGTTATCTCATCGCCGGATGTGCCTGTCAAGCGTTTCACCGCTGGAAGCCCAGACGATCCCAGGGCCGGTTTTGGCAAATGCATGACTTGTAACCGAAGTGATCTGCACTACCTTTCGGCCGTCCAGACATGGATCAGCGGCAACGGTGAGTCACATAAGGGCCATCTGATCGAACTCCTACCGATATCCGAGTCGGTGCAGGTCGGCGTGGCGCGGCGGACCGTGCATGACCAGCATTACTACAGTTATGGTGGTCGTGAGCTCGGGCCTTTCACCGATAAAGATGAGCAGGATCCTGGGTTCGACGCCAAGCTGGCAAAGGAGTTTGGGGTTGAACCGAAAGCCCTCGTGAAGGCCCGTTTGCGGTCGGAGAAGCGTGGCACGCGGAAACGCTCCCGTGAGGAAGATGGGGAGAAGAAGATTAGGGAGAAGATCATTGAGAGGCCTTTCGGCCGACTCGATCCAGTCCAGGGTACACCATTCTATGAGCAGGCAATCGTGGACGACCAGCTTTCATTCATCACCGTCGACGACGGCGTGATAGACATTGTCTCGGAGATCGTGCTTACAAGTCGTGATGGCATTACGGTCATTCGACCGAAAACAGATCTCCCCTACGCTCAATACATCATCAAAAGAGAATGGCTCGATGAGCCGGAGAAATGTTTCGATGACATTGTCTGGGATAAAGCAAGACAGTTAATTCTAGCATACATCGACTTCACCGAGCCTGAAATACATGCGACTGTCAGTCTTGCTACCATCAAGCTCACATACTTGAGTGACTGGTTCCGAGCCGTTCCCTACCTTTTCGCCCTTGGCGACACAGATAGTGGAAAGAGTCAATGGGCAAGGGAGATAATGGCCCGCCACTGTTTTCGGGCACTCTACAGTGAGGACTTGCCTGGCGCCGACATCTACGAGTTTCTAACCAACAGTGGCGCGACCATCATCGAGGATGAGGTTCAAGGTCTAGAGAAGAATCCGCAGAAAATGAAACTCTACAAGGGGGGTTACACCGTCGGTTCCAAAGTGCCCCGCATCATGATCAACAAGAACACGGGCGAGCGTCGCCAGGTCTTCTATGATTCATATGGTGTGAAGGTCTTCGCGGGTGAAGAGGCTATAGATAATTCCGGTTTCATGCAGCGTTGCCTGATGATGCCGATGGTTAAGGGGCGGCCGAAGAAGGATGAGTTTGACCCGGTGGATCAGCCGCTTGTGGATGAGATTCGTGGCAGACTACTTACGTTGAGGATACTTGTCGCTGCGCGTAAAGTGAAAATTGCGGAATGCAATCTGGATGCGCCGTGGTTTGAGGGTAGGTTCAAGCAACTCTACAAGGCTCTTCTATGCATGACGCCTGAGAAGGAACGGAAGACCATCATTGATGCCGCTCAACATAGATATGAAGAACGACGCGCAGAGTTGCTGGAAACCCTCGAAGCAAAAACGGTCATAGCGTATCTTGAAGCGGTCAAGGCGATGAATGGTGAGTTCGAGGTTCCAAGCGAGTCTATCTTCGAGCGACTTCAGGACCTAGTGACTGACCTTCCTGAGGACCGACGCCCAACCCCGCGTAGTACCGGTATGAGGTTGACGAAGCTTGGATTCACAGGTAGAACGGTGCGGAAGGATAAGCTGACGCTTAGAATGCGAAAGGCCGACCATGCACTCCTAGAGAAGCTTGTCCGGAAATACGATCTAAATGATGAGCTCACACATAGAGAGCTGGACACCCTCATACCCCAGCAAGGTCAAAACAGTCAAAACAGTCGAAACACTCCAACATTGGATAGAATAGGCTCATTTCAAACCGTTTCAGCGACCTCTGGAGGGTTGGAGCCTACCAGAAAGGCTCAAAATGCGCCCCGTTCGAATGTTTCAACTGTTTCGACTGTTTTAACCACCCAAGGTATTCCCTCAGCCCTCGATAGGGACCATGAGGCCGCCCTCCAGATTCTGGGGCGTAAGCCTGAGGGTTACACGAGCCCTCAGGAGGCCGTAAACCAAGTCATGGGTTTAGGTTTCAACCGTGATTTGGCCAGCCTGCTCGTGAATCATCTCACACGCGACGACCTCTTCTTGCTTCACCCTGACGGGCGCTGGCGGGTTGTGGCGCCGCAGCCTTCCAAGATACGGGAGATGATCTTTGACTTCACCACATTTAGAAACCGCACGAAGTTCAAGCTTGCGACGTGCATCTTCTTCACGAACCGTGAGAGTGATTTCGTTGAGGTATACCTTGACGAGATCGCTGCTGCGGCCTTCCAGTCAGCCGAGGAAACCGAGAGGCTTCTCGGCCTCAAACACAGGACAGCAAGGTAGCCGCCCGCGTATGAAGTTGGCTTTCATTTGGCGGTTCTCCTCGATCTTCTCAGCTTGACGTTGCAGAATGGGCACATTGGTTGATATTCGGAAAACTGGGTGCCGCAGTGAGGGCAGTACCAAGCCATGGCTGTATTCCCCGGTGAATTACTTGTAGACGCGTCGCCTTTGGGCCTTCAGTCGACCGCGACTGCTGTTCGACTGGATGCACTCCGATCAATGTGAAGCCTAGGCTACATAGATCCGTGCTGTAGAACTCTCTCGAGCACTTCGCGATTTTCAAGCGAAAGGTTGTCTTGTCATGTTGGTCAAGCACAAGTAGACGTAGGCCGGTCACCGAGTTGTGTGTTGCCACTGGGTACGGGAGAATCTTACTCACGTTCGTGCCGGATTTGACCTCGATGGACGACGGCGGCCCCGGGAAGTCGGAGCGCAGGCGAGCTGGTCCCACAAGATCCCAACGACAAATCGGCATCAGTCCTTGTTCCTATAATCACTTCGCGGGAGGCGAAATCATTATGAGAACCTACACACGAAATCCTCAAGGGCTCTCATGGACACACTCGAGCTCTATCTCCTTCGGCAGGTACACTCTAGTGGCGACAACATACGACTCATGGATTTGGAAAGAAAGGTCATCGAGGATTTTGAGGCCAAGGCCGGTCCATACTCCGTCTATTCTTCTTCATACTATCTCACCCGGTTCAGAGCGGATGTCTCGGCACTGGTTCGAAAAGGAATCCTACAGGAGGTCTCAGGAACTCTACAAATACCAACAGAATACCAAGAGCTGATCGACAGGATTACTTCCACGCAATTTGTGACGGGTGCGAATATTCCCCATGACCTTGGTCAGATGATTCAACACGAGCGCGCCCTAGAGCTTGAGGTCATTCGCCTAATAGCCGAAGGCAGCAGAGATCCAAGTTCGCATCTGCAAAAGCTCGGATGGAGCCAGAAAGCGATCGCCGCAGCCTTGATCGAGTTATCAAATCAGAGGATCATTTCGACGTATCCTTACAAGTTCGCCTCACGAGAAATCGAAGAAGTGGTAAGGACTTTCCTGAATGAGCACATGAGGGCAGTGACTGAACTTACTCTTGACAAGAAGGACGAGTCTGAGCGGCTCTCAATGACCATTCCTCCCGGACAGGCCAAGAGTCTAGCCATCAACAGACCGGGGCTGATGGAGGTCTTGCTTGATTTCGCTGAGGAATGCAAGGGGAAAGGTATCGAGGTTCTGTCAAGCGGACTGGGGCACGTTCGAGTGGTCTTTTCTCGCAGGCTATACGACATATCCCTGACAGAGCAGAAGCCTGGCAGTATTCCGTACACCGACGCCGACCGGGCTCTCATCGTTTGCGCAGGAGTCGCACCGGAGTTTATCAAGAACTACTGGGAGGAGTACAATGACTCAAACAGAAAAGCGACCGCCCTCTACGATTTGGACAAGCAAGAGATCTACAGAGTTTCTTCAGACAGTTTGTTCGACCTGTTTGAGCGGTTCGTGGCCTCGCGGTTCGGCGTTGCACCGCGTATCTCGATGACGGCGATTGAGAATGGACAAGAGATCTTGTCTGTGACGCGTCAGATGCTTAAGACAGAGAAAGATGAGGGAGCCAAGAGGCTTCCGTACGAGGAGGGATTTGCTACAACTCTGCCCAATCTGCCGTTTTCTCTCGGCACAGAACTTCAGAGCGCCTTTCAAACCTCGAAAAACACGATAAAGGTTTGCTGCCCCTACTTCGACAACAGCACCTTCGACTTGCTGGGGACAGTTCCATCGAACGCGAGAATCATAGTGGTTTGTACATATGACGAGCAGCTCAAGAGGAAGATCTCAGCTGGGAAGCTCACCGCGACGCATGTGAGAAAAACGCTCGAAAAAGGACGAATTGAGGTTAGGCGCATCGAAGACTTGCATGCCAGATTCGTGATTGTCGATGACGGGGTGGCTCTGTTTCTCTCCCCTGACATAAAGACAGAGGCCTTGATGAGCAAGTTCCAGTACTTGCACTGGACAAACAATCCCGAAATAGTCAGAAATGCAGTAGACTACTTCGATCTCATATGGAAGAACGCAGAGCAGTACGACATCCTAAGAGACCTAGAAGGCGAGGAGAAACAAGAGTAGTCCCTTCTTTCCTTGGGGTCGGGCGCCTGCCTCAGTCTGGCTCTCGCCGTCCTTACTGTTCTTGACCGAAGGTCCAGCGTCAATAGGAAGACTGGGATGATGCCGACGTCAAGGGTGACCAACGGCGTCTCGAATTCGGGGATGGGTTGGCCCGCTGCCAGCCAGAAGCCATGCAGCACATCCGCCAGGTAGTTCACCCGTCACAATCAACGCGATGTACGCGTTATCGTTGCAACAGTCGGACCGAAGCAGGCGTTGAGTCTACCCAATATCGAATATCCGAGTGGAGAGACTCTTGGAGTGCTTATCTTCTTCGCACTTGTGTGATATTCCGTACACCATGAACTCTGAACCAGTGTTGCGTCTCTTTGTTGAACCTTCGTTCCACAGGGAGAGCATCAAGACCTTATACTTTGTCTGTAGCATAGTGGTTGTGGCACACAATTGGGAAGACTTGAGCAGGCGGTCTACAACACGCTAAATTCGTCTGGTAAGGCTTTGCCGCTCAAGGAGATTTTCGCTGGAGTCAAGCAAAGGCTGCCTGACCGATGCGATGACTCACTCATCCCCTGTCCCTACTGCAAACAGAAGCATCCGAGGTGGCACCACGATACCCAGTGGGCGCTACAGAAACTGAAGGTGCAGCACTTGGTGAGGCGAGTTCGTAGGGGATATTGGCAAGCCTTGAAGCCGCAAGAAGTAACGGCCCAAGTTCCCATTTCTGCGATTCCGACGGAGCCGGAGTCGCTCCATGAGAACCTGAAGACGAAGATCAAGGACATAGGAGAAGTATTGGGGAAGCAATGCCACGTGGAGTTCTCTGCCGCTCCTTACCTGTATGATGTGGTTTGGAGAGAAGTTGAAGGGCTTCCTCCTAGCCATGTCTTCGAGGTTCAGGACAAAGGAAGCCTAAACGGAGCACTCGCGAAGCTGCAGCACGCGAAAGACATCTGGAGGCCGAAACTGTTCCTTGTGGTCGTTGAAGAGAGGGACAGGACCAAGGTAGATCTCCTCCTGAAACCCTACTTGCAGGGAACGTTTCACAGAATCGCGGCCGAGACTTCCATCCTCACTCGAGAGATGGTCGAGCAGATCCACCAAGTTGCAACAGCGCACAGAGATATCATTAGACGATTCATAGAGGATTGAGTGGCCGCGGGCCGCAGGTCAGAACACTGACTATGTCAATATCAGCTCCACCCACTGTTCTGAGGATATTTGGTAGAGTCCGAGCGTTCTCTTCTGCTTCGCGTAGCAGACTATCTTGTCGCCCTTGCGAATCTGCCGGGGCGATCCCAGTACGCCTCTATGTCGTGTTGGACGAGCCGGTACCTAGAGTCGAAGGCTGACCCCGAAATTGGCCTTGCCGCCTAAAAGATAGCGTTGATAGCAAACTCTTCTCTAGATGAATGTGGAACTTGAGGGAGTCTCATGCCACCGCCCGCGGTCAAGACTATTCGTGACTTGATCCATTGGCAGTACGCGAAGATCATCTCGCAGTCTGCTGGCCCCGGGAAGAAACAGTACGGCTTCGTGATGGACAGGTTCAAGAAACTTGCTTCCGGAGAAATCTCCTGGTCGACATCTATCAGGGAGTATGTGAAGGAGCGTGAGAGACCAGAGGAGTGCATCTATTGTGGTGGAAAGAAGGACTTGACGCTTGACCACATCCTGCCGAGGTCTAGAGGAGGACCAGACTCGCCTGACAACGCGGTGTGGGTATGCAGGGGCTGCAATTCTTCGAAAGGTGACAAGCGACTCTACGAGTGGTACGGCCTAGACAAGCGTTACGAGGTACCGAGGATTGCCGAGGGGAAGTACCTGAAGTTGCTCCACGCCCTGCACGACCAAATGGGCACCTTAGACGTGAAAGATGTTTCCCAACTCTGCCCCAGATGCGACTTGGGGCCAAAATGCCCTGAGAAGGCTAAACTCACAGTCTATTGCCTAGAAGGCTTGTTCTGCAGGAGACAGGCTTGACCAATCGATGGCTCATACGCGAACTAGAAAAGCGAAGACAGGATGATCTAGCCTGCTAACCTCTCGGAGAGAGGATGTTGTTTTCGATCGAGAAGCTCGCAGTAGAATTCGTATGCAGATACGAGAGATCCTGTGGCAGGAACCCCAGACCGATGAAAGAAGGAGGATGCGATATCTCTTCAGACGGGCGCTTCATCGAGGTCAAGGGCCAGAAGCAAGTCAAGTCAGCGCGTCCCAGGCAGTATTGGCTCGTTCTTGACCATCGGTGCCTGAGGAAGCTCTGGCAGGAGAAGAACTACTTTGTCTACTTGGTATACAATCTGAACCCGAACAGAAAGCTCGAGCGTTCGCGGCCCGAGTTGGTCATTATCCCACGGGAAGAACTAGTCAAGGATTTGAATCCCAAGTGGATAAACGCGATTGACGAAATAGTGTCCTGGACGAGACAAGGGCGCATGAGATTCGAGCCCAAGTGGGAAATACATCTTGGCAGAGAACGACTTCTCAACCTGCGAATCCAGAACATTGATCACGATCGTATGTGATTGCTCTTTTCGAAAGTGTTATTTCTGCTCTACATCACCATGTTCATGGTAGTGTCTTTGCCCCTCTGCGTCAAGTGTGGGCATGAGATCTCCGCTGACGCCGATTTCTGTGAAAGCTGCGGCGCCCGCACGACTCGTGCTTCAGAAACTGAAGAAAGGCATCTTCTTCCCAGGCTTGGCCGACTCTCCAAACCGCTGAAAGCCGCACTCTTATTGGTTCTGATCATCGGCATCTCCCTACTCGCTGCGAGCTTTGTGTTTCAGCCGCAATCCACAACTCCTGAGTACGTTGCGAACCTCAGAAGCCAGTTGACTCAGCTCAATAGCCAGCTAGAAAAGCTGCAACGGGACGCCAGCGGTCTCCAGTCTCAGATCAGCACTCTAGCGGCGCAGATCTCATCCTCACAAGGTACACTGACAAAACTCCAAGCCGAGATTCAAGAGTTGCAATCGCAGCTGGCATCTCTAAGCACAGAAATAGCGAGCCTGAGGCAACAGCTAGACGATGTTCACAGTCAACTCGTGTCTGCCAGAGCTGCCCTTAGCGCTGCTGAAGAAGAACTCAATCAGATCCGAAGTAGCCTGCAGGAGGCCACAAGTAAGGTCCAGCAATTGGAGACAGCGCTCCAACAGCAACAAGCAACACTGCAGACCTATATTGCCAGCAGAGACCAAGCCCAAAGCAGATATGACTCTCTGCTCGCCGAGTGGAATTCCAGAGTGAGCACGTACAATGCTAGAGTCAGCACTTACAATCAGAAGAAACAGGAGTACGACACTCGCTGGGCAAATCTGAAAAACAAGATCTTCGCTGCTATTGCCGTGACAGTCGCGTGCGGCGTCGTCTGCAGCGTTCTTGCCGAAAACTATGCATGCATTCTCGCATGTCTGTCCACTCTCGGCTTTCCAGGCATAAATGAAATGCTTGCCGAATACAACAGTCTGCAGCAATTGAAGAGTTGGCTTAGCAGCGAATCTGCTTGGCTGCAATCCGAGAAGAAGCAACTGGACACCTTGAAAAATGAACTAGATAGAGCGACGAGCGACTTGGCCAATTGGAACGCGAAAGTCCAGAACCAGCAAGCCCTAGTTGCCAAGACTCAGACCGATCTCAATTATTGGAGTTCGAAGAAGAGCGAACTGACAAGTCAACTCACTGCTGTCCAGAACAAGGTCTATCAACTGAATACGAAAGTTAGGAATCTTGAATCTCAGAAGCTGCAGTTGCAGACATCTCTTGACTCTGACTTGGCAAAGGAACAACAACTCAAATCCTCAATCGAGAACGACCAGACAAATGCAACTGCGTTACAGGAGTCGATCGCATCGAAGACCAGCCAGAAGTCAGCCCTTGAGTCGAGTCTTCAGAGATGTCAAGCAGATATGCAGCTAGCCAGGAAACAAGTAGACGCATTGAACTATGAATTCTATCTCGTTGCTGCTCATCCCTACCTCAGATGGGGCGGACTGGCAGTTCTCTCAGTTACCGTCGCGACTCTTGCGGTGGCTGCTGTCGGACTCGCAACCATTGCATCTAATCTGCGGGCAGGAATTGGAAGAGTAAGAGGACTGCCAGGAAAACTTCGTGGAGCAAAACCCACCCCGGAAATGCGGGTACCTGCTGAAGTGCCTGCAGCATTGCCTACGACGCCTGCGCCTGTGGAAATACCTACAGCGCCTGCACCAGTGGAGATACCTACAAGGCCCTCGCCTGAGGTCCCAGTCATTCCGAGCGCGCCAACGCCGCCTAAGGCAGTGAGACCGAGAAAGAGAAAAAGACCTCCTGCAGCGAAACCGAGGAAGAAAAAGAGGACAGGTAGGACCTCGCGTTGATCACGGAACTCATGGCGCGGTACGAGGCCGCCAAAAGCAAGCCTGACTAGGAAGGCCGAACTGACAAGGTAAGCAAGATGCAAGAGCTCTGGATCTTCCTTCTAGGCTTTGTAGAGGTCTTTTCACGCAAGGTTCCCGGAAGCACTGTTGTCGCGGCAGGCCGCACCAAGCGCAGCGATTTGATGGAGTACTGTCTCTTTCTCAGTAAGTAGATCCATGAGCTTGATGTTCTCTGTCCTATCTTGCCCATCAAGATAGGCAAAGTGGGGAGTCCCAACTCCGATGTATTGCCACTCGTCGAGGATGTCTCGGCGAACCAGCGGTGTCAATTTCTTCCGACGTCTCTTGCATTGAATCAAGAGCACACTTCCGTTCCTGAGGGCGATAATATCAAATGCTCCGTAGATACGGAAGGAACGCCACCCACGTCTCTTGAAGTGGTGTAGGACCTCGTCCTCCAAATCGTAGCCTTTGAGAGTCATCTCGAAGAGATCTCCTCTCCGTCTGCCCATTATCTTTGTTCCGCAACTTGAACATTCATACGTCTCAACTTCGATCTCAAGCCTTTCTCCTTCCCCGCTCGAAATATGCTGGCAAAGATGTTGTGTGCCATCGTCATGGTGATGATAGAAGTCCAAACAGCTCCACTTCACGGACACCTACCGAAGCCTGACTTATCTTTCATTCTTCCCGACGTTAGGAGGCGTTCTTGCCAGGCGATTCTTGCTATGTATTCTACGCCTCGCCGCCCAGACTGCGGAAGCAAAACATGAACTGATCTCGTCACGCTCGTCACGGTCTAGCCTAGAAGCCGCCAACCATCTGAGTCATACCTTTGGATACGCGCTTTAGCGTCGACCCCGACGAGCTTCAGCCGTCTCTGCTGGAACACGCGCTTCCTCAAACGTTTCGTCACCCGTAGTGTCGTGACGAGTACGGCGCGGCTGTAGCCCGCGGCCAACGCCTCAAAACATTGGCCCACGCCTCGCACAATGTCGTCGCGTGGCGATATCGAACTTCGATGACACATAGCGATGCGGGCCACAGTGTAGAACGTAGGGAAAGATAAAAGCCGAGATTCCTTCTTTTTGTTTCCCTGCTGGCTAACCTCTAATGCGAGCGCGACATGTAATTGCTGTTCTGGCGGGCTTCCTTGTTGTCATCGGGCTGCTCTTGGCTCTAGATTTACCCTACACAATATGGCACCTGGATTTCCATGCAGTTGAATGGGGCCACACGCTGCTATCGTTAGGAGCAGACGTCTTTCTGGTCTATGTCGTAGTCGAGGTCCTTCTGCTTCGGGACGAGAGGAGATATTGGAACTCTGTTCAGAACAAAGTCAAAGACCTCATCGAGGGAGAGTTTCTACTACTGTTTACGGACCTTGCGTTACTATTCCCACGCATGCTTCGCTTCCTATTGTCGTCAGACAATCCCGGTGAAGAAATCCTCACCGAAATGAGAAGCCTAATGGGTAATCGGAGCGAGTTAGAGAAGGCCGTCGATCCGGGCCTCTTCCAGGGGCGCTACAGTCGAGTCTTCTCTGATCGAGGGAGAAGCCTTGGCAACCTGCAGCTCCGTTATTCGTACAGATTCTTAGAGCCTAAGCTCGTCAACGTAATGATCGATCTTGAGAACTCGCTCAAGGACCTCGGTTCGAGTGTGTCTGCGGTCGTCAATAACCCGTTCCGTGAGCGAGATCTAAAGAGTTTTGTCTTCTTCAACCTGGAACAACTGCTTAGAGTCCTCGTACAAGCGGTGGACGACGGGGTTGTGAAGAAACCTGTTCTCCCATCAGCGAAGATCTAGCAGAGCAATGACCGCGCATTCTGCTACTTGCCAGGCACTAACAAACAAACTACGTGCCCTCACGCTCTTGACATGCAGAATACGTGGTCTACACTCGCTAACTCGTTGCTTGTTCGGAGGTTGATTTCAGGAGCCGCCAGCCGTCGCAGTCGTACCTGTGGATGCGTGCTTTCGCGTCGACGCCTAAGAGTTTGAATCGTCTCCGTTGAAAGACGCGCTTCTTCAGCTTCCTCGCTACGCGCAACGTCGTCACCAGGATGGCGCGGTGGTAGCCGGCCGCGAGCGCTTCGGCGCATTGTCCGACGGTGCGTATGATGTCGTCGCTTGGGGATTTGACTTCTATCGCTATCCGCTCGCCCTCAGGCGTGACGGCGTGACAGGGGGACGGGTCAACTGATTGACGCGGGGCGGACAGAGACATGAAGCTCGAGGATGTCTTTCGGACGCGGACCGCCGCTAGGCTGCTCGACCTCCTCTTGGCGAGCCCGGATCGCGTATACACCCAAGCGATGCTTGTTAGCAGGCTTGGATTAGACAAGAGGACCGTTCGAGACGCAGTCAACCGTTTGGCCGCATTGGGTGCTCTAGACGTAGACGCTCGATTCGGCATGAAGCTCGTCTCATTGGACACGGAGAGTGCGTTGGGCAGGGCCCTCCAAGTGTTCTACAGAAGCCTTTCCGACATTCGCCAACAGCAAACACATGTCAATGGCAGAGAGCAATAATACTTGCCGGACTACTACTCCCGCCTCATGGTACGGACTCAGCCAGATGCCTGGCTATGGATACAACATCACTTGGTGGAATGAGCTCGATGAGCAGAGTTGCGATTGTGAAAGGAGAAGACGCGGTCGAAGTAGCGGTCAGGGCACTTGGGGCAATACGGTCAGAAGTGGAGCGTGCCCTGTCCGGAAATAAGCCCGTTCTGATCAAGCCCAACTACATCAATTCAAAGCACCCGTCAACCGGGATTACGACAGACAGCAGGATCATAGAAGGGATAGTCAAGTTTCTGAAAGAAGAGAAAATCAACGCAATTGTCATAGGTGAGGGAAGTGGATTCGCAGACACCTTTCAGGCCTTCAAAGTTGCGGGTGTGGACAAGGTCGCGGAAAGATGGAATGTAAGACTCGTCGACCTCAACAAGGACGAATTCATCGAGGTTGCACCGCCGAATCCGCTGTCTCTGAAGAACGTTAGAGTCGCCAAGACAGCATTGGAGAGCACCATAATCAGCGTTCCTAAGCTCAAACTTCACAGAATAGCCGGTGTCACATTGAGTTTGAAGAACATGATGGGTGCCTTGGCTTCTAAGGGCTCCATGCACACGGGAAATCTCAGCAAGAACATCGTGGATTTGGCCTCTATTCTAAGACCAAGCATATCAGTCGTCGACGGCATAATTGCAGGCGAAGGACACGAAACCAGCGGTAACCCCGTCGAAATGAATCTGGTCATTGCAGGAACAGACCCTGTCGCGGTTGACGCTGTTGGTGCCGCAGTCATGGGCATCTCGCCGTCCGATGTCAAACATCTACTGCTGGCAGAGAAGCAAGGACTTGGAACGTGCAACTTGGAAAAGATCAGTGTGCTGGGCGAACCTATAGAAAAAGTGAGAAGGAAGTTTAGCAGGTCTCTTTCATCGAGACTGCTTGTTCGCATCGGGTAGGCCCTGTGCTGTCCAGTAGCCAAAGCGAATGCATTCTTTGCCGCATGGCCGCAGTCTGATTTTAAAAACATCATTAGAGAGTATTTCAGGTTCGAGCGCCTTTTCCTGTCAGTTCACCCCCGGAGCGGCTTGGCCATGGGGCAGCGTCGACTCACGGTCTCGGCTTTGCTGTGTGATTGGAGATCGGAGGGTCTTGTCAAGAGTGACGAGTGCAGTCAAATCCTACCCGTCTTTCCAAAGATCCAGCTTGCCGTCAGATGACGCGCTCTAACTAGGGACTCTCAACGGTCAGGCCCCTATCTTCGCGATTCAACCGTCTAGGTTCAAGCCCGCGGGGTTCTAGACTCATTCGGGTTCGGAACCCTCCTCGCTACCGCGCTGACGATGAACTTTCGTGACGGTGGGTGGGCGCATCTCTGGACAGGGTGAAAGGGGTGACAAGGGTGACAGCTTTAGAGGGGCCCACGGAGAGCGCGGTAACGCAATAACAGACATAATATGAAAATCGTTTATGATAACGCTTAGGGTCCTTTCGATTTACCGTCGCATGGGAGTCAACACACCGGCTCAGTTTCGACAAGTTTTTGGTCCTGCTGAATCATTCTATAGTATCTGACAGAACTGTTTGAATAACGTCCTTAGCGAGTTCGTCACGTCAGGTTGAGCCCTCCAGCGTTCCACCTTCATTCTCGGTGGAAAGGCTGAAAACTCCCTGAATATGAGATTCTTTCAGCTCAGAGAGCCCAGAACGAAGCTTTTTGCCCAAACCTCGACCCATATCAGCTGTAACTAGCCGCCATACATGACGTAAAGACCGCGGGAGCCCTGTCCTGCGGCCCAGAAGGGTCCAAAAACTTAGGTCAGTTACTATAGTCGCACTTGGCGTAGTCCTGTACGGTTTCTCTGGTGTCGTCGTCACTGTTTACACTGTAACCGCGGACTCGTATTGGACATACTATGAATTCCAACACAACACACACTTTGAATACCAATGCCTGGAGCTCGGAGTGAGTCCCTTGTGCACCTTCTTCTACTACTTCACACAAGGTGGCGCCGCCGCGCTGTCCTTTGCGGGAGCAGTAATGATGGCAGTCTCGTTCTACAGACTCATTGAAAGGCCTCGCACATCACATGGAATCCTTGACACTCACGAAAGGCGGAGTTGATTGATTATTTGAACCCTCATGGGAGGAGTGGTTTTGTGTTTGTGTCTCTTGGTGCGCAAGCTACCACACACACCTCGCTCCGTGTCCCAGTTGCGGTCATGATCAGGTCTTTCAGGCTAGCCGAATAGGGCGTCTTTCCAAGCCCCAAGTCTTGCGCATCTTCAGACTTGCCAAGACGTCGGTTATGAGTTCTGGAATGGCACTGTGAATCCCAGCAATCTCTCTATTTGTATGGATTTTCTCCAGTCTGATCTCCGTCAATGCGATCCGAAGCGGAATGTATCTACACGCGACCTCGGGCCAATCAAGCCCGCGTCGGGGGCTTGGCTTCATGTTCTTCAAATGCGACCAGATGCCGTCCAGCATTTCAGCATTCCACCTAGCCATTGCCAACGCGAATCTCTTGACAAACTTCCTGCTCACATTGGTGAACTCGTCCACCTTGCGCCCCTGTTCAAGCATAGCGTAAGAAAAGACGTCGTAAGTCTGGTTCTGATAGACCGCTCTGTGTCTGATGTCAGCAAGGTCTTTTCCATGACCCAAGACGGCCGACTTAAACTGGCCTTCATTTCGCAACTTGGCACTGAAGTATCTCCATTCAAGTCGATGGGCCTTGAAATCAGGGTACTGTCCAATGTACGGGAGATAGTTCTCTCTGTAAAGTGGCGGGAGATGACGAGATTGCAGCAGGTCTCAAGAGGCGAGATGTTTGCGTAGGTGGCCTAGCCGTTGTCTTCTCATGTCATCAGAAGGCTCTAGTTCGACCATCAGGAGTATTCCCATAACTTCATCCAACGGCATTCCCGACTTGATCGCACGGTTGGCTATCCCGATAGCCCACTCTAAAGTGCACTCTGGTTCAATGCCTCTCCCGTATTCTCTGAAACTACCTTTCAGGGTCTTGCGAAGCAACCCATGTTGATAGTCATCAGCTGTCATGAGGTTTGAGTGCTTGCTTTCCAGATGAAAAGGCTTATTCCGTTTTTGGGGCCTGTTATGGGTGACGCTATGGAGCGTAAGGGTTCTGTCAAGTTGCCGTGGGTTCCT
>Ga0315285_10001000_pt1 | contig 29416 bp, 27 predicted proteins | sample YL17G09_36_MG_FD_203698 | JGI IMG/M metagenome (GOLD analysis project Ga0315285, IMG submission 203698) | Sediment microbial communities from Yellowstone Lake, YNP, Wyoming, USA - YL17G09_36 | ecosystem: Environmental > Aquatic > Freshwater > Lake > Sediment | place: USA: Wyoming | collected...
TCCTGACCAAGGAAGAAGGCGGCCGGCACACCCCGTTCTTCAACGGGTACCGCCCCCAGTTCTACTTCCGCACCACCGACGTGACCGGCCAGATCTTCCTGCCCGAAGGCGTCGAGATGGTCATGCCGGGCGACAACATCAAGATGCGCGGCGAACTCATCACCCCGATCGCCATGAACGAAAACCTCCGGTTCGCCATCCGTGAAGGCGGCAGAACCGTCGGCGCAGGCGTCGTAACCAAAATACTTGAGTGAGAATGGTATACTGATGAGAGAAAACGTTTTACTCCAGTGCACAGAGTGCAAAAGCCGCAATTACACCGCCTCGCGCGACAAACGCAAGCGGCCCGAGCGGCTTGAATTGAAAAAATACTGTAAATTCGACCGGAAGCACACCGTCCATCGCGAAACCAAGTAGCGGCTCGGGCCCAACGGTCGAGGCTGGTTTTTCCCCGCAGGCCTGTAGCTCAATTGGCTAGAGCAGCGGCCTCCAAAGCCGAAGGTTGGGGGTTCAATTCCCTCCAGGCCTGCCATTTTTAACAGAACTGCGCGCGCGTTGCGCGGTGCAGCAAGAGGATCAGATGGCGAAACAGACTACTGCCGCGGGCGTGGAAGCCAAGCCCACGCTGTTCGCGCGGGTGCGCGATTTTTACCAGGACGTGATGGTCGAGATGAGCAAGGTGACGTGGCCGTCAAAAGATGAACTCAAGAGCAGCACCTCGGTAGTCCTGTTTCTGCTGGGCGTGATCGCCGCCATCGTCTACGTGTACGACATCGTGTTCCAAATGGCGGTGCTGGGCCTGTTGAAGATGCTTGGGCCCGCTTGAAATCCTCAACAAGGAGAACGCTTACCGTGATTGATGAACGGACCCCCAAAGGCCAGGCCAAGGGGGCCATAGAAGACGCCGAGGAGATGGCGGCCGACGAGATGCCGGTCGAGGTCTCGGTGGACGAGACTCCGGCCGGAGAAGCCACAACCGACGAGGCCGCCGGGGAAGAGGCTCCCGCCGAAGATTCGGAAACGCGCATCCGCCAGGTAAACGACGGCATCAAGCGGAGGTGGTACGCCATCCACGCGCATTCCGGCCAGGAAGGCGCCGTGAAAAAGAGCATCCAGGTGCTGGCCGAGCAGGAAGGGCTCGGCGATCTGGTGGCCAATGTGCTTGTGCCGATGGAAGAAGTGGCGGAGATAAAGTCCGGGCAGAAGAAAATCTCCAAACGGAAGTTTTTCCCCGGCTACGTGCTGGTCCAGTTGCCCGAACACCCCGAGCGCAACCCGGAGTTGTGGCACCTGATCAAGAACACGCCTGGCGTTACCGGCTTCATTGGGTCGCGGACCGTGCCGGTCCCGCTCGAGGACGCGGAAGTCAACGCCATCCTCGAGGAGATCCGCGGCGAGCGCGAACGGCCCAAGCCGAAGGTCAAATTCGAGTCGGGTGAGCGCGTGAAGATTGTCGATGGCCCGTTCTCGAACTTCCTGGGCAACATCGATGAGATTAATCTTGAGCGGGGCAAGCTGAAGGTCATGGTGGAGATATTTGAGCGGCTCACCAGCGTTGAGGTCGAGTTCTGGCAGGTGGAAAAGATTTAAGGCGATTATCGCCAACGGAGATATACCTAATGCCCCCGAAAAAGAAATTGGCAGCGAAAGTTAAGTTACAGTGCCCTGCCGGCGCCGCCACACCGGCCCCGCCCGTCGGCCCGGCGTTGGGCCAGCACGGCGCGAACATCATGGATTTCTGCCGGCAGTTCAATGAGCGGACAAAAGACCAGCAGGGCCTGGTGATCCCCGTCATCGTGTCCGTGTTCGAAGACCGCAGCTTCACGTTCATCACCAAGACGCCCCCCGCCCCCGTGTTGCTGAAACGCGCCGCCAAACTCGCAAAGGCATCCGGTGAACCCAACAAAACCAAGGTCGGGTCGGTGACGAAAGCCCAGGTGCGCGAGATCGCCGAACTGAAAATGCCCGATCTGAATGCTGCCGACGTGGAAGCCGCCATGAGCATGGTGGCCGGCACCGCGCGCAGCATGGGCATTACCGTAGAAGGATAAGTTTTACAACGGTGGGAGGGTCGGTTGACCCGCTTGAACCACAGGAGACAGCAGCATGCCTAAAAGCAAGAGAGTCCAATCCATCCGAAGCAAAGTGGAACGGGGCCGGTTTTACTCCCTCCAGGAAGTCGCCGCCAAGGTCAAAGAATGCGCAACGGCCAAGTTCGATGAGACCATCGAGCTGGCGTTCTTTCTCGGCGTAGACCCCCGCCACGCGGAGCAAATGGTCCGCGGGTCGGTGTCGTTGCCGCACGGGACCGGCAAGAAGATCCGCATCGCCGTGTTCTGCAAACAGGAAACCCAGCAGGAAGCGGCCCGTGCCGCGGGCGCCGAAGACGTCGGCGGGGAAGACCTGGTCAAGAAGGTGCAGGACGGCTGGACGGATTTCGACGCGGCCGTTGCGGCGCCGGACATGATGGGCCTTGTCGGCAAGCTGGGCAAAATCCTCGGGCCGAGGGGCCTGATGCCCAGCCCCAAGGCCGGCACGGTGACGCCGAACGTGGGCCAGGCGGTGGCCGAGATCAAGAAAGGCCGCATCGAGTACCGCATCGACAAGAACGCCAATATCCACGTCGCCGTCGGCAAGGCTTCGTTCACGGCCCAGCAGATTGAAGAAAACGCCGCGACCGTTATCGAATCCGTAGTTAAGGCCCGGCCCGCCGCGTGTAAAGGCACCTACCTCAAGACGTGCGCCATCAGCAGCACGATGGGCCCGGGGTTCAAGCTGGATCCGGCCGCATTGACCGCGCAGTTCCGTAGCGCCTGATCCTTGCGATTTGCTATAATGGCACGCACGCGCGGCACCGGACACGCGCCCACCGCGGCGCTGTCCGGCGCGTTTTTCTTAACAGATAAGAGGCAGGGGAGTCTTTAGCGAGGAGCAGTCGTCTTATGGCCAGACATGCCAATGGAGTACTTTTCACTTCCGAATCCGTGACCGAGGGGCATCCCGACAAAGTCGCCGACAACATTTCGGATGCCATCCTGGATGCTATGATTGAACAGGACCCGATGAGCAGAGTCGCATGCGAGACGCTGGTCACGACGGGCCTTTGCCTGGTGGCGGGCGAGATCACGTCCGCAGCAATCGTCGACGTTCCCGCCGTCGCGCGGAACACCATCGTCGACATCGGTTACGTTGGCGGCGAATCGGGGTTCGACGGCCGGACGTGCAGCGTACTGGTTGCAATCGACAAGCAGTCGCCCGATATCTCGATGGGCGTCACCGCCACCGAAAGCCACGAACAGGGTGCGGGCGACCAAGGCATGATGTTCGGGTTCGCGTGCAAGGAGACCCCCGAGCTGATGCCCCTGCCGATCGGGTTGGCGCACAAGCTGGGCGTCCGGTTGGCCCAACTGCGCAAGTCGGGTGAGCTCGACTGGCTCATGCCCGACGGCAAAAGCCAGGTCACCGTCGAGTACGTCGACGGCAAGCCATACCGAATCGACACCATCGTGATCTCGAACCAGCACAGCCACCGAATCAGCCAGCAGGAAATCCGAAAACAGATCATCGAGCACGTCTGCAAGCCCATCATTCCCCAGGAGTACGTCAAGGGCGATATCATCTATCACATCAACCCGACCGGCAGGTTCGTGGTGGGCGGGCCCGTCGGCGACACCGGCCTGACCGGCAGGAAAATCATCGTCGACACGTACGGCGGGATGGGCCGGCACGGCGGCGGTGCGTTCAGCGGCAAAGACCCGTCCAAGGTCGACCGCAGCGCCTGCTACATGGCCCGGTACATTGCCAAGAATATCGTAGCGGCCGGGGCTGCCCACTGCTGCGAAGTCCAACTGGCGTACGCAATCGGCGTGGCCGAGCCCGTGTCAATCAACGTGACCACGTTCGGATCCGGTATCGTGGACGACCTCAAGATCGCCCGCCTCATCCGCGAAATGTTTGATTGCAGGCCCGCAAGCATCATCGACTCCCTCGACCTCCGCAAACCCATCTACCGCAAGACCGCCTCGTACGGCCATTTCGGCCGGGAAGACCAGGGGTTCAGGTGGGAGCAAACCGACCGGGCAAACGAGTTGCGCAGCCAACTCGGTTTGTAACGGCCTGTTTTCTTCGAGTATCCTTTTTCGCGTCCGGCCTTGCCGGGCGCGATTTGTTCTTTTTCAGACCTGAGATCGGAAAGGGGCAGGAAATGAAAGTCCAGGATTTCGCATACCAGGTCGCCATGCGCACGCTTGAACTCCTCGAATCCACCCAGCATTACAAGATCCCCGACGACCTCCGCAAGGACGTCCTGGCTAAAATACAGCAAGAACTCGATTCACTCATCAAAAAATCCTCCAAATAGCCGCCGCAAAGCAGGCCTTCTGTTGTATCTTTAGCCAACTCCAGGGGGGATCGCTCCAGTTTTTCTTCTTCCTCCAGACTGCGGATTCCCGACTCCAACCTTTCTTCGTCTTCCTCCAGCCTCCGGCCTCCGGACTCCGGACTCTGTCCTCCAGCCCCCAGCCTTTCTTGCAGCTTTTTCCTCCCGGTGTTACTCTGTTCGCCGTCGTTCTCTTTGTTCCGCTACAACCCAAAACCTTGGAGGGAAGGTGAAAATGGATTCCCAGCAGCACCCCCATCAGCAGGCATCCAAATGCAATTGCTGTTCCATGTCGCGCAGGTGTTTTCTGGCGACGGCGGGAGCGGCGGCGGGGGCGGCGGCCCTGGCCGGGGCAGCAGGCAAAGCCTACGCCGCGGACAATATTGCCGAGTATGTCAACCTGGCCGATTTGCGCCCGCGGCCGAAGGTGAAAATTACCTATGCGATCTTCCGGAAGACGCCGCCGTACTGGCTGGGCTGGCCCGGTACATCGTACGACGTCGAAGGCTGGCGGCAGCGGTACGGCGCGGAGTTCGCCGAGATGGCCAGGCGAGTCGGCGTCGAACTCAACGCTGTCGATGCGCCCATCGAGAGCAAAGAGGCAGCCGAAGCCTTCATGAACAAGGTCAAGACTGAAAAACCCGATGCCGTGTTGATCATGATCCAGAGTTTCGAATATTGGGAGCACATCAAAACGTTCGCAGACGGTGCGGGGGTGCCGACGCTGGTGTTTGCGCCAATCGGCATGTGTTTCACCACGCAAATCGACAAGCTGTCGCGCCAGAACGGCGTCCACATCGTCTCCTCACTCGAAACCTCGGGTGTCGAACAGGCGATGCGGATGGTGCGTGCGAAGCGCCAGTTCGAAGAGACCCGGCTGCTCGTGTTGCGCAAGGGGGATCGCGACGAAAAAAAACTCGCGCGCCTGGGCACCACGATCAAGGGCATCCCGCGTGACTCGCTCCCCGCCTTGTTCGCCAAGATGCCGGAAAACGACGAGGCACACGAGACCGCCAAGCGAATGATGAAAGCCGCGCAGAAAGTCGTCGAGCCTACCAAACAAGACGCGCTCAACGCGGCCCGGTCGTTCATGGCGGCCAAACGGCTGATGGTGGACGAACAGGCCAACGCCATTACGACCGACTGCCTCGGAATGGTTACGCAGAAAGACGTGCCGACCCCGCCGTGCATGGCCGCCGCCATGTTCCAGGACGCCGGCGTCACGTACGGGTGCGAAGCCGACGTGGACGGCGCCCTCTCGCTGATGTTCCCCAGCTACGTGTTCGACAGACCCGGTTTCATGAACGACCCCGTACCCGAGACGGTCAAGAACCTGCTGATCGTCGCGCATTGCGTGTCCGGCACGAAGCTCAACGGGTTCGACCAGCCCGCCGAGCCGTTCATCATGCGCAGCCACAGCGAATCCGCGCTGGGCGTGTCGCTCCAGGTGCTGTGGAAGGAAGGCCAGCCGGTAACCCTTGTAAAGTTCCGCGGCGACAACGAGCTGATCCTCGATACCGGCACGGTGGTTTCAAACGTGCAGACGCCCCCGGCCGGCGGGTGCAGGACCAACTTCGAAATCCTGATGGACCGCGTCGAAGACGCCCGCGACGTCGTCGGCTTCCACCAGGTCGTGTTCTACGGCAACCACCGCAGGCAAGTGATGGACTTCTGCCAGCTCTACGGTATCAAAGTCGTCAACTCGCCCGAGCGCACCCAACTCCCCCAGGGAGACGCTAAAAAGGCTTGAGACTGGAGACCGGAGTCCGGAGGTTTTCAGGAATAGAAGGGTGAAAGACGGCGCAAGCCGCTTTTCCCCCTTCATAGTTCATCCTTCAGTTTTTTCCACTCGTTTCCGAGCGTGATGCCGTGCGCCAGGAGCGGGTCTTTGTGCAGCCCGTTCTTGGCCATCATGTCTTTAATCCAGGCGTTGAGCGTTTTTTCGAGGTGTTCGGCCGTTTTGGCTTCGCGCCTAGCGATATTGTTTAACTCGTGCGGGTCGGCACGGAGGTCGTACAACTCGCGCATCGGCGTGTGATAGAAATCCTCTTCGAGCGCCTTGATGAACTTGTGCGTGCCGGTCCGGATCGACCATTTCATCTGCCACGTGCACTCTTCGCTGACAACGAACTCGCGCACGGGCTTGTCTTCCGTCCCGTACAGGTACGGCGCCAGGCTGAACCCTTCCATTGCCGCAGGCACGGTGATGCCGCACAAGTCGAGGATCGTCGGCGTAAGATCCACGTGCGCAACCAGGTGAGGGATTCTCTTCGGCGCGATCGCCGGATGTGAAATGATCAACGGTACCCGCAGGTTCCCCTCGTACAGCCCGTGGTGATCGAAGAAGATTTTGTGGCGGTACATCATCTCGCCATGGTCGCTGGTCAGGATCAGCAGCGTGTCGTCCGCCACCCCCGTCTCGTCAAGTGCGCGCAGGAGTTTCCCCACGCCTTCATCGCAAAACCGTATCGACCCGTCGTACAGCGCCTCGATGTATTCCGCGTCGGTGACGTAGTCGCCCAGCTTGTTGAACCACGTCTCGCGCCACATCCGGCCCAGCGGGTGCCGTTCGAGACCCTCGAGCGATTTGTTGCGCGGATCGTACGGGTTGTGCTTGTAGAACAGGCTGCGGTACGCGCGGGGTGGCAGGTACGGCGTGTGGGTGTCCCAGTAATGGACGAACATGAAAAACTTCTCTTTGGCGAACTGCGTGAGCCACGGTATGGCGCGCCTGTTGATTTCCCGGTTGTCGGCATTGATGCTCAGCCCGCGCCGCCTGGTGGGGTCGATGTAGAACTCGTAACCGTTGGAGAACCCGAGCTGCCACTCGCCGAGGTTGTCGACCGCGCAGGTGGTGTAGCCCGCTTTTTGCAGGATCGCCGGCAGCCAGGGCGACGTCCGGGGGATTGTTTTGGAACCACCATGCGCGACCACCCCGTGCGTGATCGGATACTGCCCCGTCATCATCGTCACAAACGATGGATGCGTGGGAATCGCCGGCGCGATCATCTTGTCAAACATGGCCCCGCGCCCCGACAATCCGTCAATGCGCGGTGACGTGTTCCGCGGATACCCGTAACTCCCCAGATGGTCCGCGCGCAACGTGTCTATGGCTATGAAGAGAATATTCAATGAAAAGCCCCAAGTTCTGCCAGTAGTCGTCTGATAAATTCTTACATTAGCAGGAACCTCTGGATGTAACAACAAAACGGCACGATAAAGTTCCCGTTACCGCAGTCTTCCGGCCCATTTGGGCTGTGGTATACTCGCGGTTGGTTCCGAAAGGGGAGCTTGTCATGAGAATGCGCTTCTTGTTCTTTTGTGCAATTCTTGCCGCCTCGACATTTGCGGCGCGCGGGGAGGATGTGTCTTGCCGCGACATCTATTCGGACACGTGGGCTGCCACGGACGCGCTGGGCCGGCACATGCCGGGTTATGATGAAGTCGGGCCGGTGAAAGACGATCAGCGCCGCATCGTGGGCATCTTCTACATCACCTGGCACAGCGATGCGCTGGCGGGAATCAAAAACCCGTATTCCGCCGACGTAACGAAGATCCTCGCGGCGGACCCGGCTGCCCGCCTCGATAGCAAACACCCGCTTTGGACGGAAGGCATGTATCATTGGGGCGAGCCCGAAGCCGGTTATTTTCTTAGCAAGGACGAGTGGGTGATCCGCAGGGATATCTCGATGTTGGCCGACGCGGGCGTGGACGTGCTCGTGATGGACGTGACCAACGCCGTCCGCTATTGGGACGAGTGGGACGTCCTGTTTCCGGTGATGCTCGAGATGAAAGCCGAAGGCAATCAGGTGCCGCAGTTCTGTTTCTGGGCGTTCAACGGGCCCGTGATCACGGTGGTGCAGGATTTGTACGACAAGATCTACAAGGCGGAGAAATATAAAGACCTCTGGTTCTACTGGGACGGCAACCCGCTATTGTTGTACAACGCCACGCCCAGCGTCGATGCGAACGGCGCAGGGCCGGCCAACCCGAACCCGCACTATGATCCCGTGGCGAAAACCGATCCCAATCATCCCTATTATGGCGATCCCGACTATGCCGAGGAGTTTTACAAAGACTACACGAAAGAAGTGAAAGGCTTCTTCACATTGCGCAACATGTGGTGGGGCTATTGGCAATGGGCCGGCAAGCGTTACATCGGGATGGAAGACAATTGGAGCTTCGGATACGACCTCGGCCACGACAAAGTGAAAGCGATGGCGCCGGACGACTTGCTCTCCCGGCACGGCGGCGTGAAAGAAGAGGCCGCGGTGACGCCGGCGCAGCATCCCGCCAGCCTCACCGGCAAATGCTGGACCCGCGACCGCGGCGAGCCACAGTTGAATGAGTACGACATGCCGGTGGCGACGTACGTCCCGTGGCTCGGGAAGACGGTCGAGCATCCGGAAGGCTATGGGATCTATTTTCAGCAGCGGTGGGATGAGGCCATGGTATCGAACCCGCAATTCTTGTACATCAACGACTGGAACGAATGGACTGCGGGCAAGTATCACCCGGAAGAAGGCAAGACGTTTAAGTTCATGCGGCGCGACGCTACCTACCGGTTCATCGACCAGTACAACGCCGAGTTTAATCGCGCAATCCAGCCGATGAACGGTGGCTATACCGATAATTACTACATGCAGATGGCGCAAAACATCCGCAGGTACAAAGGCGTCCGGCCGACCCCCGAGTTGAAGGGCTTTCAGACTATGACCATCGACGGCGATTTCGCCGATTGGGCAAAGGTCGAGGTCGAGTACCGCGATACCGCCGGCGACACCGTCCATCGCGACTACCCCGGCTATGGCGGCCTCCATTACAAGAACGAATCTGGCCGCAACGACATCGTCACCAGCAAAGTGGCGATTGACAAGACCAAGGTCTACTTTTACGTCGAGACGCGCGAGCCGGTCACGCCGCACACCGATCCAAACTGGATGCTGCTCCTGATCGACGCCGACGGCAACCCCGATACCGGCTGGTACGGGTACGACTACCTCGTCAACCAGAACGTCGTGGATGACACCGAAACGACCATCATGCGGTTTGATGCGAAAAAAGCGGATTGGGTGCAGCAAGCGCGGTTGACGTATGCGCGCGCGGGTAAATCGCTCGAACTGGCGGTTCCGCGGCGGAAAATCGGCTTGAAAGGCGGCGCGTTGCGTTTTGATTTTCACTGGTGCGACAATCCAGCCAACCTGAAAGACCCGATCTCGCTTTGCGTGAACGGCGACAGCGCACCCAACCGGCGGTTCAACTACCGGTGCATCTGGAATTCGGAACGCGGAACGCGGAATGCGGAACAATAAGAACGGAGCGGCTTTAGGCCTGAACACGAAAAGGAGCGGACAATGGGTGACGGAAAGATTTCACGGCGTTATTTCATGATGGGCACGGCGGCGGCCGTGGGCGGTCTTGCGGCGACGCGGCGGGTGGCACGCGCGCGGACGGTGTCGCCCAATGAGAAGCTGAATATCGCCGGGATCGGCGTGGGCGGCCAGGGCGGCAACGACATCGACAATCTCAATAGCGAGAATATCGTGGCGCTCTGCGACGTCGATGACGCCTATGCGGCAAAAGTCTACAAACGTTATCCCAACGCGAAAACCTACCGCGATTACCGCGTCATGTTCGACAAACAAAAGGACATCGACGCCGTCGTCGTGGGCACGCCCGACCACCAGCACGCCATCATCACCATGGCGGCGATCCAACTTGGCAAGCACGTGTATTGCGAGAAGCCGCTGACCCACTCGATCCACGAGGCGCGGGTCGTGGCCGAAGCCGCGCGGAACGCCAAGGTCGCCACGCAGATGGGCAACCAGGGGCAGGCGTCGGAAGAGGCGCGTGTCCTGTGCGAACTTATCTGGGACGGCGCGATCGGCAATGTGCGCGAAATCCACGGCTGGTGCAACAGAAACCCGAGCATCTCGCCGCGCGGCATGAGCCGCCCGCAAGGCTCGACCCCGGTGCCCGCCACGCTGGATTGGGACCTGTGGCTCGGCCCGGCGGCGTTCCGCCCGTTTGTCGAGCACACCTACCAGCCCTTCATCTGGCGCGGCTGGTGGGATTTCGGTACGGGTGTCCTCGGCGACATCGGCTGCCACAACTTCTCCACCATTTTTAAAGCCCTCAAGCTGGGCGCCCCAACCTGCGTCGAGGCAACCTCGACTCACGCGCAGTGCCCGCCTGAAGTGGTCAGCGAGAGTGCGCCGACTGCCTCAATCGTGCGCTACGAATTCCCCGCGGCGGGCGACCGGCCCGCGGTCACACTCACGTGGTGGGACGGCGGCCTGATGCCTTGGCGGCCCGAGGAACTCGAGCCCGAGCGCCAGATGGGCGGCGGCGACGGCATGCTGTACGTCGGCGACAAGGGCAAGATTCTCAACCATCGCCTGATTCCAGAGACGCGGATGAAAGAGTACGGCGCGCCCCCCAAGGTGCTCGAGCGCTCGCCCGGCCATTACGTCGAGTGGATCAACGCGTGCAAGGGCGGCGCGCCCGCGGGCGCGAATTTCGATTTTGCGGGGCCGCTGGCCGAAGCCGTCCTGCTGGGCAATATCGCGATACGCACCGCGAAAAAGATCCTGTGGGACAGCGCAACGATGACCGTGACAAACGTGCCCGAAGCCAACGCCTACATCAACCCGCCCTACCGCGAAGGCTGGTCCCTCGGCGCATAGAAATAAGCCTACTGGGCCAGCAGAACGTAAAACAGGATCGCCGCGGCTGACAGCGCAAAACCCGCTACCTTCGCATGCTTCCATGGCGTGATATCCACGTCATGCGTGTACTCCTGCTCGTAAATCCGCTCGGCCGGTTTGAAAATGCTGATGACCAGCATCAAGATCACGGTCAGCACAAACACCGATGCGAGGAAGTGCAGGAAATGCACGTTGTCCACAAGGTGGAACGTTGATTTTAGCCACACCTGGACATTGTCGCCAAAGACAAACACCAGCAAGTAGAAAAGCAGCGGCCCCGCAATCAGGCCCACCTTCGCCGCGAGCGCCGACACCCGTTTTGTGAAGAACCCCAACAGGACCACCGCCAGCATCGGCCCGAAAAACGTGGCGTTGATCTTTTGCAGGTAGTTGTAGAGGCTGCCGGAGGTGTTGAGCAGCGGCGCCATCGTCATCGCGCTCAACGCCAGCACAATGCTGCAAACCCGCCCAGATAACACTATCCTGCGGCCCGACGCGTTCGGGTAGAGCGTGCGGTGAATGCCTTCGCTGAACAGCGTGGCGGAACTGTTCAGGACGCTGTCGAACGTTGTCAGCACCGCGCCCACCATCACGGCCGCGAAAAATCCAACCAACGCCGGCGGCAGCACGGCCTTCACCAACATCGGGTACGCCATGAGATACTCTTCGGAGGAGAGCGTGTTCTTAAACATGTGGAACGCGATCACGCCCGGCAGGACGATGATGAGCGGGCCCAGCAATTTGAAAAACGCCGCCAGCAACACGCCTTTCTGGCCTTCGGCGAGACTCTTGGCGCCGAACGTCCGTTGCACAATCACCTGATTCGTGCACCAGAAAAAGATCTGGTTCACCACCATGCCCGTGAACAGCACGCCCATCGGCAGAAACGACCCCGGCTCGTTCCCCGTGATGTCAAACTTCGGGTATTCATCCACGTACACTTCTTTGAGGCCGGCAAACACACTGCCGTCGCCTACCTGCCTCAGCGCTAAAAACGGGATCATCAGGCCCGCAATCAAAAAGCCCACGCCGTTGAGCGTGTCGGAAACCGCAACCGCCTTCAGCCCGCCGAATACCGCGTAAATCGACCCCAGAATCCCCACCAGCCACACAATCACCCACATCGACTCTTTGTACGACAGCCCAAACGTCTTCGAGACGTCGAACAGGCTTTCGATCCCGGTCCCACCCAGCAGCAGCACCACCGGCAGGATCGCGAGCACGTACGAGATCAGAAACAGGACCGTCGCGATCACCTGCGTCTGGCCGTCGTAACGCTGCGAAAGGTACTGCGGGATCGTCGTAAAGCCGCTCTTGAGATACCGGGGAAGGAAGTAGAGCGCCATCAGCACCATCGCCAGCGCCGCCGTCGTTTCCCACGCCGTCACGGCTATCGTGTGGTTGAACGAGTCCCCGTTGAGCCCGATCAGGTGTTCGGTCGAGAGGTTGGTCAGCATTAGCGAGCCGCAAATGAACCAAGCCGTCAAACTCCGTCCCGCCAGGAAATACGCCTCCGAGTCTTTCATCTTGTCATGGCGCGTCATCAGCCACGACAAGACGGCAACCAGCGCGGTGAACCCCACAAACGATGCGGCGTTTATGGCAAACACTTATCTTTCCCTTCCTTTTGCATGATGCATTATCAAAAAGTTCTGCTCCACTCTTTCGGCCAGCGCTCGACAACCACCTTCGTTTCGGTGAAAAACTCGACCGCGTGCCGGCTCTGGCCGTGCAGGTCGCCGAAGAAACTCTCGCGCCATCCGCTGAATGGAAAGAACGCCATCGGCGCGGCAACGCCGATGTTGACACCGATGTTGCCCGCGACAGCCTCGGCGCGGAATTTGCGCGCGGCCGCCCCGCTCCCCGTGAAAATACACGCCATGTTGCCGTACCGCCGGTCGTTCACCATGGCGATCGCCTCGTCGAGCGTGTTCGCATGCGTCAGACTGAACACCGGCCCGAAGATCTCTGTCGCGGCAAGTTCCCCGTGCGGCGGCACCTCGTCCAGCACCGTTGGAAACAAGAAGTTGCCGTTTTCGTAGCCGGCGACGTTTCTCCCGCGCCCGTCAACCAGCACCCGCGCGCCTTCCTGCACGCCCCGCGCGATCAATCCCTCGATCCGCGCCTTGCTATCGGACGAAATGACCGGCCCTGTCTGCGTCTTCTCATCAAGCCCATAACCGACAACTCTGTCGCGCGACGCCTGCACGAACTGCTCCCGAAACGGTTCGCGCGCATCACCCACTGTTATGGCTACGGACAATGCGAGGCACCGCTGGCCCGCGCACCCGTACGCCGAATCGCACAAAATCGGTATCCCCGTGTCCAAATCCGCGTCCGGCATGATGACAACGGGGTTCTTGGCGCCGCCCTGGCATTGGGCCCGCTTGCCGTTCTCCGCCGCGCGCCGGTAGATGTATTTTGCGGCGGCCGTCGAGCCCACCATGCTGATCGACCGTATGGCGGGATGATCGAGGATGGCGTCGACGGTCTCTTTGCTCCCGTTGACCATCTGCAGCACGCCCGGCGGCAACCCGAGTTGATCGATCAGACCGAACATCAACTGCTGCGTCATCGGGCATTTCTCGCTCGGCTTGACGATGAAACAGTTGCCGCACGCCAACGCATACGGCAAGAACCACAGCGGGATCATCCCCGGAAAGTTGAACGGCGCGATCATCGCCCCGACGCCCATCGGCTGCCGGAACATATGCTCGTCGATGCCGCGGGCGATGTCCTCGTTGTTATAGCCTTGCATCAGCGTCGGAATCCCGCAGCCGCACTCGACGTTCTCGATTCCCCGGCGCAACTCGCCTACGCTCTCCTTGTACGTCTTTCCGCACTCTTCCGTGACGCACCGCGCCAACTCGTCGAGATGGTCTTCGAGCAGATTCTTAAACTTGAACAGAAACTGCACCCGGTCAACCGCGGGCACGTGCCGCCACTCCCGAAACGCCGCCAGACCCGCTTCCGCGGCCTCCGCAACGTCGCCAGCTGTGGAAAGCGGGCCCCGCGCCATCGTCTCCGCCGTCGCCGGATTGACAACAGGAAGAGTCTTGGCAGCCAAAGATTTTTTCCACGCCCCATTGACATAATTCAGCAAAACTTTTTCTTTACTCATTCCTGTTCCGTATCCCCCTGCAACTCCGGCGATTTTGTCGCCGCTGCATCCTGTAAATCCTGTTATCCTGTCAAAAAATGCTTTCTTTTCTCCGTGTTCTCCGTGGTTTTTGCTACAAAAAATACCGTTCCTTGGCCCGCATTTTCTCCCATTCCTTGCGTGCGGCCTGCACGGACGGCATTTCGCTCACTTCCGCCACGTGCACGTCCCACCAACTGTCATATCCCGGCACGTTCACATACCGATCGTTCTGAATGTAGATCATGGTGGTCTTGTCGGCGGCTTCGGCCTTTTTGATGGCGGCGGCGAAATCGTCATACGTCTTGCACCGGATCACGAACGCCCCGAGGCTCTCCGCGTTACCCGCCAAATCCACCGGCAGTTGCTTGACGTCTACCCCGTCCCGATCGCCGGGCAACACGCCCTGCTCCGGATATGCGTACCGTGTCGCGAACCCTTCCTGCCCCAGCGAACGGCTCAGCGATCCGATGCTCTTGTAGCCGAAATTGTCGAACAGCACGACGATGAGCTTGTGCCCTTCCTGGATCGACGTGACGATCTCCGCGTTCAGCATCAGGTAGCCGCCGTCCCCCTGCATGATGTAAACCTCGCTGTCCGGCGCGGCCATCTTCACGCCCAGCGCGCCCGCGATTTCATACCCCATGCAACTGTACCCGTATTCGAGGTGGTAGTTCTTCGGGTGTCTGCTCCGCCACAGTTTGTGCAGGTCGCCCGGCAGGCTCCCCGACGCGCATACCATCACGCTGCCCGGCGAACTCAACTCGTTCACCGCACCCACCAACTCACCCTGGCTCGGCAGCGGCTTGTTCCTGATCGCGTAGATCCGGTCAACTTCCTTCTCCCACGCCGCGTGCAGTTGCTTCGCGTGCTCGCGGTACGCCGGCGCCGTCGCGTACCCCTCGAGCAGCATGCCCAGTTCTTCGAGCGTGGCCCGCGCATCCCCCACAAGCGGTAAGGCCGAATGCTTGAACGCGTCAAACTCCGCCACGTTGATGTTGATGAACCGGACGCCCGGGTTTTGAAACGCCGTCTTGCTCGAGGTCGTGAAATCGCTGTACCGCGTGCCAATCCCGATAATCAAATCGGCATCTCGCGCGATCGGATTCGCGGCCGACGTGCCCGTCACACCAACACCCCCGAGGTTGAGCGGGTGGTCGTATCTCAGGCTGCCTTTGCCCGCCATCGTCTCGCCGACCGGTATGCCCGTCTGGTCCACGAACTGTTTGAACATTTCCGTGGCGTCGCTGTAGATGATCCCGCCCCCCGCGACGATCATCGGCTGCTTGCTCCGCCGGATCCACTCCGCCGCCCGCTCGATCGCCTCGATATCCGGCCGGTTTCTCGGCACATGCCACACCCGCTTCTCGAACAGATCTAGCGGATAGTCCCACGCCTCCGCCTGGACGTCCTGCGGCAGCGCCAGCGTCACCGCGCCCGTGTCGGCGGGGCTTGTCAAAACCCGCATCGCCTCCGGCAACGACGTGATCAACTGGTCGGGCCGATTGATCCGGTCCCAGTACCGGCTGATCGGCTTGAAACAGTCATTGACGCTGATGTCCTGCGTCGCCGGCGACTCAAGCTGCTGCAACACCGGCGCCACGTTCCTGCGCGCGAAAATGTCCCCCGGCAGGCACAGCACCGGCAGCCGGTTCACCGTCGCGCCGGACGCACCCGTGATCATGTTCGTCGCGCCAGGGCCGATCGACGTGATACACGCGAACGTCTGCATCCGGTTTTTCATCTTCGCGTAGCCTGCCGCCGCGTGCACCATCGCCTGCTCGTTGCGAGTCTGGTAATAACGGAAATCCGGGTTCTGTTGAAGCGCCTGGCCGACGCCCGCCACGCATCCGTGGCCGAATATGCCGAACGCGCCCGCAAAAAACCGCTGCTCTACGCCGTCCCGCTCGATATACTGATTTTTCAGGAAGCCGATCAGGGCCTGGCCCATCGTGATCCGCCGGGTTTTCTGCATGGGGTCGTTCTCCTCTCGTCGAGCCTATTTATCCGGGTTGGGCGTCATAATGTTACGGACTATTCCCACCAGTTGCTCATACGCGTCAATGAACTGCCGCAACGTTCTCAGTGTCGGGCCGAACGTGTCGAATTCCTCCGGCGCCAAACCGTCTTCGGCGTAGGCCCGCCGGAAATCCACAAAGTTTTCCGAGAGTTCGTCCAGATAAACCGCAGGCACCGGCGTGTCGATCCTCGATATGCACGGCACCGCAGAAGCGTTGTACCGCTCCTGCCATTTAAACGGAATGCTGACGATCACGTCGCCGCCGATGAATTCCGACCAGTGCATGTGGTTGCGGTACGCCGCCGACAACAGCCGCAGCCGGTACCCCCGCTCCTGATAAATCTCATACGCCTTTTTCATCGCCGCCACACCAGCCCACTCCAGGCATGCCGGGTCCACAATAATGTCCTTCCGCTCCGCCACAACTTTCAGCCAGTCGTCAAGCCGGCCGCACATGATCGTCGAGACCGGGCTCATCGTCGAGATGTCTTTTCCCTCGGCCTCGCGCCGTTTCAACCCCCGCTCGACCGCCTCGGCCACCGCTATCGCCTGCGGCACCGTGAAACTCACGGTCGCGTTCACGCTCACACCGTGGTACGTCGCCTCTTCGATGGCTTTGATGCCCGCCTTCGTCACCGGCAGCTTAACATTGATGTTGGGCGCCAGCGTCGCAAACTCGACCGCCTGACGAACCAGCCGATCCGGGTCCCGGTAATATTTCGCCAGCGTCTGAATCGAGATCCGGCCCTTCTTCCCTTTTTCCCGGTCGAACACCGGCCGCAGGATTTCCGCCCCCTTAATCGCCATCTCCTGGTTCAGCCGCACCGCCACCTCGTCGTCCGTGAACGCCGGGTTCTCCTCCGCGATCTCCTGAATCCGGTCCTTCCACAGGTGCATTTCCTTGTTCAACACGTAAACCACGATGCTCGGGTTCGTGGTCGCGCCCACCGCACCGTGCGCAACCGAAAACGTGAGTTCGTCTATCGAGCACGAGTCGTTCCAAAGGTCGGTGATGGTCGTGCAGGCCATTTCGTGCAACGGCCCGATATACCGCTGTTGGTTCATCTGTCCCTCCCCATGAACCGGTTTTGCGCCTTTGCTGCCCAGGCTTTTCATGCTCTTCTCGGGGCTTCCCGCAACCCGATTCTAATATAACGGAACCCGGTCGTCCACCTTTTGATACGTCTCCTTTACCCACGCATACCGCGCATCTTCTTGGTTCGCCAGGCTCTGCGCGCTACCAGCCAGCACGTTCAGGTAATACGTCGTATACCCGGGCGGACTCGCCACCGGGTGATGCCCTTCCGGCACGAGCACGGCGCAGTTTTCCTCCGGCATGCACACCGCGTCGATGGGCGACGTCCCGTGCATGGGCGACCGCGGCTCCGTATAAACGCGCTGAAACGCATACCCATCCGGCCGGTCGAATTTGTAGAAGTAGACTTCCTCGAGGTCCGCCTCGATCAGTTTCCCGTCCCGCTCGACGTGGACGTCGTGCTTGTGCGGCGGATAGCTGCTCCAATTCCCGCCCGGCGTATACACCTCGACCAGCACAAGCCGGTGCACCGGCGACCCCGGCGGCAGCAGGTCGTTAATCTGCCGCGTCACATGATCCCCGCCCCGCACGCTGATCCGCACGTCCTCCGGCCGGATCAGCCACGCCGCGTGATCCTCGTCCGTCGGAACCCACGCCACCACGAACTCACCCGCCTCTTCCGCTTCCACCTCGAACTCCGTCCCCCGCGGCAGGTACAGCGCGTGCGCAGCCCCCCGAAAAACATTCGCCCGGCCGCCGACACCCCTCCACTCCCCGCGGTTCGACCGCACCGTGTACCTGCCGCTCAACGTCACCAGCGCCAGTTCACACCCGCCCGTCGAGAAACGCCGCCGTCCGCCCTCCCCCAGCCGCCGCGCCTGGAACGAGATGTACTTCCAACCCGCCTGTTCAGGCGTGATCGACAGGATCAGGTCTGGGTCGGAAGGGTCTAATACCGGCCGGCGCACAAGGTTCTTTTCCGTGTACAGCATGGCCTAGTCCAGTTCGTGGGCGAGGTGAATGAATAGCGCCGCCGTCCAATGAAAATCCCTCACTACGCCAAACCCCGCCCCGCCCTCATTGCCGCAACCGCCTTTCCGCGGCAACTCAGCCGGCGGAAGGTTCGTCGACGAATCGTAATACTCGTACAGGCACCCGTACAGCATGTAGCAGCGGACAATCTCCTGCAGGCTGATCCGCGCGATACGACGCCCCTCCTGGAAGAACCCGTAAGACATCAGCCCGTAATAAATCAGTGTGTTGATGTTGATCCAAGTCGGCCCCCGCCACATGTCCTGCGAATACGCCGCCTCATCCGGCGATACCGTAGGCACGGGAAACGGCGACCAGAACTCATTCGGATTCATCAGGTGCATCCGCAGCGCTTCCGCCCGGTCCCGGTCCGGGATCTGGCCGAACAACGGCATGAAACCTGCCGCCGTCTTCACCGGGATAAACTCGCCAAACTCGTCCAAATCAAAATAGAACGTCGCCTCGTCGTCCCAAAGCAGTTCGTTCATCTTCACCGTAATCTCGGCCCGCCGCCGTTTCCACTCCTCGACGTCCCGCGGCCGATCGAGGCACTTCGCGATCTTCTCGAGGCTGTGATACTCGCTCGCCATGTAGCTCGAGAGGTCAACGGCCGTCACCGCGTTGGCGTCGTCGAACCGCGGGCTGTTGTCGAGCCCCGACTCCGCGCCACGTGCCCCGCGTATCGGGTCGTCTTCGACCCGCAGTTGCCACCCGTACAACCCGTTGGGCATTTTCCGGCTGTCTTCGAACCACTCGATGTAACGTACCAGCCCGTCGTACATCTCCCCCATGAAATCCTGGCGCATCGTGTGCTCGCTCAATTGGCACACCGCCCACGCCAGAAGCGGCGGCTGGCAACCTTCCTCGACCGGCAACAGTTCCCCCGGCCGCACCGCAAGGTTCAGCTTCCCGCTCGGCAGTTGCTTCACAAACAGCGCGCGCAACGCGTCTTTCGCCAGTTCCGGCCGCGTGTGCTGCAGGCCAAGCACGTGAAACGCCGTATCCCACAGCCACAGATAACGGTGCGGCATCCGGTCCGCCGTCGTCCAACGGTACGGGATGTCGAGTTGTGCGCTCTCGATGCTGATCTTCTGAACCGACACCGCCTTGTAATACGTCCGGCGGTTGCTCCCGGACAGCGAGTCCGGCGGCTCTATCGCACGGTAAAACGCCATCCGCGCCGGCGTCACCTCACCATAATCCGCTTCGAGCGCCGCGCGAGCTCTTCCCGCGGCTTCCGCCTCAGACTCGTATGAAATCCCCACGCCGAATCGGTGCGTCTGCTCCTCTTTCCGCCCCACCACCGCCACCGTCCACCCTTCGCCCGAGTAGACGGTCGCCCCGGCCTCGCTCACCCTCCCCTCGAGGTTCGCCCCCAGTTCCGGCGCCACCGATGCAGCCAGATTCCTGAACCGGACTTGCACCGTCATCGACGCCCTGTCCAAAAACGCCCCCTCCACTACCCCTTCTTCCCCTTCGTAAAGCACCGTCACACGCCAGCAATCGCCAAAACAGTAATCGCCCGGGCTGCGCAATTGGACTAGCCGCCCCCCGCCAACCTTCATCGACAAAACCAGCCGCGGCAACAGCCAGAAATCCCAACCGATCCCGTCCGCAGTCCCCCTCGCTACAAACGGTTCCAAGCAGCGCGTCTCCCCATCGACCCCCGAAAACGCAAAAAGCCCGCCCTCCGGCCACACATTGGCATACTCGTCCATCCGCAATCCCCGATTCGAGCACGTCGCTACGACGCCGCTACGGCAAGCGACTACACTACCGCCTCCACACCCGAATTACAAGCCGAACCCCGCCTCGCGCGCCCCTGTCCATCCTATAGGCGCAGCCGCAACCAGAATTCCTTCCCGGGCGCACTCGTGGAAGCGGTGTCCCCGCCGCTTCATCGGGGCGACGCCGACATTGGCAGCAAGGAGAGTTACGAAACAATTTCACGCTGCTGACTATTAAGAACCCAGGGTTGCCCGTAGCCGGGGGTTGCGCCTACGCCGCATTAACTCGCATTCCCCTTCAAGAAAAAATTCCGTAGGAGTTTGCCAACCGTCAGCCCAGGGTTGCTCTTGGCCCGCGCCGTTTGCTCTGTACCCGCCACGCACCGCGGACCCAAAGCAAAAACCCTGGTTACTATCTGTGCCTGCCCAGGGCCGGGAGCTACCCGGGGTTAAAGTTGCGCCACGAAGAACCCCGGCACAGGGTTTGACAAACATCTCTTAACTTCGCACTTCGCACGGCGCCGCCCCCAAGCTTCCCTCAACACCCCCAACTCAGGTATAATCACCTAATCGCCCAACCCGGCGACCAACCCAACACGGGCCTGTAGCTCAGTGGTTAGAGCAGGTGACTCATAATCACTTGGTCGTAGGTTCGACTCCTACCAGGCCCACCAATGATATCAAGGACTTACGAAGATTCGTAGGACCTTTTTTCATGCCTGAAAGCACTGCTTGGCACACTCAAGGCACACTTCCCCGCAACAACACCCCTTCATTGCACAGTGAACGGGTTTCTTTAACGCCCTGGACTATATAGGAAACCCGGAACAAAACCCACAAACCCCCCCTGTTTCGCTTCATGGTGTGCCTTCAGTGTGCCATAGGCCGTGTTGTTCTAACGTAACCTACTCTTATTTATTGTCTTATGCCGCAATCCCAAGTGATTGTATATTACTTGTTGCAATCTGCCGTGGTTTGTGATATGCTGTTAAGTGAAGGAAAAACAGGGTTTGGGTATACCGGAATTGCGCAACAAAACCCACAAAATTATCTCCACGGAAAAGGAAACCGAATCATGGCAAGCATCCAAGAGCGCACAGACGCAACCGGGAAGATTCACTTTCGCGTGCAAATCAGGCTGCGGGGCTTCCCGCCCGAGCAAGCAACCTTTGAACGGAAAACGGACGCCCGCAAATGGGCTGCGCAAACGGAAGCCGCAATCCGGGAAGGCCGGCACTTCAAGTCTTCCGAAGGGAAGCGGCACACTGTGGCCGATGCGATTGATCGTTACGTGCGGGACGTGTTGACCACCAAAAGCCGGAGTAGTCAATACTCGCAAGGGATTCAGCTTGCTTGGTGGAGAAACCAAGTCGGCGAAATGCCGCTTGCTGACTTGACGCCGCCCGTCCTTGCCGAGCAGCGGGACATTCTCTTGGGCGGGACAACTTACCGGCACACGAAACGGAGCCCTTCAACGGCGCTTCGCTACATGGCCGCGCTGTCTCACATGTTCACAATCGCCGTAAAAGAGTGGCAGTGGTTGGATGACAACCCCTTGCGCCGGGTATCGAAACCCAAGGAGTCACGGGGCCGCGTGCGGTTCCTGTCGGATGACGAGCGTATGCGCCTGTTGACAGCTTGCCAAGAAAGCCGGAATCCGTGCCTGCATGATTTTGTCGTGTTGCTCTTGTCAACCGGTATGCGGAAAACCGAAGCCCTTACCTTGACGTGGGATCAAGTGGACTTCGGGCGGGGCCTTATCACGCTGTCAGAAACCAAAAACGGGGAAATCCGATCCGTACCGTTGATGGGGTATGCCCGCGAACTTCTACAAGAGCGTGCCCGGATTCGCCGGATTGATTCGCCCTATGTTTTTCCCGCGCCCTATTGCCATGGCACAAAACCCAAGCCGGTTGACATTCAATCCGCGTGGAATTGGGCCGTCCGCCGGGCCGAGTTGGTAGATTTTCGGATGCACGATTGCCGCCATAGCGCCGCGTCATACATGATTATGGCCGGGGCAAGCATCGGAGAAGTGGCCGAAGTCTTGGGACACAAAACGCTTCAAATGGTTCGCCGGTACAGTCATATCAGCCAAACCCACGCGGCGAAGGTAGTCGGACGCATGAACGCCGCCATTTTTGGCGAACCCAAGACAGGGGAAGGGGCCGCACAATGAAGGAGATCGAAGTCCACGGACCCGGGGAACCATGGGGGCACTGGGAACGCAAGGCGGCCGCCGCCGAAGTGATTCTTGCCGAAATAGAAATGTGGGGCCGCGCGTGTTTTGAGCAAAAGCACATTTCCCAAGAATGGCTTGACGGGCTGCAAGAATTCTTACTTGAACAACGGGGGTTGCTTGGGAAACGAACAAGCAAACACGTCATCGAACGCGCCGACGTTGACGGGGTTTTTGCGCGGGCATGTGAGACATACGCCCTGCTATGGAATGAACTGAGCGGAAAGAATCGCCATGCAAAGATTGGTTACAAAACGCTTGACGGTTCCCACCGTTCCCATGGCCGATATCATGGGGCAACCGCTGGCAAAGAGAAACGTCAAAAAGAGGTTCGCACGGAGTTTATTGAACTGCGCAAGAAGCGCGATAGCAACGGGAAGCCGCCCACAAAGAACGCTTGCTACATGCGCCTTGCGGGCAAACATGGGCGCAAAACCGGAACCATAAAACGCGATTGCCGGGGCTTGTAAGAAAGTAGGATCATCTACCGGGTACATGATCCTTAAGTGGGGGTATCCTTTAGTTGTCGGCGGTGAATTTAGTTACCGCACAACAACAAAAAAAGGATGCTTCACATGAGCGAATCGAACGCAACCAGCCCCACCCCGCCCGTTTTGATACCCCTTACTGAATGGCCGAATCGCCACGGGTGGCCGCCCCTTGGCGGACTCAGGCACTTGGTTTTTAATGCAAAGGCAACCGGCTTTGACAAAGTGATCCGCCGCTGTGGTAAGCGAATCCTGCTTGATGAATCCGCTTTCTTCGCGTGGATTGCCGCGCAGAACGCGCAACCGCAAGCATGAACGTCGACAACCTTAAGGCCGCTGTGCCGCCCGCGGGTTTCTATCGGGCCGAACTGCCGGGGATGCCCGCGCCGAAACGCGATCACGGTTGGACGGACGGCGGGCTTTGCCCGTTTCACCCCGACACCCACCGCGGGAATTTTCGAGTCAACCTTGACTCGGGCGCATTCCGTTGTTTTTCGTGCGGGGCAAGAGGGGCCGACGTGATCACGTTTGTACAACTGAGGCACGGGCTGTCCTTCCCCGACGCACTGAGAGCCCTATCGGACGCATGGGGGGTTCGCCGATGAAGCCGCCCGCCGGGATTCCCGCAGTCTGGAACGGCAAACCTTTTCGTTACGCATGGGCATACCGCGACAGGGCCGGGGCCGTCAAGGGACACGTTGCCCGCTTCGATGACGCCACAGATAAGGAGTGCATTCCCTTCTTTGGCCGCAACGGGAAAGCCGAAGGGCCGCCCGCGCCGTGTCCGCTGTTTGGGCTTGACAGTCTGAAGAACCCACAAGCACCTGTCTACATCGTGGAAGGCGAGAAAATAGCCGCCGCCCTGCACGCCCTTGGGTTGCAGGCCGTGACAAGCATCGGTGGCGCACTGGCCGCCGGGAAGGCCGACTGGACGCCCCTCCAGGGCTTCCGCCGCGTGATCGCCCTGCCAGACAATGACGAACCCGGCGAAACCTATGCGCGGGATGTGGTGGCCGCCCTGGGGCGTTTGCCGGGTTCCCGCGACGTGAAGGTGTGCCGCTTGCCGGGGTTGCCCGAAGCCGGGGACGTTGTGGACTTCCTGCAAGGCCGCGTGCCCGCCTGGGACGGTTTCGAGCCGATACCCCGCGAACCTGGGGACGATTTACAGGCCGAGCTCTTGGCGGAAATCGAAGCCGCCGCCGTGCCCGCGCCCGCGGAATGGACGCAACCCGCGCCGCCCATAGCCGCCGAAACGGAACCATGGGCCGCGCCGGTTCCCCTGGACGCCGCCGCGATTCCAGAGTGGCCGGGCAACGTGTTCCCGCCCGACGTGCAACGGTTTGTTGACGCCTTGGCAGCATCCACGGAAACGCCGCCCGAACTGTCTGCAATGATGACGCTTGCCGTCCTTGCCACCGCCGCGCAAGGGAAGTTTCGCGTGCGTGTCGCCACGGATTATTTTGAGCCGCTTTCCTTATGGACATGCTGTGCCCTGCAATCGGGTTCACGCAAAACCGCCGTATGGCAGGCCGCCACCGCGCCGCTTGTGGAGTGGGAAGCCGCCCGCCGGGGCGAATTTGAGCCCATGATAAAGCGGGCCGAGAGCGAACGGAAAACTTTGCAGAGCCGCGCCGACGGCTTGCGTGCGAAGGCCGCCAAGTGCAAGGTCGACGACGTGCAAAGCTTGATGCAGGAAATTGAGGCACTTGAAAACGAGATGCCCGAGGTCCCCCGCTTGCCGCAGGTTTGGGCCGCAGATATCACGGCGGAAAGCTTGCCAGTTGTCATGTCGGAAAACTCGGAATGCGTCGCCCTGCTAAGCGATGAAGGCGGGATCTTCGACACGTTGGCAGGCCGCTACAGCAACGGGGTTCCAAACCTGGACGTGTACCTTCAGGGGCACGCCGGAAGCCCCGTGCGCGTCAACAGGGGAAGCCGCCCGTCCATTTTCCTGAGACGCCCCGCCCTTTCAATCGGATTGACGCCGCAAAACGACGTGGTTCGCGCACTTGCCGACAAGCCCGGATTCCGCGGTCGGGGGTTACTCGCGCGTTTTCTCTACGCCATGCCGCAATCGAACTTGGGCCGCCGGACGTTGAGGGCCGCGCCCATGCCGGATTATGTGCAGGAATCTTACGCCGCAACGATACACGCCATGCTTGATCTGCCCTGGGCGCAAGATGCCACGGGCCGCCCGCGTGCGCATGTTTTGGCAATCGCGCCCGACGCCTTGGGGCTGCTCCAGCAATTTGCCCACAAGGTTGAAGCCCGGTTGGCCGACGGCGGAACCTTCGCCCATATCACAGACTGGGGCGGAAAGTTGCCGGGGGCCGCCGTTCGCATGGCCGCCGTGTTTCATGTAGCACGATACGCGCACGGGGAACCCTGGGAAACGCCCATCGGGGCCGATCACATGGCCGCCGCGCTGTGCCTTGCGGACGTGTTGGGCAAGCACGCCTTGATCGCGTTCGACTGCATGGGGGCCGACGCCGCCTTCGATGACGGCCGCGTTATTCTATCGTGGGTTGCCCGCGAAGGCTTGCAGGAATTCACCCGCCGGGATTGTCACGCCGCGCACAAGCATCGATTCGCCCGCGCCGAAGGATTGCAAGCCCCGCTTGACGTTTTGATCGAACGCGGTTATATCCGCCCGCGATCCCGCGCCGTTGTGAAAGCGGTTGGACGCCCTTCCCAGGTGTTTGAAGTCAACCCGCTGTGGTTGGTGAAGCCATGCTGAATTATCAAGACTACTTGGCAAGCCGGGAATGGGGGCGGTTGCGCAACGAAGCAATGTCCGCCGCCGAATGGCGTTGCCAGATATGTGGAACCCATAGCAGCAAGACTACCCTGGAAGCACACCACCGCGACTACAAACGCCTTGGGAAACCGGGGGAACTAAAAGACGTGGTGGCACTCTGCAAACGGTGCCACGAACTGTTTCACGGAATAATCGCAACCCAAGAAACCGAAAAGGAAACCAACGATGGAATCACTTAGAAACACCGAACGTTTGACCGCCCGCCGCGATGCCGCAGTGGCCGAAATCGAAAACCTTGATCGCGCTGTGGCCGCCGCCAAAACGGAATGGGAAGCCGCCGTTGTCAGTGAAGATCGAAAGGCCGAAACCGACGCCGCGAAAAAACTGGACGCCGCAGATCGTGCGCTGGCCACCGCGAAGGGCCGCTTGCCGTTGCTGCAAAGATCCGTGCGCGACACGCTTCGGGCCGCCTTGCCCGCCCATGCCGCCGAAACCGCCGCGATACTCGAAGCACACAACGCCGAAGCCCGCGACCTGGGCAAGGCGTTAATCAAACACTACGAAGTGGCGCGGGAATGGGCCTTGCGAATCAATGCCTTGCACGCGGCGCACACCGCCGCCGTTCGCGCCCACGTCGACCTGTGCCGCGACGCAACCGGCAACATTCCGCACGCGCCAATTGAGCCGATTCCACATGACGGGCACTTTGCTGTCAGTGTCTCAGAGTTGAACAGGACATTCAAGCCCGACGCCAACGAAAGGTTCCGCTTGACTTCGCAGGGATTACTTGGCGCACCCGCGCCTGAAGGAGACGACGACAATGTCGATGAATAATTGGATTCGCGCACAAGCAGGCAGTCCGAAGATAACGAGCATGGAGGATTGGATTCGCGCACAAACAGCCGCGCCGGAGAAACCCGCCGCCTCTGTGAACGGCGGGGAAGGCACTGGCGCATCTACCTCGCACAAGTTTGGGGTGAACGATTTTATGAGGGCCGCTAAGTTCGGGATATTGCCATGAAGAATTCACTTGAGCAGCGGCTTGATCGACTCGCCGAAAAGTTCGCGCCGGGCGAGGAAATCGTTTACGAGCTGTCAATTGTCCCGCCGGGTTGCACGCCGCCACCCGCTGGCCCGCCGTGGCCACGACACTACCACGGGCCGGTAGAGATCACCGTCATCCCGCCGCCGCCCGCTTTAAATGGTGAGGAATTGGACAATGCGTGATCGACAAGGGAAATTCTTGCCCGGCCACAGCGGAGGCCCTGGCCGCCCGGCGCGGCCATTGGAGCAACGCTATCTTGATGCTGTGCGCCAGGCCGTGACTGTTGCGGACTTGATCTGCGTTTTCCGAACGGCCGTTGCTCTTGCCAAGGCGGGGGATATGCCCGCTGCGAAGTTTGTCGCGAGCTACACTCTTGGGTTGCCTGTTGACACTGTGCTCGAAAGCCGTATCGCCGAACTCGAAAGGATCGCCCATGGACTCACAGCGGATCGCCAGACTTGAAGCGGTGTTCGCTGCCCGCACGTCGCCGGGCGACGATAACCCGTATTTGAATTGCGCAGATGGGGAGCTACTCGAATTGGCCACCGCCGTAACTGCCGATGCACAGGCGCATCCCGAGAACTACCTTGACCGGAGTGGCGTCGCCCTGCTCGAACAGATCACCAAACTTAACCGCGGCCATGCGCCGCTAGGAGAAACGAACCATGCAACGAAATGACGCCGCGCGAAGAGCCGTCCTGCCCGAAGGGGCCAGGTGGTTGGGAATGAGAAACCAGGATGTCCTAAAAATGCTTGGGTTGAACCACGCGCAGATAGAATCCTTACGCGCCGCCGCCAGCGCACGGGGCATCGACTCCTTGGTTTGTTACTGCGAACAGAAGGGGATAAGCGACTTGAAGGAGCTGCTCGCCTAACACCTTCACGCCCCATTGGTGCTGATAACGCCGATGTGGCATAATCCCCCGTGTCCGGTTGCGCACGGGGGGCTTTTTATTTATGCTGAAGGTTACAAAAAGCACAACCTTAAAAAAGGCAGCATTGCCTTGTGGGGCCGCCTACGTTGCCCCGAGAGACGCGACCGGCAGGCGCATAGGGGTAGCGGTGGCCTGAAACGTCCTGAACCCACGTGCAAAAATCTTGCACCTGAGCATTGCAATGCCCACCCGCACCACCACGGACGGCAGACAGGGGGGTTTTGTGGGTTTTGTTCCGCACTTTCTATATATCCAAACCCTCTTTTTTCTACTCAGGGGGTTTTGTGGGTTTTGTTCCGGTTTCCCTTATAGCCCTTTTGACTACTGTATGTATGTTATATTTATCTATAGGTGTAACCCTTGGCACACTCATGGCACAATTGCCCGCAAGAATGGGCGATAATTGGCAACAAATGGCAAGAGAGGCAATCTCTGTAAGTCCTTTGAAATCATGCTGTAGCGTGTTGTGGCGTGTTGCCAATTATAGCATAGTAGCTAACTCATAATCACTTGGTCGTAGGTTCGACTCCTACCAGGCCCACCAATTGTTCCCAGGCAGTGGGATTTAGCCGGTCCTCCTATTTTCCCAGCCAGTATGCCGCTATCATAGCGCCAAAGCGCCATGCAAGGCGCCACAACGCTCGCGGGAACAGTCCCACCTTCCAAGCGGGCACGTAAAGTGCAACTGCAAGAAACCGCCGGCGTAGAAGCCGCCGACCCGCGTACTCGCCTACCGAGATCTCGAAACCTGCCCGTTGGAGGATTGTACCTGGCTGCCAGTCGCCAAGAGGGCGATTTACTGAACAAGCCGTCTGCTCAATGGGCCAAACCACACGCGATGCTCCCCCCGCTGCCGTACGCCGGCCCAACTCCAGCGCCTTCGGCATCCGCCCGGAATCCCGAAAGCGCCACACCGAACGCTCGCCCAACTGCAACATCGCCGCGACTTGCTTGACTGTCAACAGTTGCATTTATCAACCCCTTATAGTTTTGCACCCGCCCAGCCAATCCAGGCTTTAGTGCACCTATAAGGGGGGCGTGATAAATCACGGTCATGTAACGCCAAACGCCGGACAAGCCCATTCTGAAAGGGTCTTGTTCCGGCGTTTCTGTAGAAACACATGCGTGACGTGTCACGCTTTCTTAATCAATGTCTTCCCATCGCCTCCCCCTGTTTGATTCCCGAAAATGCTCCATCACTTCCGGATCTTGCTCCGTGTTTTCGTCTTCCAGATCTTGCCTTGCTTTTTGATCCTTGCCTTCCAATGTCTCGTAACTGATAGAAAAAACCGTCCGTGTCCGAGGCCCTTCGTTAACGATGGGATTAGTCTTCAGCCCAATTCTTTTCTTAAGTGCCTTATTTACCCGATTGACTAATCCCCTATGGGCTTCTGTCTTGGGGTTAACCATGCCGCCCGCGGGATTTTGCGCAAGTTCCAGTAGAAGCCCTTGGCCTTTCTTAGATTCTTCAAGTGTGAGATCCTTCCATGAACGCATCCGGTGGCGGCCCGCGCCTTTCTTCCGCTTAATACGCAAGCCGTCTAGGGTCCAAACTGCTTCGAGTTCATGCCAAGCCGTTACGCCAAGTTCTTTCGCCAACGTTTGCTCTGGTGTACTTCGGGCGGGGATGTTTGTTTTGTGTGCAATAACCTCGTTGGCGTTCGCTCTTGGCTGGGCGCATAACAAGTCGCGTCCATACTCAGTCAAACGCTCAGGTGAATGAATGAACCGGATTAGAAGATCTTCTTCAGTAAAATCTTCGGGTAACCGACCTCTTTTTACCATTCCTATGACATCGTCAAAATCGACATTCTTCTGAGCTTCCCCCCATCTTTCGACAGTTGCCGGGGCGAATTAAGATGTCGTAGTACAGTGAGCTTTAGGCGAATCGCAACCTCACTATAGCAGGTCT
>Ga0315285_10001001_pt1 | contig 29397 bp, 27 predicted proteins | sample YL17G09_36_MG_FD_203698 | JGI IMG/M metagenome (GOLD analysis project Ga0315285, IMG submission 203698) | Sediment microbial communities from Yellowstone Lake, YNP, Wyoming, USA - YL17G09_36 | ecosystem: Environmental > Aquatic > Freshwater > Lake > Sediment | place: USA: Wyoming | collected...
TATCGATGATGTAAAGGAAATAATAAATAAAAAACCAGATATTTTAATTATTGGAACTGGATTTTATGGTTTAATGAAAGTATCAGAAGATTTAATAAAATACATAAAATCAGCAGGAATTGAACAAGTAATCATTAAAAAGACAAGAGATGCATGTGAGGAGTATAATAAACTTTATAAAAATAAAAATATAATTGCTGCTTTTCATTTAACCTGCTAACTTTTTACCAACTTGCACGTGCTTTTTCATATTAAATACCTCCTTAACCCCGGTGTCCTCGACCACCGGGGGTCATTTTTTTATAAATAAGTTTTTTAAAAAAAGGGTTTTTAAAATTTACGTCGTATATAGAAAATAGAAAGAAAATAAATTAATTTTTTATAATCTACTACATAAATTATTTCACATAAACAAATATATAATAAACTATTAAATATTGTATTAAGTTATTTTAAGAAAAGAAGCTGAGATATTCCCAGTAATACTTCAAGAAAGCTTAAAAAAGCAAACTATCCCAAAGGATAGGGCACAAAGTCATGGGTCTAAATCACGTTTAGTGACATGACTACCAAACTGCCAACTTTTAAGAAGGGAAGAGTTGGCAGTTTTTTTATTTAATACAAATACTATAAATTATTTTGTTTATTACTATATTTACTAAATTAATAATAAATCATTAAGAAAGCCATTCAAAAACCTAAGTTTTTAAAATATAAATAAAGGAGGAAGCAGTAATGTCATCAAAAGATAATTATCTAATGGAATGCTTTAAAGCAGATAGTTCTTTTGCTCGTAGAGGATATAAAAAAGAAAAAGAACATCCTCATAGAAGTAAATTTCAAAGAGATAGAGATAGAACATTATACTCTAAGGCATTTAGAAGATTAAAAGGAAAAACACAAATATTTACTACTGATAATGAAGATCATTTAAGAACTCGTTTAACACATACTTTAGAAGTCTCACAAATCTCAACAACCATTTCTAAAATATTAGGATTAGATATATTCTTAACTGAAGCAATAGCTTTAGGGCATGACATAGGTCATACACCTTTTGGTCATTTTGGGGAAGAAATTTTAAATAATATTCTTACTGGGAAAGAACCTATGAAAGTAAAAGAGTGTCAATATAATAAAAATTTAAAGCCAGCAGATAAAGGATTTAAACATAATTGGCAAAGCATTAGAGTATTAACTAATTTAGAGAGAAAAACATCTGAGTATAATGGTTTAAATTTAACAGATTATACTCTTTGGGGAATATTAAACCATACAGGTTTGTCTAAAGCTAAAAATACTTTTTATATTAAAAGAGAACTTAATAATAGTTATTATAGAGACATATTTAATGATGATACTAATAAGAGTTGGACTGTAGAAGGATTAATAGTAAGACAGGCAGATGAAATTGCACAAAGGCATCATGATTTAGAAGACGGTATAATTACAGAGATTTTAGATAGAAAAGGATGCATTAGAAAATTTCGGGATTGTTTCAAAGATTATCTTGACAATACATATTATCATTATTTGTTAAATGAGATTAAAAAAAATGTTGATGTGAGCCATATCGATTATTTTTTATATCCTTTTTCGAGGATTATTATTGATTTATATGTTATGAATTTAATAGAAAATACTTGGGAAAATTTGTCTAATCTAAGTAGCAAATATAATATTTCTAGTTCGAGAGATTTTCATGATAAAAAAGAAACAATTTTTAACAAAGAAGGAAAAGAAAAAATATTATGTTTAGTTGATTTTAATGATAAATTTAAACAAAAAGAAGAAGATTTTAAAAAATTCTTAGTAGATAATATTTTAAATTCATATTATGTACATAGAATGAATGGAAAATCAGGCTTCATAATAAGAAATCTTTTTAAAGCTTATTTAAATAATCCTCAGCAACTTCCTAATGAAACAATAATATATTTATATAGATTTTTTCACCCATATTTTTTAAAGAGGAACTTGTTAAAAGGAACAAAAATATGTGTTTCAAATTTAAGAGATAATTTGCGTTCTGAGAAGAAAAATAACAGAGTTTTTTATAGAATATGTTTATTAAGAACAGTTGCAGATTATATTTCTGGAATGACTGATAATTATGCATTAAAACAATTTGAACAACTTTATTATCCGGCTTTTTTATCTATATAAAAAACTAAAAAATATTACATTGGTATATATATGTTTTAATAATAGATGAACATTAATCTAAAAAAGGGTTTTTAAAAGATTTGTCGTATAATGAATATAGAAAATATATATCCTTCTACAAGAAGCGGTAAATGGCAGGTAGGACTATTAAATATATATTAGAAAATCCTCTTTCTAAGGGAACAACTCATTATAAAGATAATAAATTTAAAAATAAAGGTCTAGCTCTAGTTTGATTTTGCCTTATATTTAGAAAAATAGGATCTAATTAATATTAACGCTATCATGTTGAGAGATAAAATTATATGAAATACAAAAGTCTGATTGAAAAAGTTATAAAAAAATTACTTTCGGGGCGTAAAAAACTAAAATCAAAATCTAGAAAAATCAATATTTATATTAACAGCCTATATGGAAAGTTTGAGAATGCTGAACATGCATTAAATAAAATCAAGGAAATTAATCAGGAGAAAAAACCAGTGATATTGATATATGACTATTTTATAAAGGAGTATCAGAATGAATAATTTTTGGGATAGTAATCTATTTCAAACTATTACAATTCTTGTTGTTGGTGCATTTGTTTTTATTATGTACCTTATTAATAAAAAGGACGAAAGGAGTAGAGCAGCCACCATACTAATTATGGAAATAAGAGAAATTGAGGGAGCTTTGAAGAAACTTATGGAAGTTGTATCATCAAGTGGGAACTACTATTTTTCGACTCCAATAATTAAAGAAAATAGTTGGGGAAAATACAAGTCCATTTTTATAAAATATTTAGACCAAGATGAATATAATCTAATTTCTGAATTTTACTCAACCGCCTGTAGAATTGAAGAAGAAAGGTTAATACTTACAAAACAAATAATTATCAGTTTTGAAGCAAAATGTAAAGCTTTTCACGAATCAGTTGTTGATACCGCCAAGCAAAAATATAATATTAGTGGCGATGACTTTTTAACCATAACCAAAAAGATATCAGAAAAGGTATGTATGAATACTCCACCATATCAAAGCCTAGTGCCACAGCAATTAATAAATTTACTTTTACAAAATATTAAATATATTACTACTTCTACGGCAGGTTCAAAAATAAAAAAAATTGCACATATTGTTTATAAGGAATAAACATCCGTATCTTTCTTTAAATAAAGTGGGTATCGACCATCACGTAATGTCGTTTCTAAGATATAGACTTAAAAATTTTATAGAAAATAATTATTGAGTAATTAAAATGGCTCTTTATAAATAATAGTTATTTTTTATACAGTGAATCAGACACAAATGATGTATTTTTCAAAACATAACTATTTGGAGCATAAATGAAGTAGCTCGGTTATTTTAAGTTATACGCAATTGCGGGCAGGAAGAAGAAAAAAATATGGAATCAACCTGGAAACAAGTTGTGAATGACATGTTCAATTCCAAAAATACCACTGAGTTACAACTACGTGCTTTTTGTACATATAGTGTCTTGAAGGATCGTATTTATACGGAGGTGTTGCCTGATGTTTTGGAGATTTTGAATAGCGAAGGACTTGATGTTGAAAGTGATATCTGGACTACTGTTTGGGGTAAATTGACAAGTGCAACAATTTATCTAATGACTCAAACGGTCTTACAGCATTTTAAAAGTAAGCAGGATGACGCTGATAGCTTTAATGTTCTTGTATTCAATACATTCTTGAGGGATTTCGACGAACGAAAAGAAACATTAATAGAATACGAGAGAGATAATCCATCTCTTGGAGATAGTCAAGTGGTGTGGGCCTTGGGCTCTCAAATATGCAAGGTGGTTGGTCGCGAAGATGCATTTTTAGTGATGAAAATCACTACATTTTGCGAACAAATTGCTAAGATCGAAGCACGAACAACTCTGGGTATTTTGGGGGCATCCTTTGATGAATTGAAAGAAAAAATGTTGAAATTGAACTATGTAAGAATGCAAAAGGAGTAATGACATTGCCCACAACAGTGTATAACACAGCATAAAAGGTTCGTGCCTTGCGGCACTTACCCAAATCATTCGCTAACGCTCAGGACTTCTTTTATACTGAAACCGTTAGGCGACATACCAAATTAATTTATAAAGGATAATTATGTCAATTTTTTCAAAAAAACAAGCAGTTAATCTCGAGGATTTTTGCCGTGATTTTTACGAAAAGAACATATTAAATCCAGTTATTGGAGGGATTGACGTCGGCGAAAAATACTTTGATACAGTAAGAAAGTCTATCGCAGAAGTAGATCAAAAATTTGCCAACATTAATCCTCAAAAATTTGCTACCGAGATGATACCTTTGCGATTTGAATTATTTGCTCTCGCATGGCTACATCAATTTGGAGATAAATCAGCAGTTGCTCAAAGTGTTTTCACAAAGCGTTATTTGCATGAAAAGAAAAGAGATGATATCTGGGACGCTTCAGAACCCTATAACCAAGTAATAGCACGTTCTAGTACTCTTGGTAAAACTGCCGAAACTGCATCTGGGAGGGCGTACCTTGGTTTTGTAAATAAAATGAGAGTTGATTTATTTGAACAGTTTTACAAAGAAGGCTATGATCCAAAATGTGTTGCACGTGCCTTGAACCGATTATTTTCTGATAAAACTTGGAGAAAAGGCATTACTTCCGGCTTATTGATGTTTGCCCTTTGTGATCGTCTCGATTTTGAGCAAAATTTTGAGCCGAATAAGGAATTACAATTTCGTTTGACTGCCATTATTCGCGGTCTTTACGATGGGGCTCGACAATCCCTAGAAAAAATAAAGATTAAAAATTAATTTGGTACATCGTCTAACACCGAATATCTGGTTCCGCTATGCTTCACCCAAATCCACCTTCGGCGGATTTTTTTATGCTGGAACCGTTATGCAATAGTTTTAAAAGAAAAGTTTTATTGGAAATAATGAGGTCAGATAAATGGATAAATTAATGCAAATAATAGCCCTAATCAATCAAAAGGGCAGGGGAGGGAAGATTACCTCTTTATAATCACAAAAAATGTTAATTATTAATTATTTTTTAGATTTAAATGATATCTTAAATAAAAGATTTTTTTCGGATTTAAAATTGTTTAATAATATTAAAAAAGAACCAGGAGGCTTTAATGAATAAATTATTAAAAATTTCGCAAATGATTTTTTATTTATTAATAGGTATATGTACTATATATAATTTATGGTTCACCATAAAACAATCGAATTTAATTTTTCAACCTATTATTGGAGTTAATGATATTAAAACAACGAGAATACTTACTAATATAGACGATGAGGATGTATATGAAAATGTAATAGCTGCAAAGATTGATTTTATAATAAAAAATGTTGGAAACCTTCCAGCAAAAAATTTTAAAATTAAAACAATTGGAAAAATCGGTAATACCATTTTACCTTATGAAGAGGCAAAAGAACATAAAGGGATAACAGTAATTCCTCAGAATATACTAGTAAACACAGCTACTATTAGTAAGGATGTAATTAATAGGTTAGTAGAAAACAAAGAAAAACTTATGTATAAAGTAGAATTTTTTTATACAGATTGGAATGATTATAAAGAGTATAATTATTCATCTTATTTTGAAGTTTTTATTATTAAGAAGAGCCCACTTAATTTAAATTATAAAATGTTATCAGAAGTTGAATTTTAGCACTAAAAAAGATGGGTGTTTTTTATTGTTCCTCAAAAAATAAGACCTTCATATTTTGCATTTAAGGGGGATATTTTACCCCTTCACGTATAATCATAAGCGATCCCTCAAAATTTCTTCATACAAGCGATATATGAACATCTTTCAAAAATCAAGCAAACCCTTTATTTATAAGAGTTACAGCGATTTCAAGCAAAAAATCATATCTGATTTTTCCAAATAGCCTTAAAAGAATTTATAGAAAAGGTCAAGAAAGATAAAATAAATTATCTTTAATGCTAAAAAATATTTGAGGGTTAGTTCTCCAAAAAACCTCATAAAAGAAGAAGGAGGATAGACAATTTTTTTAATAATTGTCCACGTAGCATGAATGAATATCGACCTAAGCAAATTAAGAGAACTAAGAGAAAAAGCTGGTTTGACTGGAAGAGATCTTGCCGATAAAATTGGTTGCCGGGAACACACCATCGTTAGGTGGGAAAATGGAGAGAACAAGAAACCATTATCACCATATCGGAAAGAATTAGAAAAGTTTTTTTCAGAAATGCTCATAAAATAAAAAATACCTTTAAATTTTCGGGGTTATATTCTGATTATTTAATTAATTTACTTTACATAAGATATATTATAGGACGTTGTAAAATCGAAAAAAAATATAAAATTCCGGAAACTCTATTCTTTTATAATGTATACTTCTCCAATGCCAATGTAATTTTAATAGCTTCTTCTACTTTTTGTAAACAATCATTATTTACGCTTCCTAATTTTTCAGTTATACGTCTTTTATCAATTGTTCTAATTTGTTCACATTGTATAACACTATCTTTGGTTAGACCACCTTCACTTTTGTCAATCCATACATGAGTTGGATATTTCTTTTTAAATCTATCCCTACTTGTAATAACTATTATAATGGTCGTTGGAGAGTATTTATTATTTATGTTATTCTGAACAATTAAACAAGGTCTTGTTTTACCGGTTTCAGAGCCTATTTTCGGCTCTAAATTTACATATACAATATCTCCTTTTAATATATCCATTGCCTATTATTCCTGCTCTCCATCAGCATATTTGAAATCATTACAGATTTCCAGATTTAATTCTGCAGTATCTTTACACTGTTCGACTAAAGCCTTCTTTAACATTTCCATTTTTACTTTTTCGAGATACTCTTTTGTTGCTTCTCGTACAATATCACTAAAATTAACATTTAATTCTTTGGTTATTTCTTTTGCTTCTTCTATTAAACCATGCGAAAAACATATATTTTTTCTTATCATAATAGTTCCGCTCATTTTACACACCCCTTATATAATATTCACATGCATGTCATATGCATACCATACACATATTATATACACATACTACATTTATTGTCAATAATTTTACTATTAATAAAGTTTGCTCTCCTTTTTCCTTTAAATATTAATTATTTACCCAAAACGCTGTAACCCTTATAAATAAAGGCTTAACGGGATTATCAAAAACGCTCATATACTGCGTATATAAAGTAAATTTGACTTGCCCCTTATGATTGTACCTATTTTGAAAAAGACCCCCCTCAAATGCGAAATTTGAAGGTCGAATTTTCGTAGTTTAAATAAAAAACCCCCTGCTCTCTTAGGGCAGAGGTTTTGGTAAGTGTTTTTTTATTTAAAGATATCTTTTTTCTTATAAGTAATTTAATTTCTTAAATAATTTTATTTAAAAAAAGGAGTTTTAATATTTTTTGTTGTATTAGTATTCATGGGAAATTTCCTATCATTTTATATTTTATCATTTAAAAATATAATATAACATTTTATGGAGGTTAAAAATATGACTTTAACTGATTGGATATATATTTTTTGTACACTTTGTTTGGCAATTACAGCGCTAGTTGCGCCCTATATAAGTGAATTAATTAAAAGAAAAAAGTTTGCTCCAAAGTTAAAGATAGTACTTCAAAAAGAATACCCATATATTGGGGAACCTAGTGGTGATAATTTATATGCTATTTTCTTTGGGGTAAAAAATGAGGGAAATTCTAAAGCAAAAAATTGTAAAATAGTTATAGAAAAATTTCATTTTAAAAATAAACAAGGAGATTTAATCGAAAACAATAGAGATTTTCCTGCTGCATTGTTATGCACAGTTGGTTCTAAAGATTATCGCGGTCCCGTCGACATACTTCCAAAAACTAATGAATTTTTCCATGTATTTTCTATTACAACTTCTACTCAACCAGAATACCAAGATAAACTATTATTTTTTATGAATATGGAAAGAATTGTCCCTTCTTCAAGGGGTCATGAAATATTAGTACCACTTAATTATATAAAAATTAAAATAGTTATTTATAGTGAAAATGCAAAAAAATGCGAACAATATATTGAAATAGAATCTCCAGGAATTAAGAGAGATAATAAAGAGCAAATTTTACAGGAAATGCAAATTAAATTATCTTAATTATTATTATTTTTATATAATAATTTTGTTTAAATTAAATTTTTTATTAAAATTGGTAGTCATTCTATCCTAATTTATATTATTAAAAAATGGGTCAAGTTCCCAGCAAAGTTGTTTTGTTAAACCATCTAAATCTGGAAATAATGTTCTATAATTAATACCAAATTTATCCAAATCAAATCTTATATTATTTTTCTTTTTGTTAGGAATAATTATTTTAACCAAACTTTTTATTGATTTATGATGGAATTTAATATTCTCTATAGGTATTAAGGGTAAATTTTCTTTTAGGAAAGGATGTAAAGTAAAACATCCTTCTTGTGCAATCAATCTATCATTAATTTGATCTGGATAATATGGTTCTAAACAGTCAATTTTATCTAAATTTTCTAGTTTTTCATTCCAAAAACTAAGTTCATAAGCCCAAACGCAACCATCAATATATGGTAACTCTATAATCGAAAAAACAATGCCTTTAAAGGATTTTTTGTCCAATCTAGTAACCTTGTAGGCAATCCATAATGTTGGCCGATAACTAGACATTCAATTATATTTTTAGGTTCTTTTTTAAGATATTGAATTGCATATTTTTGAAATCTTTCTAAAATATCATCTTCAAAAGTTTTCCAATCTGAATAACCTTCTAACAATTTAAACATTCTTCCAATTTTTGGTAATAATTTCCAATTGCCATCCGCATTCCCTCTAAACATATCAAAATAGTGCTTTTCTAAAATCTTTAAATAATCTATTAAACTATTAATTTTATATTCTTCTACTTTTCTTTTCATAAAATAACCAAATTCAATTTTTAGTATTTAATAATTTTTTGGAAGTATTTTTCCCTCCCCTGCCCTTTTGGTTGATTAGGGCTATTATTTGCATAGATTTATTTCTTTTATTTAAGCCTTTCTTATGGTTTATTTAATTCTAATTCGACTAAGGTAACCATATTTCCTTAAAAATTGCTTTCCAATCGTATTTATTTTGACTTACTGGCAATATAGATAAATGACCTGCACGAAATAAAAAATAGTATTTCTTCATAAGTATTTCCAGAAAATCTATACAATTATCAAGGTCTGCAAATGTAGGAATACTATCCATCCCTCTTTTATCAAAATGTGCAACTCTACGATCTGCATATTTTTCACACTTCTGGGCTTTTGACTTAAGTTTTTCGAAATCCAATTTTATCAATTCAGGATCAACATAGATTCCTCTCTTGCCTGCAAATTTATCGAAATCTCTACTATCGAATTGCTCAACTGTACTTCCTATACTTTTAGCAAATCGCTCAACTGTAGTCCCTTTATAAAGATCAAAAAAGCGTTTTCTTGAAAGAATTTCAGGGGTATGATAAATTTCCTTCTGGAGCTTTGCAAATGATATACTATCTTCATCAATTTTTACTTGTCTTCGAACCCCCATCAGTGCTGATGTAATATATATATTCACTAAAAATTCATAAAATGAACTAGGCTTTTGTATCTTTGGATTATTTTTTATTATATCTTGGACTTCCCGGAAAATATTTCTATTAAAAGATAGGTCTGTAATTTCCGAACGAATCACATCAATCCACTTATTCCATTTACTAAAGATATCGTCTATTATTTTAACCATTTCACCTAAATTAAAATAACCGAACTACCTCGTTTATGCTCCCAAATTGGCATGTTTTGAAAGGGTACCTCTATTTTTCTCTTAATAAATTATTCTTAAATTTAATTATTTTTAAACTTTCTATATTCCTTATACGACAAATCTTTTAAATATCCTTTTTTAAATAAAAAGCCTTTCAGTAAAATATCGAAGGGCTTCAAGAGTCAAAGCTCCCAAGTATAACAATTTTAGAACTTTATAAAAAGCTAGAAAAAGTTACCGAATTATTGAGCTAGGACAATGCTCTTTATACTTAAAAAAGTTCGAATCCTACCCGGCTCCCCCTATTGAATATGTTTAGAACTAAATTGTACTAATTTCGAGCTGTTTTAACATTTTAGCGCAAAAACTGGTCATGTATAGAGTTCCTCTAGCCATATGTTTTATTGTGGCATAAAGAAAGTAATTTGACTATCCTGATTGTTCAGATTATTCTTTTGTTATAAGGCGTTATTTAAATACATCAATATTGTTTAACAATTCTTTGAGCTCAATAATTTTTGCGTTAATATTTTTTCTTAAATCAAGGATTTTTTCATAATTACGAGCAACATCTTGTTGTTTTACTAAATCTAACTCACCATTATCTTTAACTGGAAATTTAATTTTTATACTTTTCACTTTGCCAGCGTGAGCTTCATCTGACCTTTTGAAATTTCCAAGTTTTACGAGATGCTCTTTCAAATAATAAAGCAAATAATAAAGGTCTATGTTATTATCAATTATGCTGATCAACCCACGATTTTCAGTTACATAAAATGGTTTATTGTGTTCTCGAATATCTTTACAAGGATCGCCTTTGATGTTCCAACTTATTAATTTTTCATCTTGTGCTTCAGTTTCATTTTTTATTAATAACGGTAAATGCTCTGAATCCTCCATAAATTCGACGGGACCATCCACTTGAGAAGAGAACAGTGGGTATTTACCAGGATGAAGTCTCGCGTGCTTAACTGTAGTTTTAAATGATGCGGTACCAGTTTTGAAATAATCTTTGTTGCCAAGCTCAATTTCAATAAAATTCTCCAAAGCAAAAACATCACCAAGAGTTCTATCAGCGTCAGTCAATATTTCAGCTATATCCTTATTTACAGTGTCCGAAGCTTCAATAAATTCAGAAAAAGAAATTGCATTACCATTTACCATAGACCTACACCAATCAAATAAATCTGACCACCTACGCGAATTATTAAAACCTGATCTAGGAATTAATTTACAGTTAGGATCTTCAACTATACCAGAATGGCGTTGACGCTAAGCTTTTTTCATACTTGGAATATCATTTCCTTCAATAGGAGTGCGGTAAGAATCTAATGAAATGCCAATATTTTCAACGTTATAAAGGAAGACGGGAGAATATTCAGGTTCGACTCCCTTTTTCTTAAAAATAATTATTGAAGTTTTCCAATTATTATTTTGGAAACAACCAACTGGCAATGAAATTAAACCAAGTACATTGGAGTTTTCTTTTATAACTTCTCGAATTCTATCTTTATGTCTATATAATATTCCATCAGTAACGATTACATATGCTATACCGGGATCACCGTTTTTGATTTGAGAGAGAATATATTTTATAAATCTACTTTCAACTCCCAAACCACAAGATTTGAAAAAGGACGACAATCCAATATCATTAAGACTTTGGTCAATCTGTGTTACACCATTTATATAGAAAGGAATATTTGCAAAAACATAATCGGCATTATACCTAGCAGTAAATTCGCTTCCGGTTGCTGGTATTTTATTGAGTTCACCCAATGTTCCAGTTCCATTATTCCTTGCTTGGTAAAAAGTTGAATTTATTTTGCTTATCAAATCTGAGTTATTGATTGATGGATCAACAAATTTGTCCAAAAGATGCAAAGCCATATTCGCTTTTGCAGTTATAATCATCTGTTCATCTCTATCAATTCCAAAACAATTGTAATTGACAGGATTAAACTCATATGGATAATTCAGACCTTCCAAAACAAAACCACCAACACCACAAGCAGGATCAACAATTTTTTTACCTTCTACTGGTTCAGCCATTTCCCAAATCGCTTGAATAATTATTCTTGGCGTCAAATGTTTGCCACTTTTAATTGTACCTTCTGAATGAGCAGAGCCTAGGAATGCTTCAATTATCCTTCTTTTGAAATCAGGATCAATTTGACGATTTGCTAAATTTCCTAAATTTTGTAAGTCACTAAGAACAGTTTTAAAAACAGTTTCTTGTTCTTCAAAAGCAAAACAATTTATTACGCCAGGTTGATTAACTGTAGTTGGGAAAACTCTTGTCCGAATGTAGTTTCTAATAACATTTTTATAAACGTCTAAGGAATTAGTCTTTGAAGGATCAACAAGCGATTCTATTGAATAATCCCGTGGTAATAATTTTGCATCAGAAATTCCTTTATATAATAGTAACTCTACAAACGTAGCTAAACAAATGTGGGCATTTTCACCAGTCGAGACAAATATTTTTTGCCATAAATTATAGATTGTAGACTGTTTAACGGTAAGTGGATTATAATATTCTTTCGGCGGCTCAATTTCGAGAGAACTATTAACGGGGGCTTTTTCTGCAAATATTTGTTTAGCCAATTTTGATAAATTAATTTGAACTTCTTCATTTTCTCCAGTGATCACGCGCGGACCAAAACATACCACTTCTTTACCTTTTAATGTAGTACCTATTTCAATAATTTGATTAGAAGCTATACGATAAAACACTTTTACTCTTTCCCCAGCACGCGCAATAAAGTATTTTGTGTCAGGCAAAACATCAAGGTAATTATCCTTTATCTGCTTAATCGCGATATTCAATTCACGAGATGTTGATTTATCTTCAATTCCAATTAGTATATTTTTCTCGTGAGCAACTAACTGATCTGGTTTTTTTGAACTCCTTTGACAATTAAATCCATAACGCTGCAAATTTGTGAATGAAATATCATTGCATTTATAGAGTTTTAAACCAACTTCATTAAGGTTAAGAAATGGAATCCCTTGAGATATACTTTCTGACATAATATTTCCTCTTTTTATCGCGCTAAATATTTCACATAACGTTTGCGTTTATGCAATGTCCGCCCGCATACGCCCTGTCATATGATATATGCTTTTCTTTTTATTTTCTATTCTGAAAATTACTAGCCAAGGCTCCTTATTTTTCTTCTAACTCCCGTTTACTAATTTTCTTAAACTCGTAAATACTTATTTCTTCATTATCAGTAGGTATTCGACCTAGTTGTAACTCGACATTTCTTTTTGTTTCATAAGGGGACAGGGATTGTTCTATATAAACTTTAGCATTTGCTTTAAATTTGTGAGTAATTTGAATAAATTCCTCTTCCGTTTTGGTTCCTTGATTTTCTATTTGGATTACATCTCTTGAATTTAGAAAATTATATTTTTCGTCAGTTTCATAAATCGTATCTAATCGATAATCATTAAACTTCTTTTGGCTTTCAGTATCCAAAAGAATCTTTTTATCTTTATAGATTTTTCCATATTTTTCTTTCTTGGATTTTTTAGTAAACACATTGATTCGTTTGTAGTCTTCTGTAAGATTTATTTTTTTGTTATTGATCTTTAAGACATTTGTATATCTAGCAAAAGGTCCCATAGTGCCAACAAAATCGGCGTAAATATGAGGAAAATCATAATAGATATCACCTTTATCATCTATTATTGCAATGTCAGCATATTTAATTAGGAAATCAATAACAAAATACCCTTGATTTTTTCTTGGGAAAAAATCCCAAACATCTTTGACGAAATTCCTTTTTTCAGAAGCTTTTTGACGTTCATCATCATCTTCTCGCTGGCGATAAACTATATCTACTTTTTTGGTAAAATCCCATTCTTTTTTTTCTGTATCTATATATGCAAAATATTCATGACCATGACACAATAATCCAAGTTGGTGATGGCCGTAAGCGACATATTCTTTCCATCGCGGGTTTGTTTTAAAATCGCTATATTTACTCTTATATGGGTAATTTGTGTCTTTTAAATCTCTTACTAGAATTGATTGATGAAATTGATGACCCTCTCCTACTGTTCTAAATAGTTTGTTTTTTACGCTTACTGCTGATCGTATTTCTGTTGTTCTTATCCTTCTTTTGCTTACTAATGAAATACCAAAAAAAGTGAATAATATTCGATCATTCTTTGGTAGATGAAGCATGTCTTCGAGCTCTGCTTTTCCCCATAGGTAAAACTCCATTACTTCTTTTTTTCGCAGTTCTTCACGAAATACATCATAGGATTTTTTAGAAAAATTTGCCGATGCAGTTAAAATATATCCATACGGTGGATTTTTAGGATCAATATCTGAAAGAATGGTTTTTATTTTCTTGGGCCCAATTTCTTTTTTTCTTTTTCCTTGAATCATCCATAAATTTCCTTCCATCGGATGGACCTCTTCAACTTCTCCATTGTTTTCATTTTCTGAATGTGTAACAACTTCTACCTTTTCATATGCACGAACATCAAAACCACTATCGCTCCCGCTTCTGCCGGTTGCTTCTATACTTTGCCAATTTTTGTAGTCATAAATTAATTCACGAATAAGATCTTCAAAACGATGAGGATCTAAGTCTTCAAAATGAATTGGTCCGTATGTTCTTGTAATTTTCGGTTTAATCATAAGTTATAAATTATCCGTTACTCCAAAAAAATTCTTAATGAAGCATAGTGGATAAAATACCACATACCCCCCTTTATAAAAAATATAAATAAAATTAGTTCATTATAGAAAGCGAAAGGCGTTAGCCGTAAAAAGAAAAGCATATTTCATATAACTTAAAATGATCGAACTAACTCGTTTATGATAGTAAATTGGCATGTTTTGAAAGGGTATCTCTATTTTTCTCTTAATAAATCATCCTTAAACTTAATTATTTTAAAACTTTCTATATTTATATTCACTATACGACAAATCTTTTAAAAACCCTCTTTTTTTAAAAAACTTATTTAAAACTCCCCTGCTCTTCTAATGCAAGGATTCCGGAAAGTTTTATAGTATTTTATTTAATTTATATAGGGATGTTTATTTGGAGTAATATTTTCTCTGTGGAAGGATATTTTGGAGATCTTCAATCCACTTAGCTCGTTCTTCGTTATCTGGAATTACTATTGGTAATATTTTATTTAAGTCTTTTATGATTTCCTTTACAGCTTTCTCTGCTCTAGTGGTACCAAACTTACTTTTAGTCTCAAGAGTAAAGCAGGTTGGAAATGGTAAACTAAAATGCAAGTTTTCCCCTGTAGATATTTGGGGACAGGTCTCGACATTTGACATAACGTAATTTCTTAAAATATGATAAAAACGTAATAAAATAATGTTTCCTGTCATATTCTAATCATTTTAGAAGACGTTGGAAACCATGGCTTATCAGACCTCTTTCAAAAATAGAAAAAAATTATCAGATTATTAAATTGGCATATATTGCCATTTTACGAAAGGCCACCAAAAACAATAGTGTTTTTGATAGTACTATTCTATATCTTTATTAGAATTATGACATATTTTGTCGCAGATTTCGTTAAATTGTAACAAGTAGGTTTCCATTTCATTATAATAATCAATAAATAAGGTAAGTGCTCCTACTAATAGTGGTAAAGCAACCGAAAGAGGAATATTTACAACTTCTTTTCCTAGTTCAAGGATAATTTTCTCCCGGTTTAACTTACTATAAGCACCTGAAAGACCAGGCCAATTGGGGTGAGCAAATTCTGATAGAGAGTCATAGGCATTTCTATAACCTTTAAAATCTTTATCGGTATGGTCAATGGCTGTTAGAATATTGTAACTTTCTAAGGACCCTTCTCCATTTTTTGAACCAAATAAAGATTTCATAAAAAATTCATCAATATTTCCTAAATCTTTTTTAGTACAAACCTTCTCCAAGCTCTTATAAAGCCAATATAAAACTGAGGTTGTTTCATATACCGCCCGAGTCATTATTATTGCTGAAACTGATTTCTCCGACTCGAAAAGTTCAACTGCAACTTCAGATAGTTCCGCGATTCTATGAATCAGTGCCTCACGTAATGAAAATGCCTTAAAAGGTAACTTTGAATAATGACTTAATGATGCGGCTTCAATTTTCTTTGGAAGATTTGAAGATAACCGCCTTGAAAGCTGCTTGGATTTTGCTAATTCTTTCTTTTCTGTTTTGTTGAATTTCATAAGATATTTTTAATTTCAAACTAAACCTAGGTTTGTCTGTAATAATCAAATTATAACTAAGGTTTTTTTGAACTACATAAACCTCCTTTCACAAAATTTTATTCCCAAACCTTGTAATGTACCGTCACGAGAATATTTTAGGGTCAGGTCTTGCAATATCACTTTCCCTCATCCCCCTCAATTTTTTTAATTAAAATGAGGATACATCCTATTTTTTTTATGTTTTAGCTTTCCATTTTACGAGGTCTTCCTTTAGGACGTCTATATATAGTAATACCTAGAGCCTCAACCATCTGGATAAGAAACTCCTCAGATCCTGTAGGTTTTCCGCTAAAAGTTACCGAATTCTTGAGCTAGAACAACAGATACTTATTTATCAAAAATCGTCCACTGTCGCATTTTTAGATGAAGTTATGTCAAATGTTGAGACCTAATTCCGTTTTCCCTTGGAATGATTGTTTTCATTTTCAAGAAATTTGAATATAGTTTTGGGGTTTTCTTCCTTGCTATTTAGTTTTTTGCTTTGATTATACCTACTATTGCGACTCTTTTTCTCTAAGGATTTGTCGAATATATCCAACTCATAATTAGGCCTGCAATTGGACTAAATATTCAACACAAGTGCGATAACATTTGTGTTGAAAGTATCGTATAAGACCCAATTAGGCAACATTAAACTATTACAATCTTTATATTTGTGCCCAAGTGTAAAAGTTCCATAAAATACAAAGAAAAGAGCAACTACAATAAAGAAATTTCTAAGGTTCGAGCAGACAGCATTGAGACAGTTTGTCCTCAATAAGTTTTGATATCTGTTAAGTAAAATACAATATTTTATTTCTGATTCCTCGTTTTTTTCATTGGAGGGCGGTTCAAAAACAAGGTTAAGCCCTGATAAGATATGGAGTACAGTAAATACACCAAAAATTAGATACAATAGACAAAAAAAGAGTAGCAAAAATAAAAATGTTAACTCTTCAGGGCTAAAATTTGAGACATTCGTTACAACCAATGAGAAAACGGCGAAAATAATTCCCATAAAAGAGATAATCGCAAGGAAAGATTTGGCTTTATCTTCAATAATTCCTTTTCTTTCGATTTCTTTTTTTGCTAATCCTTGTATATTCCCATTATCTAAATTCTTCATCTCATCTTCTAACTTGTTCTTTAATTCAAGTTCATTGCATTTGTCAAAATCCCGTAAACAATCTATTTTTGTTTTTATTCTTTTGTTAGCTTTGCTAACCTCAACTTGAGGAAAAAGCCAATATAAAATCTTCATAAAATTCATGTTTTGATTACTCCTGAAAATAATAATTTAGCAATCAATTTATGTATGTCCAATCCAGCACTATTAATCAACCATGCCCATTCTCCAGTCGGGTTAACTTCAAGAAAGAAATATTCGCTATCGCAATAAGCCAAATCAATTGCTCCAAAACTTAATCCTAATTTTTTCACTAATGTACTGCAAAGTAAATTAATATCATGCGGTAAATCTACAGATATAAATTCCAATTCTTCTTTCTTTGTTCTTCTCCAATCGCCATCTATACTTTTACCTTGTTTAAGAATCTTAACCGCCCAAACTTTATTCCCAACAACAGTGGCCCTAATATCTAATTTGGGATATAAATATTCCTGTATTATTACAGGAAGTAGCTTTAAATTGCTATTATTGGTTAACTCATTACCTTTAACAATATTAGTATATATAAAAGCTTCCTTTTTCCCTATTTTAAACAAACCAGCATCTAATGTTTTTATCACATATTTATTTTTATCATCCAAACCAAGTAAATCACCATTATTTGAGACTAAGGTAAACGGAATTTTGAAGCCTATTTCTTTAGCAACTTTCAACTGAAACAATTTATTTTCTGCTTTATAAGTATTGACAGGATGATTAATCCATAAAGCATTTTCAAAAATAATTAAGTTCCTTATGAAAGAAGCCCATTGAGACTTGAATAGTTGATTTTCTGGTTCCAAAGGAGTATAAAGATATCTTAAAAAAGTAGGAGCCCTGAAATAAACAGATTTTAATTTTTCGTTTGTAACGATAAATTTATTTCCGCTTATTTTTATATGAAGTTCTTCATTAGATAGAGATAGTTTAATTCCATAAGATGGAAATTCATCTCTATTTATTCTGACATATGGAATTCCCAATTTGTGCAACTCATGAGTAATATAATCAGTAGTAAAGTCAAATTTATTTGAGATAATTAATATCTCAACTTCATTCACCTTTTTGATCCTCTCCGGTTTCAATATCTTGTTTCTTAGTTATTGGACCAGAAAAATGTGGGTCGTATATAGCAGGTTTTCTATTATTTTTTTTGACCCAATATCCAAGCAATGCATCATATTCGTATCCTTCATTAACTTCTTTTATTTGAGAGTCATTTAATTTTTTGTAAATAAATGCCTTTCTTATAAAAATGTGTTTCTCTTTCATCTTAAATACCTCCTTTTAGTTTAATGTCGCCTAAAGTTCAACTTGTTTGTACCCGAAACGGATTCGGATACCCACATAGTTTTAGGGTTATATCTGAAATACTCCAGACATACTTTATTTTAGTTTAACTAAAAAATATGAAAATAACTTTTATTTTTAGTTTAAACTTTCCATATATGTTTGTCAATATTAGGCAAATAAGACGCTAAGATGGCGTTAACTTATAATTTGGAATGCTTATAAAATAAGAATTTTCGGCAAAAAGATTTTGGTAGATGTCGCCCTTTTACATAGAAGGCGACAATTATTAAGTTCAGATCTTGCAGTATCACTTTTCCTCTTTCCCCTCAATTTTTTTAATTAAACGGGACAACACATCGTATTTTTTCTATAGTTTAGCTTTCCATTTTACGAGGTCTTCCTTTAGGACGTCTATCTATAATAATACCTAAAGCCTCAACCATCCGGTTAAGAAACTCCTCAGCTTCTATAGGTTTTCCGCTAAAAGTTACCGAATTATTGAGCTAGTACAACGCCCCCCTGTTCCTTTTTTACTTCTTCAATTTTTTAGAAATGTTGTATTTGAGATACTTTAATCTATAAGTTGTCAATCCACCTTCAAGATATTTTATTACTTCCGTTCTTACATCTTCATTATCTATTGCGCCAGATAATATTATTTCTCCTTTTGTTGCAGAAGCTATCATTATCATAAATTTATCTGTATCAGAAGCTACTGCTACACTTGCATTATGTGTAGTAAAAATAAACTGTCTTACTTCTTTTCTGCTTCTTAACTTGGAACACATATCATCCCAAATTGCTCGTATGTCTAGGGAATCTTCTGGTTGATCTATAATTATAGGCATAATACCTTCACTTAATGCTAAAATAATCATCGCGGTGCACTTTTGGCCTGTAGATAAATTTTTAAGCGGAACAAAATTTACTTTTTTGTTATCTCCAATATTGTATTTTATCTCAGGTCTATCCTGAGGAATGGCTTTATATTGAAGAAGTAATAATTCTTCATAACTTTTTGTATTAAGAAGATGGTCTGCTAAATTCTTAACTTTTTCCTCTGGTAAATCAGTTATTTGTGCTATTTCTTTAATATATTTATTCGTATCTTTAAGTTCATCAGTTTGGGATATATCATATCGGAGTAAATTTATAATAAACTCATAAGGTGTAACCTTATTGGAAAGTTGCTCAATGTCCCATTCTCTTAAATAAGAACCCCGTTTCAAAAAAGCTAAGCACCTTTGGAATTCATCTTTGTTAGTTGATTCGATAATAGTAATTTGTAATTTCTTTTTAGAAACCTTTTCAAAATATTCACATTTCTCCTTTCTAGCTTGGAAATAATCATAATAGACTCTTTTTAACTCTTTAAGTTTCCCGTTTCTAATTTTAGAGATTTCTTTAATTTGCTTTGCCTTATTTCTTATAGAGAGTAATTTTTTTTCTAGATTTTCTATTTCTTTTACTTTTATTGTTCTTTTTTCTTCTAACTTTTGAGAGTCACCACCCATTCTAAGCACTTGTTCTTGAAATCTTGATTTCTTCTCATCAAAGGCTGGTTTCCAATTTTTATATTCATCTAAAATATTATTAATTGCCTCATTCACTTTTTTGTGTTGAGTAACAAAACCCTCAAGTAAGAAAGACATTGTATTTTTTACAGTATCTTGCGTTCTTTTTAAAGCAGGATCTAGTGACATAACTTTTGGAATTTCAGGTATTTCTTCATTTTTTATAATTCTCTCAAAATTACCTATATGTTCAATTAGTATTTTTAAAAAATTATATTGAATTCTAAAGACCTTATCTTTTTCTTCTAATTTTGCAAACTCATCAAAAATTGGGTTTTTTAATTGTTTTGATAGTCGTTCTAGTTCAATTTTAGAAGTTTCTAGTTGTTTATAGAAGTCTTTTTGTTCGTGGTAGGCCTTAAGAGATTCAGAAAATTTTCTATCAAGTTCTTTTAATTCGGATTCTAATCCGATTATTTGATTTCGATATCTATAGAAATCAAAAAATTTATCTATGAATTTCATTTGTTCGTTTGAATCCTCAGCAATCTTTATTATCTCTGTTTGACTTAAAAATAATACAGGAAATAGCTGTGCGATATCTACATTTACAATTTCATTAGTAGAAAGATCTCTGCATTCTAAAGGATTATCTTCAGCGGGATTATATGTTCTAATGATCTTGAATTCCTTCCCCGTTTCATCGCAAATATTAATTTCAACTTGTCCATATTGACCTATCTGTTTCATTAATTTTTCTTTATGATCTTCGCTTATTTCATGATGAGTAGATTCCTGATCTAATGCAAATCTTATAAATTCAATAAGTAAGGATTTCCCCACACCCTTTGCTCCAAGTATGCTATTTAAACCCTGATGAAAATTAGATTCTATATCACTTAAAAATCCACTGTTTATTTTTACGCTCTTTATATGTGGGTATGTTCTTTTTTTATATTCAAAACTTTGTTTGATTCTTACTTCCGGGTCAATAAAACACTGTCTCAGACTTTCTAGTGATATATTTTCATCAACTTTGAAATAAGAATACCTGTATCCAATACCTTCAACGTTATGCTTCCCGGCATAAGGTCCACTAATTATTATATTTCCATCTCTATCAATATATGGATTATCTGAGGATTGATAGACAGCTAATTTCCTTTGATAGATTGGGTCATTACCATCTAACAGCTTAGCTACCTTTTGAAAATTAACTGCTTCCACAGCCAAGAGGCTGGGATGTTGAATGACTTTTTTTCTAGGCATTCCTCCCATTTGCTCAAAAATACCATTTGTAGAATCTATATGAGCAGGTATGGCAATTCCTTCAAATTTATCTCCTGTTATTATTTCAAGCACTTCAGTTACAGATTGCTTAGAAAAAGCCTCTGTCTTGCCAAATTCATTAGGTAGGATTTCTACTGTTGTTAAAAGAGCTTCAATGTCTCTAGTAGTTTTATCAACATCCAATATTGCTATAATATGATTATGTGCATCTCCAACTGTTATTTCTACTCCTGGAAAGATAGTTAAATTTGTTTTATTAGCGGCTATTTTTATTTTATCAATCCATTCTCCAGTATTGTGGTCCGTTATTGCAATTGCACTCAATTTCATCTGAATAGCTTTCTGTACAATCTGTTCAGGAGTTACATTTTTATCATAAAAACACTTTGAAGCTGGAGTATGAACATGAAGATCAAACTTTTTAAAAAATAATCCTTGGGTTTTTTTCATTTTAACCTCCCAACATAATAAAAATACAATAAATTTTATTTGGAAAATAGGAACACATCCTATTTTTTCTATGGTTTAGCTTTCCATTTTACGAGGTCTTCCTTTGGACGTCTATCTATAGTAATGCCTAAAGCCCCAACCATCTGATTAAGAAACTTCTCATATCACATAGCTTTTCCACTAAAAGTTACCGAATTATTGACTCGGCACACCTTCTATTTATCTAATTTAAAAGTAAAATATTAATTGTCTAAGAAAATAGGGCGTGTCACTATTTATTTTAATTAAATTTAATTATCTAATTTATTACCAATAAAAATACCATTCCCCCCCGCTTTTTATTAATATCATAGTTCCCTTTCCCGTATCATCACTTGTATATTCTCCTTGATACCACATTTGCATATAAAAACTAGCTATTACGGTTGCCTCATTGCCTGTTATATCTATCGAGTATATAGTAGGAACCATCCATAATATTAAATCATTTACTTGAGGATAAGAAGCAATCATACTTTCAGCCTGTTCTATCATTAGATAAGCCGATGAACCAGGGTAACAATAACTCTTTGCTAAACTCCAATTTTTATCAGATGCTGCTACACAAAGCTTGCCTATTAGGCCATTTATTTGAGTTTCCTCTGAAATTACAGGAGTAGTTATCCCGCTACAACCTGTTAAAAATATAGCTAATACCAAGAATAAAATTACAAAATAATATTTCCTTTTCATTTTCTTAAATACCCCCTTTAATCTTTCTAAATACCCTATAAGGATACTAAAATTATTTATTACTTCTTTGTTCTCGTCGTCGTCAATACCAATATATCGAAATGTCACTTTAGTATTTTTATGGTTCTAAGGTAGGCTACCAATCAACTTTCCATATTTATCGAAAAGACTAATCGTTCCATTCTCGTTTTTATAAGCTCCCATAATAGCAAAAAGATCTCCGGTTTTGCTATAAAACAATATAGCTCCACTATCATCTATGTTAGCCCCTATATCAACAACATTAATACCAGCTTTATTTTTTATTCCTATTCCTCCACCCTTTTCATCAGCCCCTATATCAACAACAGCAATACCAGCTTTATTGAAAAAACTCATTGCTCCATTACCGTCTTTTTTTGCTCCTATACCAGCAACTACTCCGCCAGCTTTATTTTGAATTTGTACTGCTCCATTACTGTCTTCATCAGCTCCCATATAAGCAACTACTCCGCCAGCTTTGTTTTTTATTCTTATTGCTCCACCATATTCGAAAGCCCCTCCTATATCAACAAAACTAATACCAGTTTTATTAAAAAAATTCATTACTCCATTATCGTATTCATTAACTCCTATACCAACAACAAGATTGCCGTCTTTGTTGTAAATTTGTACTTGCCCACCGTGTGAGACATCAGCCGTTAAAAAAACAACTTCTTGCCCCGCATCGTTCACAATTACTATACGCCTCGCCCTGATCTCCTCCTGAATAGCCACCTGGCTTTCAACATTTCCATCTACCAAAAACACATAAAAAAATAATATCGCTAATGCCGAATAAAGAAAAATTCTTTCAAATGCTTTCATTGATATTCACTCCTTGTTTTATAGAATTTATTACGCAAATGGGATACGCCCTATTTATTCTAATTATTACATCTATTGCTTTCACATTTTTGATCTTTAACTATGCTTCTATTTAGAAAAAATAATACGTTTACCGTCAGATGATACCTCTCCCTTATATTCCTGGGGAAAAACATCATGCGTTACCTCTATAAGGTTCATTTCCTTTGAATATTTTACAATATCATTATAGGCTTTCACGCTGATATTATATTGTACATAATTTAGATTCTGAGAAAACTCTACTGATGCGGAATCTCCAGAGTCGGCGCGATAAGTATACTTTACTAACCCGTTTTCCGATTTAGATGAAGTCCACGAAATATCAGGTAATTTATTTATCCTGGATCCACCATTTGTAGCATTACTTCGCATCCAATCTTCTGATTTAGATATATTACCAACAGATTTTAATTGATTTTTTACTTTGACTATCTCGCGAATGGCAGGAGAATCCTTGTTCATTACTGTTTGCTTAAATTCCCTGGGATCAAGACTTATTCCGCCACCAATAGAAGAAATCGTTCTTGATATAATTTTCATACTGTTCAATTCGGTTACCTTTGCATTGTAAACATTAATCATGGATTCCTGATTTTCAAATAAGTTGTTATATTTATTAATCAGGTTGTTATACTGATCTATATCACTTGAACTATCCTTGTTTAGTGTATCCGTTTTTCTCTTAATTTCATTTTCCAGCAACTCTATCTCTTTTTCCTTTGAATTGATTTGGCGATCATAATCGTCAACTTGGCCTTCTAGTTTTTTATATGGCGGATAGAGTTCAGCAATATCAACCTGTGAGAAATAATTATTAGCTATTTCAAGAAATTCATTATCAGAAGTAGATGAGGAGTATTTATCAAGCAGAGGAGACAGGTAGTAAGTTTTTGTATGGTCCCTGACATTTTGATTTGTTATATTTAAATCCTCGGGGCATACTATAGCAGTAATAGCCAACATTTTCTTTGTCTTTTCAGGTGTAGAAAAGGCAGCTATCTTAACTGAAAGCAAATCATCCAATTCAACCCTATCAGCGATATTCATTTCTTTTAGCCAGTTGACAAGATCCATCATACGGCCAACGGTATTCAATTCTTTATAAGTGTTCTCTGCTTTTTCATACTGGATAAAATAGTTATTTAGGTGATCAATTGTTTTTCTAGTTGCATTATCTAATTGTGCTTCAATATCCATCCGTTCGGCATCCGCGAGAAATTGATGTTTTTGAATGATACCTATTGAACCATCAGTAACGGTACCAATTTCATCAGGATAAAACCAATAGCGTATTTGAGTATTTCCTTCATTAGCGTCCTCTAAAAACCCCCGCTCATCCTCAGTTAAAAAGGTAGGAACATATTTCGTGATTTTAGATTTTACAAACTCGTGTGTATTAGGATCAATGCCTGTGCTTAACGTTTTAAATAGTTTGTCTGCTTCTAAAACTACATGACCTACACCAGTATTTTCAAGGTGTCCTCCAAAATTTACTTTAGCATATCTGTTATCTTCATGTGTATCCAGACTGATATAAGGAGCGTTATATCCATAGTGAAATATTGCTCTGTATATTACTGCAATATCAGAAATAGAAACTGGCTTACCTGCAATAGTCTGGTCAGAAGCACTTCTTCCATAGAAAAAGATATCATTTCTTTCATTTACCTCCACCGCTTCTAAAACAACACCATGATTGAGAAATTCCTCAATACTACCTAAATCTATAGTCTGGTGTTTTGGAGATAAATCAAGGTCATTGATTGCAAAAATAGCGGGAATCATATTTACTCGTATTTCTGTTTTTGCATAATCATTCTCAAAAACATACACTTCTAAATTTTTAATCGACAGATGTTTGCTATTAATAAGGTCCTGAATCGGATGTCTTATAACTGATTGATATTTTTCAAAACTGTTTTCAGGATTATCTCCTTTCAGGAATATTCGGATTAGCTGTGAATTATAGTATAGCTGAAAATACCCTTCTCTAAATAAATCTACCCAGGCAGGTTGTTCGGAACCAATTGGATAGTGCGCAAGAATATTTATAAGCGGAGGAGTATCTGGTTTAATATTATATAGTAAAACGTCATGACATAATATTGAATATGGCTCTAGGTATTGCTGTACAAGTCCTTTAAAATCGTCGTCGTAACTTGGAATTTTTTGAATAACATTACCGACTCTTTCGCCTGAATGAGTAAGTGTTGATTTATCTACTGCACTACCATATGAGATTGTTACCCAGTTACTTGGCTTTGTTTTGCTAAAAATTGAATCTGCATCTATAGAAATTGACTGAGAACTAATTAATGTAAAAGTGAAAAGTATGAAAAAAGCAGATATTAAAACTTTTCTTTTCATTTCATTAATTACTCCTTTTAATTTTTATAGCAAAAGATTTTTATGGGGTCTATAATTAAAAAAGTATTCTATAGTTATAAAATACTTTTTTAATTATAGACCCCGTTATCGTTTTGATAGCTTAAAACTTATTCAAAAAGAGGGTACCTCAAAAAGCAACATCTTTATAAAAACACCTATTCGTATTGAATATCATCTAGATAAAATACAGCACCACCTGGACATGCGTCACTAGCTACAACCCAACAAAAACCTCCTATAACGCTTGAAAGATCTTTTCCTTCGAGATTTAATTCATATTGTTGCCAAGACATTGTTAAATTAATTACTTTACGAACTTTAAAAGAATCATGATATCGTTTTTGATCATCATTTATACCACCACAAATAAATTCAATAACTTCTCTTCCTGTTGTTCCTTTTGCCCAGAACGTGCATTTCGTTATTTTACAGTTACTTAAATCATTTCCTGGTTTTTCTCCCCAGTTGTTTGGTAAATTTTGCCAATAGACGCCGCCAAATTTATTTGGGCCTGGAGTATAGGATGCTCTAATACAATCAGGAGTAGTGTGAGGTTTCTCTGTCCATGAAAGGTGTTGACTTATATTATTATAATCACCCATATACCCTGATGGTATATATTCTTCATTAATTTTATAAGGAGTACAGGGAGTTGTTATTGGTTTAGGAGTTGGAATTACAAGTACAGCTGTAGATGTTGGTTTAGGAGTTGTGTTTGTTGGTTCCGGGATTGTTGTGTTTTCATAAACTCTCACATAATCGATCATCATTCTTTGAGGGAACGCTATTTTATCATCAGGATTTCCGGGCCAGTTTCCTCCAACAGCCAGATTTAATATAAGGTAAAATGGTCTATCAAATGGAGCTGGGTATTCACCATTCACAGTATTCCACTTTGTTTGCATCTGATACAATTTATCATCAACATACCAGCGGATTTCTTCCCTGTCCCAATCTAAACGGAAAATATGAAAATCGTTTGAAAAATCCTCACTATATCCTTCCGATGCAGTATAAAAAGTGCCGGAATGTTCATTTTTAGGATATTTATCTCCATAATGCAATGTACCATATACTTTTTTAGTTTCGTGACCAAGTGATTCCATTATGTCAATCTCACCGCTTGATGCCCATTCACCATAGGTTTCTTCTGTTGGTAACATCCATATTGCAGGCCACAAGCCTTTACCGCGTGGCAGTTTTGCCCTAACATCGATTCTTCCATAAAGCCAGTTTGCTTTACTTTTCGTATTTAATCTTGCAGAAGTATACTCCCGTGTTAAACCATACTGCGAATAATTTTCCTTTTGCGCTTGAATGACAAGACATCCATCCTTCACATAAGAATTTACAGGCCGGTCTGTATAGTATTCCAATTCATTATTCCCACCCCCAGATGCATCAACTTCAAGTTGCCATTTTGTTGCATCAATTGTTTTGCCGTTGAATTCATCATTCCAGATGAGTTTCCAATCATTTTGTTCAATTGGAAGTGCCTCTGATTTACATGTTGGTGGTTGCAGTACAATTATACAGCAGAATAAAGTAAAACAGCTTAGAAGTAACAAGAATCTTTTCATATTTATCTCCTTTCATGATTGTCATTATTTAAATAATGCATATAGTTTTCGCATTACATCTCCAACGAAAATAGGTGCATATCCTACATTACCCATTAGTTCTTGTTTAAGTGGTGGTAAAGTATTATTTTTTCCTAATTTATCAGCAAGAGCAGAACATTTGTCATACCATTCCTGCAATTTATCGAATGTAATATTCGGTTCTTTAGGTGCGTCTATTAATATTTGACTTAAAATCATTAGATTTTCATTTTTAGTTTTTAAAATTCCAACATTATTATTACAGGAAGTAAGATTATCATTTAATTTAGTAATATCTTTCTTTAAATTAATTATTTCTGTGTTATTTTGGATTATGGTAGTTTTTAAAGGTTGATAATAGAAAAGAATAATTACACTGTATATTGAAATTATAGCTAATATGAGAGAAAAAAAATATAAAATACTTATTTTAAGTCTATTTTTTTCTTCTTTTTTTTGCTCTTCTGTTTTTTCAGTTTTTTGTCTTCCTTTTCCTTTTTTACCTGCTATGATTGCACAAATTATTGCTGATAAAGCACTGATACTAGCTATAATTATAGCTGTCATATTAGCATCAATCATAATTTTTACCTCCATGTATATTAAATCCTATATAATTTTTCCCGCGCCACGGAGGGCGTGGAAACCGAATTATATACCAACCGCCGAAAAGATTATGAAAAGATTATGGGGTCAGGCCTTGCAATATCACTTTTCCTCTTCCCTCTCAATTTTTTTAATTAAAATGGGACAACACATCCTATTTTTTCTATGGTTTAGATTTCCATTTTACGAGGTCTTCCTTTAGGTCGTGTATTTAGGTAATACCTAAAGCCGCAAACATCCGGTTAAGAAATTCCTCAGATCCTATAGGTTTTCCGCTGAAAGTTACCGAATTATTGACCTGGCACACCTTCCCTATTTATTTAATTTAAAAATAAATATTAATTGTCTAAGAAAATGAGATGTCTCTATTTATTTTAGTTCCTTTTATTAAATATTTCATTAAAAATCTAATCTAGAGGGGATGTCAGGAGACAATTTTTTCTCTATATCGTACATCCTAATACATTATTTTATAGTCATTGGTTTTCTATACGATAATAAATCAAGTATTCGTATGCCTAAATCAAGCAACCGGTAAAGTTGTTGATTTGTAAGTTGAAATTCTGAATGATGAACTGCCTGATTTCTAACTATCCAAAAATCGCGAATTAGAGATTGAAGTTCATTAGGAACAAGTCCTCGTTTTGTAAGAACATCAATTGTTCTAATTGGAGATATGTGTTTAACATTTTTAAATAATTGATAGTATGTCGCTAATTCAGAAATCATAGATTCAATTTCAATCGCAATTGAAATTAAACCGCCTCTCGGATCCTTTGTATACTCCATAATTCTCTTCCTTATTTCATCAGGCTTTGATTTAAATTCAAATTCTTCTATTTCTAATTTTTCAATATCCTCTTCTGCTTTTTCCGTTTTTTCTGTTAAGCTATTCAATTTACTTTCTAGTTCAATTTCGAAATCACCTTTCTTGAGTCTTTTAATTCTAGAAAATAATTCTCCAATATTTGGAATAACAAATATAATAACAGCAAGCAATGTTAAATAAAACGATGTATCATCATAGTTTATATTTGGCCAAACAATTCTAGCAATAATAATTAAACATATAAAAATTGCGATTAAATATGGAATTTGAAAAACATTTTTTATCCATTTCATAATTTAATCTCCTTTGAAAGATTTTCAATAAGTAGAACTTATTTTATATTATACGTGTTACTAAGATCAAACCTTTACTGTGTTAGTTAAATTTCAAAAGTGCACTATTTAAGAATCAAAAGTGCACTTTTGAAAGATTAAAAATTTACTATTTTTTACAATTATTTGGATGTAAATAAATTATTAGTTAAAAGTTAAAACTGGAC